>Ga0315281_10005225_pt1 | contig 18622 bp, 19 predicted proteins | sample YL17G07_0_MG_FD_204540 | JGI IMG/M metagenome (GOLD analysis project Ga0315281, IMG submission 204540) | Sediment microbial communities from Yellowstone Lake, YNP, Wyoming, USA - YL17G07_0 | ecosystem: Environmental > Aquatic > Freshwater > Lake > Sediment | place: USA: Wyoming | collected...
TTTATTCTCTCCGAGGATCGAGACCTTGTCTTCTCTTTTCATCCCGAGGGAGATGAGGCCGAGTGAAAAATATTTAACATGCTCATAGTAATCCCTCCAGGTAAACCTCTGCCAGAGACCACGATCCTTTACCCTCATGGCAATCCTTCGATCACCATATTTTTCAGCATTCTTTTTGAGAAGCTTCGGGAGGGTGTTCTCAGTCATCATAAACCTTGCTTCAATGCAAAATGGAAAATGGAAAATCTAAAGTCGATGAGTTCGTAAAAGGTCCGAAAAATTGTCACTCCTGCGAAAGCAGGAGTCCAGAAGTATTTGAATTTCTTGGATTCCCGCTTCCGCGGGAATGACGAAAAAGAAAAATTGTTTACTTTTTATGAAATCCTCAAAGTTTTTTGTTTCTATTTTGCAATTTGCAATTTACAATTTGCATTTTTCAATTATTTTCACCAGTTTCTTCTTCTCCCAGATAGGCACGGATCACCAACGGGTTTTGTCTGATCTCCTCTGGATTCCCATCAGCAATCTTCTTTCCGAAGTCGAGGACGACCAACCTCTCTGCAATATCCATCACCACCTCCATGTCATGTTCTACTAAAACAATGGGGATCTGCTTGAGTTCATGGATGTCGATGATGAATCTGGCCATATCCTCTTTTTCCTCAAGGTTCATTCCAGCCATGGGTTCATCGAGCAGGAGAAGCTTGGGCTCAAGGGCGAGAGCCCTTCCCAGCTCGACCCGCTTTCGTACACCATAGGGAAGGAGACCTACGACTTTCTTTCGGTACGGCTCCATTTCAAGAAGGTCGATGATGTCTTCGACGACTTCTCGGTGCCGGATCTCTTCTCTGCGGGCAGGACCAAAGTATATCGCGCCGGCCAAAGCACCTCGTTTCAAATGGAGATGCCTGGCTGCCATCAGATTATCCAAGACGGAGAGTCCTGTGAAGAGTTCAATGTTCTGAAAGGTTCGTCCAATGCCTATCCGGGCAATTTGGTGAGGCGGAAGGTGGTAGATGTTCTGATCTTCAAAAACCATCTCTCCCTTTTGAGGTCGATAAAATCCATTGATGCAATTGAGGATGCTGGTTTTTCCAGCCCCGTTGGGCCCGATGACGGCCAACATCTCACCCTCACTGACATCGAAACTGACGCCTGAAAGGGCAGCGACTCCTCCAAAATTCAACCAGATGTCGTTGACTCTTAATTTGACGGAAATCTTTTTATCCTTTTGAAGAGGAAGGAGTTAAATGCCCTAATCCTATAAGATCGGATAGCTTGATGTCAATAGAAAAATCGCTGTCTGTGTAAACCCCGTTAGAAAGTCTTCGACTTTCCAACGGGGAGGCTCACCCCGTAAGACCTTCGGTCTCTTACGGGGCTCACATGGGGCATTAAACCCCGTGTTTGCTCTAAAAGGCCTCTGGCCCGGAAGGCCTCCGGCCCGGAGGGAATTATATCTTCATCCCCGCTGCAAGCAGCGGGGCTTTCTAACGGGGTAAAGAAGTTTATGGACCTTAGAAGCTTGACAAAATTGGCAAATTGGGTATGTTTAATAGCAGGGAATATGTAGAAGAGTTTGGTCTTTTAAGTATCCTCGACCTGGGTTCGAAAGACCTTGAGGAAAAGGAAGGGGTGACCAGAATGAAATCATTATCGGTAAAGTTAGGAGTTATCCTTGCAGTTGTCGGACTTGCTTCCCTTAGCTATGCGGAAGCGTGGGGGGTGGATTGGAGGTTTTATGGGAGAGCTGATAAATATTCGTGTTTTTATGATGTGAAAAGTATAAGTCGTCCTTCTGAAAATATTGTAGAGGTGTCGGAGAAACAAGATTATACAAATAAAGGTATAGATTTTATGGTGGAAGGATTGGGGAAAAAATATAAGAATTTGAGCCATTCAATAACATTATGGCAAATAAACTGTGTAGACAAAAAATTTCGCTTTTTATCATTAACTCATTATTCAAAAGAAGAGAAGGTTATATATTCATGGAAGGTTTTATACTCATCTGGGCCTTCGGAGGAATGGAGTCTTATTTTCCCGAGTTCGCTGGGCGAGAGATTATACAAAGCAGTATGCAAATAAATGGAAATGGAGGTGAAATCGTTTAGAACCGTCAAGGTTAAAGCGGAATAAAAAGGGAAAAATAAAGTGAATAGAGGAAAATGACTTTTCGGGTCTTTCAGAGTTACTTTGGCCTTACCTATTTTGGTGGGGGTAAGTGTTCCTATTTCCATGTTAGGGGAATTCCAAGAAGCTATTAAATGGAAGATGTTTATCTTTGTAGGGATCTTAAGTTTCTCTTCATTCTGGGCTATCGCATTTTTAAGCTGGATCATTACCACTTTTATAGTGGGGAAAATTAGGTAGAAAAATTGACAGTCTCTGTCAAATTGTGATAAATAGAATTCGAATCTGGGCGATTAGCTCAGTTGGATAGAGCGTTGGCCTCCGGAGCCAAAGGCCGTGGGTTCAACTCCCGCATCGCCCGCCATTCTTTTTGACGGAAAGTGCCCTGAAAACCCTGACTGATAGGCGGGGTCAGGGGATACAATTAAAAATGATATTTCATTGTCCAGAAACGTCGCCGTGTAGGCGGGAAGCTTCATAGTGAGGGGATACAAGTAATGAAAAAATGGGTTGGCCTTCTCATATCCTTACTGTTGGTCATCGGGATGGTTTCCGTCTCCATTTCTCCCCACATTTTCAGAAAGACGATGCCTAAGGAGACAAAATCAGAGGGATACCGGATTCTACTCATTCAGGATCAGAAGGAAAAAGGAGAAACGGACCCGCACATGCTCTTAATTTTGAAAGAAATACAAAAAAAGTTGGATGAATGGCTAAAATCCCTCAATGATCGTATTGAAAGCGAGGACATCACCCGTTTTGAGGTTCGTTTTTTAGAGATTTTAAGAAATATCTTGGAATGGATAAAAGAGAAGGTCGACGCAAAGATCGAATCTTCTGAGAAAGAGAAACCCATAAAAAAAGAAAAAAGAGGGATATTCAGAGAGATTCGTCAGGAAATTCTGCCCTTGTCTAAAATAGGATGAAAGAAGAAAAAGTATTTATTCCATCTACCGGGATTCAACTGGAAGGCCTCTTGAGTATGCAAGAGGCCTCTTCTTTTAGAGGGGGAGTCATCCTTTGCCATCCTCATCCACAGTATGGTGGGGATATGGATCACCCTGTTATTACGACAGCTGTGGAGGCCGCTTCTCAAGAAGGGTTCTCCACCCTTCGCTTCAACTTCAGAGGGGTGGGTGAAAGCGAAGGATCTTATGGAGAGGGGATCGGGGAGAGGGAGGATGGGAAGGCCGTCGCCGACTACCTTTATTCAAGACTGAAGAACAACCATTCCCCCCTCATTCTGGTAGGATATTCTTTTGGGGCTTGGGCGGGTTTCCCCATTGCCATCGAGGATGAAAGATTTGAGGGAATGGTAGCCGTTGCCCCACCTCTTGAAATTTATGATTTTGGATTTCTGAAGGGATGTAAAAAGAAAAAACTTTTCATTGCAGGAAATCGAGATTTTTTCTGTCCTCCCTCTCGGTTGGAGAAATGGTATCAACAACTCGAGGAACCAAAATCTTTAGTAGTTATTCCGGGAGCAGATCACTTCTTCCTTTTCCACACCCGTTATCTTAGCCAGCCGATAAGAGAGTTCCTAAAAGAAATCAGTTCGGAGTATTTAGTTCGGAGTCCGTAGTCAGGATTTTTTCTCCAAACTCCGAACACCGAACTCCTAACTCCCAACTATCTTTTGAAGTTTCCAGCCGAATCGGTAAAATAAAAAGCGAAGCCAATAGGTTCGAAGCGCTCTTTTCATAGCCCCCCGGATCTTTTTGTCTCCCCCTGTATAAGCTAAAAAGAAACGCCAGCGGTCTGTGCGAGTGATCGGCAACTCCAGGCGTTTCCACTTCTCCACAGAACGGTTGAGGCGAAGGAGATTATTCATTCTTTCCTGGATAGAGAGAGCCGGCTTTCGATAGGAGCGATCAAAATCAATAAGGAGAAGTTGGTCTCCTGCTATCAGAATGTTTTTAAGCTGAAGGTCGCCATGGAAAAATCCAGCCTGGTGAAATTGGCGAATAAGAAGGCCGGCAGATCGAATAGTTTTTCGCTTCAACGAGAGATTTTTGCGGGAGGGGGGCGCAACCATTTCTTGAAAATATTGAATCAGATCCATGGCACGAGGGACTTCTAAAGAAAGAAAATAGGCCTGATAGAAGGGGAAGAAAATTCGATGGTGGATGGCACCGATAGAGGGGATCGTAGGAATTCCACAGGACCGGATCTCCTCTGTCAATGCGAGTTCCTGGAAAGATCTCGCCCCAAAGAGGTAGAGATTTCCAGTGATGGCCCGTAGCAGTCCTCCATGTGAATATCGGCGGAAGACCATCCTCTTCGCATCCTCCAGGGGGATGGAGGGATGGAGAGTTCGTCCTTTGAGATAATGAGAAGTCTGGCTGCTATTTTTGAGAAAAGTTTTTAAGTCATCAATCCCCTGCTTGAGAAGGAGGTTTTTATACTCTTCCTTAAGCAGAAGAGAAACTTTCCCTTTTTCAATCAGTGAAAACGAGGAGGGAATTTGTATATTCTTAAACATTTTGGACTAAAGTAATGGAAGCAATCAGGTTTGTCAACCCTGTTTGATTCACAGCCGTCCCTTGCAGAATGCAGTAGGCAGAAGACAGCCGAGTGAAGATACTTTTTATATCCCAATATTCTTGAATTCATTATTTGACAAGGGTTGGACTTTATTATAATTTTAGATGCAGTCATCTCGTGGAAGAGAGGGGAACCTTGTGGAATATGAACCCGTTATTGGTTTAGAAGTCCATGCCCAACTCGAGACCCTATCGAAAATATTTTGTGGGTGTTCCACAGCATTTGGGGAAGAGCCTAATACACAAACCTGCCCTGTCTGCACTGGGCAACCCGGTTCTCTTCCAGTGGTAAATCGAAAGGCTGTGGAGTTTGCGATCAAATTAGGGTTGGCCACTTCCTGCCGGATTGCACCTTATAGTCTTTTTGCCAGAAAGAATTATTTTTATCCTGATCTCCCCAAAGGATACCAAATTTCCATGTATGAGTATCCATTGGCGGAGGAGGGCTTTATTGAAATTGTGGTAGAAGGGAAAAAGAAGCGTATTCAGATTATCCGGATTCATATGGAGGAGGATGCTGGGAAGTTGAAGCATGGTGAGACACCGGAGACCGCATCGTTCAGCTATGTGGATTTCAATCGCACAGGCGTTCCTTTGGTTGAGATTGTGAGTGGACCCGATATCCGATCTCCACAGGAGGCAGGTGATTATTTAAGAAAACTTCGAGCCATCCTGCAATATCTGGAGATCTGCACAGGGGATATGGAGAAGGGGACTTTTAGATGTGACGCCAATGTTTCCGTCCGGCCCAAAGGCCAGAAAGAATTCGGGACGAGAACAGAATTGAAGAACATGAACTCTTTCCGTAATGTGGAGAAGGCATTAGAGTATGAGATCAAGCGCCAGATTGCAGTGTTGGAGGATGGAGACAAAGTGATCCAGGAGACAAGGCTCTGGGATGTCGATCAGGGGATCTCGATTTCGATGAGGGGAAAAGAAGAGGCCCATGATTATCGCTACTTTCCGGACCCGGATCTCGTTCCGTTGAGGATCGAAGAGAGGTGGGTCGAAGAGATTCGGAAAAGCCTTCCTGAACTTCCCGATGAAAAGAAAAAACGGTTTATCGAAAAATATCAGATTCCTGAATATGATGCCGAAATCGTCACCTCTACGAAGGCGATGGCTGCTTATTATGAGGAATCTGTTCGGCTCTTTCCTGAACCCAAGACCGTCAGCAACTGGATGATGGGGGAACTTCTCAGGGAGTTGAAACATGATGATAGAGAGATTGATCAATGCCCCGTCACTCCTCAACATCTGGCAGAAATGCTTTTGATGATCAAAAAAGGGACGATCAGCGGGAAGATCGCCAAAGATGTTTTTGAAGAAATGTATCAAACGGGCGAACGCCCAGAGAAGATCGTTCGAGACAAAGGTTGGATTCAAATTCTGGATGAAGGGGAGATCGAAAAAGCCATTGAAAGAGCGATGGAAGCCAATCCAACGCAGGTGGAGGATTATCGGAAAGGCAAGGAGAAACTCTTCGGTTTCTTCGTGGGAGAAGTGATGAAGCAGACCAAAGGGAAGGCCAATCCCAAATTGGTCAATGAGTGGCTGAAGAAAAAGTTAAAAGGGTAGGATTAATCTTTATTGCAACCAACAGGTGTGTCTCAATCGTTTTACCAGGCAGTATTTTATATTTTATGGGCAATGTTTGTTGTAACTAAGCCAACCTTAGGAAAATTGTTGGTCTCCTGTAGTAAAACGCTAATAAGGTGCTGCTGTAAAACTCTTTCAACACACCTGTCTGTTTTTAATTATCTAAAAAAATGTTTGGGAGCCCCACCGTGGGCTCCCAAACTGGGCGGCCACAGAGGGCTGCCCCTACAAATTTAAAGGTCCAAGTCAGAATGAAATTTAAAACCATTGAATGGAAAGGAGATCGGGTGAGGATCCTCGATCAGAGAAGGCTTCCTCAGGAGGTCCGGTATTTGGATTGCCGAAATGCCTCTTCTGTGGCGCAGGCCATTCGAACCATGGCTATCCGCGGGGCGCCAGCCATCGGGGTCGCTGCCGCCATGGGAATTGCTCTTGCCGCAAAGAAGACTCTGTTCCATCAACCTGAAGCTTTCCGTAAAAGCCTTGAGAAGGTTTGTTATGAGATAAGGCAGACCAGGCCAACGGCTGTCAACCTTTTTTGGGCTGTGGATCGAATGAAGAGGATTTTAGATCAAGTTCATGCTCAGGGGGTTCAGAAAACCAAGACAAAGTTGGCAGAAGAGGCGTTGCGAATTTACAAAGAGGATGTAGAGGTCAATCAGAAAATCGGAGAATTTGGGAAGAGGCTTATCAAAAGTGGGGATGGAGTGCTCACCCATTGCAATGCGGGAGCTTTAGCCACGGCTGGATATGGAACAGCGCTGGGAGTGATTTATGCGGCATGGGCTGAAGGGAAACGGTTTCGTGTCTTTGCAGATGAGACAAGGCCCCAGCTTCAGGGAGCCAGACTGACAGCTTGGGAGCTGGTTCAAGGAAAGATACCCGTGACAGTCATCACGGATAATATGGCAGGATGGCTGATGGAAAAAGGCGAAATAAATCTTGTCCTGGTAGGCGCAGATAGGATTGCTCGTAATGGCGATACAGCCAACAAGATCGGAACCTACAGTCTTGCTGTTCTCTCAAAATGGCATGGCATTCCTTTTTATGTGGCTGCCCCGGTCTCCACGCTCGATCTTACATTAGCCTCTGGATGGGATATCCCGATTGAAGAAAGAGATATCAAAGAAGTTACCCATTTTCGAGGGAACCCGATCACTCCGAAAGGAGTCAAAGCGTTTAACCCCGCCTTCGATGTAACACCTCATTCCCTGATTCATGCCATCATCACAGAGAAAGGACCTATTCGAAAACCCTTCCATAAGAATTTAAAAAAAATATTTACCCCGTTAGAAATAATGCCCCGCTGCAGCCGCCGGCCCAGAGGGCCTCCCTCCGGGGCATGAGCCCTTCCGGGGCGGAGCCTGGCCCGGAGGGAGCAGCGGGGTTTTAGAATAATTCCGTCTGCCTGCCGGTAGGCAGGGCGGGGTTTAATGCCCCGCTGAAATTTCTAACGGGGTTTACAACTCCGAACTCCTGTACGGAACGGTTTCCCTCCGGGGCAGAAGCCCCTCTGGGGCGGAGCCAAACCGTTCCCTACCGAACTCGAAACTCCAAAGAGACCTGATGAAGAAGCCTGTTATCACTCTGCTCACCGATTTCGGTATAAAAGATCATTATGTGGCTTCGATGAAGGGAGTGATTTTGAAAATCAATCCTCAATGTACCCTCATTGATATTACCCACCAGGTGAATCCACATGATATTCAGGAAGGAGCCTTCACCCTGGCCAATACCTATTCTTATTTTCCAAAAGGAACGATCCATCTCTCGGTGGTGGATCCAGGGGTAGGGGGGGTAAGGAAGCCCATTCTTCTTGTGACTCAAAATTATTTTTTTGTAGGTCCTGACAATGGACTTTTCACCCTTGTCGCCCAGAGGGAGAAGGTAAAACAAGTGGTGGTCCTCACCAAAAAGAAATATTTTCTTCCGAGAGTCAGCATGACCTTCCACGGAAGAGACATCTTTGCCCCAGTGGCTGCACACCTCTCGTTGGGTATTAAGCCAAATGCTTTTGGCTATGAAATCGACTCATTGGAAGAGTTCGGATTTGAGAAACCAATCGTCCAAGGAGGAAAATTATCAGGAAAGATTTTTCATATCGATACCTTTGGTAACCTTGTCAGCAATATTGATGAAGGAAAACTTTCAGGGTTTACAAAAAATCGGTCATTTGTCATCCAAGCAGGAAGGAAAACCACCCAGGGTTTGAAGAAAGGATACTGGGAAGGGAAGAAAGGGGAACTGATTGCCCTTTTGGGCAGTAGTGGTTTCTTAGAGATATCTGTTAATGAGGGGAATGCCCAAAAAGTTTTGAAAGTGAAGAGGGGAGATCCGATTAAGATTCAAGTAAGCGGATAACGGCGACTTGGGCGTATTGATGATACGAACTCAGTAAATAAAGTGTCATTGCGAGAAGCGAAGCGGTTGTGAGCAAAGCGAAGGAACTGAATGCGAAGCTGTCATCCTGAGGGCAACGCCCGAAGGATCTCAATGAGATTCTTCGCGGAGTTTACCCTGAGCGAAGCGAATGGGCTCAGAATGACACTTTGTGTGAGATTGCCACGCCTGGGTGCCGTAACGCCTGCCTGCACAAAGCGTTTCGGCGAAAGCAGGCACTTCGGCGTGCAGGCACGCTCCCGTTGGTCGATCGCAATGACGTATTAGCTATTTGCCATTATGAGGAGTAAGGTATGATTTCAAAGAAAGCTCAGGAGATTCCTCCGTTCATTGTGATGGATGTTATGGAAAAGGCTCAAGAACTGGAGAGGAATGGGGAGCATATCATTCATTTGGAAGTGGGGGAACCGGATTTTGACACCCCAGAATGTATCAGTGAGGCCGCTTATCGTGCGATCCGTCAAGGCAAGACCCATTATACGCACAGCCTGGGTTTGATTGAACTGAGGGAAGCCGTTGCAGAGGATTACTGGAATAAATATCAGGTGAAGGTGTCACCCGAACAAATTCTTGTTGCCTCAGGGACCTCTCCAGCCTTGCTTATTCTCTTTTCTGCCCTGTTAGAAGCTGGAGACGAAGTGATTCTCTCCAATCCCTATTACCCCTGTTATCCCAACATCATTCGGTTTGTTGACGGAGCTCCTGTCTTTGTCAAAGTTTTGGAAGAAGAAGGCTTCCAATATCTTCCCGAGATGATCGAAGAGAAACTGAGCCCAAGGGTAAAAGGGATTATGATCAATTCACCTTCCAATCCCACTGGAAATGTGATGCCAGCAGAAAGAATGACGGAAATCGCCAAATTCACTCCCTTCATCATCTCTGATGAAATCTATCATGGGTTGGTCTATGAGGGAAAGGTCCATTCGATTCTTGAGTTCACGGATCACGCTTTTGTCATCAATGGGTTTTCAAAACTCTATGCGATGACCGGATGGAGACTGGGATATCTCATCGCGCCCAAAGAATTTATAAGGCCCATGCAAAAAATCCAGCAGAATCTTTTCATCTCAGCCAGTTCCTTTGCCCAATGGGGGGCACTGGCCGGTCTGAAGGAGGCTGGAAAAGACATTCAAAAAATGAGAGAAACCTATGATCAGCGACGGCGTTTTTTAATTCCCAGGCTTCGGGAACTGGGATTTGGAATTACGGTGGAGCCCACAGGAGCTTTTTATACTTTGGCCAATGCAAAGAGATTTTCCAACGATTCTTATCGATTTGCCTTCGACATCCTCAAAGAGGCAAAGGTTGGAGTGGCACCCGGCATCGATTTTGGGACGAATGCAGAGGGGTATCTCCGATTTTGCTATGCCAATTCCCTGGAGAACATCGAGGAAGGGATGAACCGCCTGGAAAAGTATCTGGAAAGATATAAGTGAATGAGGTAGTTATTTTGATGCAACCCTGGATCCCCATTCTGAAGAAGGGGGATTTACGGGGTGCGGGGTAACGTTTCGTTGCAAAAGGAGCCGCGGTTTGGACGTTTGCCTTTTGCACCATGTTATCTGCCGTTACGGGCATTATATTAAACCGAATAATTTTTTCAGTCTGTTATTTACCCCGTTAGAAAGCCCCGCCGCTTGCAGAGGGGGTGAAGATATAATTCCTTCTTACTTCGTCTTGCATTCGAAGAGACAGTTCACCTAATTCACGCTGAAGGAAAGGGATGGAAACCGTCATCAGGCGATGTAATCGTAATGTAGAGGATACCCGTAAGCCCGTTGCAGCGAAATCGGCCTGTGCCGAATCCAAAATGAAGTCTGTTTCTAATAAATCGGCAGGGACCCAACTACTAATAAAGGCCAGGATAACATGGCGATGTGTTCCGATAGGATCGGTCAAACATACCCCTGGACGTACTTTGGTTCCCGAAAAATCATCAAATGGAAAAGGGACCAAGACCACTTTACCTCTGATCATAAAAAGGCCTCCCGTCCTCAGGGGTGTAAATATCCTCTTCGGGCTCCTTCAGGAAATCGAAGGCTGGATTTGCGCTTGCAGCCCGAAGCCATTCCTTTTCGTCTACATCAGTCTCCTCCGGTAACAAGATAATGACACGAACCCTCGTTGGGCCAACAACTGGCAACGGTTCGTCTAGAACAAGCCTCCGTTGCTCATCAATCGTTCCTGTAGCCTCAATGGCTTTTTCTACATTTTCCATACTTAATTCCTTCTTATCAATTATAACATACCCGCAATGAGCAGATAACGGGCTGCTGGCAACCGCCGTGCTGGTTTTAGAAGGTTTTATGTTGTTTTTCCTCTATTAAGTCCATATGCACCGATCACCTTTCATAACCGACTTACTCTGTATGGTCCGTTGCCAGCTTGTTGGCAGTAGTTTGATTTTTCAATCTTTGGTTTTTCATACCATGCTTTTTATCCCCATGATGTCTGATATTGGCAAATGGTATATAAAATAATAAGTTTTTTGTTTTATTTGACACCCTTTCGCGAAAGAAGGTTAACATTTTATCTTCAATATCCTTTGGATCATCTGCATGGCCATAAAAAACATTTAATGAATTAATATTTTTTAAAACTTTAATCCATTGTCCACCTGAATGAGGTCCTCTATCGCCAATTTCAGTTTCAAAATATTCATGAATTCTTACGCCAAGCCCTGTTTGATTTGCCCTTTTAACTTTGCCTATATACAAGATAGATTCATCTGGTAGCCAGAATTGTTTTAATCTTTCTTTAATGGTCTGAATTGAAGCTTTTTTCTTATCAATTGTAAACGATGGAATTTTTTCGATCCATTTTGATATCTCATGATCATTGAAAATAGGTTCTTGCAATAAATCATTATTTCTCCTAATTTCAGAACTTAGTGATACAATGTAGATTCCGGCTCTTGTATCACAAATGCATTCTCCCCACCTTGTTCTATGAATCGGAGATATACCAAACTTTTTGAATATTTCTAATATAGTGACTGGCATATAAAAATCAAATTACTGCCAACGGTTGAGGCTTTGCGCCGTGCCGCCCGCCACCACCGTTTTAATCTCAATAATAGAGGGGGCGTCATGGAGCGACCTCAAATCTTAACCCAAAATAATTAGAGCGCCGCAAAGCCTGTTGTTAGGCGTATGTTGCAGGCAGTCTTTAAAGAGAACTGCCTCATTTTCCATTTTCCCATCCCTCCTTTCCTATCTTAACACACCATGATCATCCACAGCGAAGATAGTACGAGGATCACGTTTAGCGGCCAGCAGATTCATTTTTTCTATAAAGGGATAACGCAAACTTGCGAGGGGAAGCACAAAGAGATGTTCCGGTTGCCTGGGACGACCTCCTAAGCCAATCACCACCACATAAGGGCACCCTTCTGCTTGCTGGAAGTTCTGGTAATTCCTGATCTGATAGGGCTTGGCCCATTCAATACCCTCTTGGTCACCCTGTCGATAAAACCGTGATCGGTACTTGCACTGGATGATGAAACGCCGTGAGGTAGACCGGTGCTTCATGATGAAGTCGTAGGAGACATCGCCTGTAATCCTCCGGCCAATCCGGCGGGAGGTATCGCTGCTCCGGTCCTTGATCTCCCAGTCAGTGTCAGGGAAAAGTCCGATGATGTACTCCTCGAAGCTCCTCCCCATCCGGTGGTAACGGGCTGGCTTTAGCATCTTTCCTACCGCTATTGCCAATATGATTAGAATCAGTATTGCCCCACCAGTGACCTTCCACCATTTCCAAACTGGCAAGGATGGTATGGCTGGTGGGCAAGGCACAGTAGCAACCCCTTCGGTTTTTTTCTCAACTACCACTTGGTTTTCGAATATAAAGGACCCGGCCTCTCTCCGCACATGGTAGATCCCTTCTACTTGAACGCAGATTCCCTTCTCAAGTGGGAGATGTTCATAGCTGAAGAACATAAGTGTCTGAGAACCATCAGCCAGAGTGAATTCTGTATATGGCTTCCCCTTCTTTGAAGTTTGGAGTTTGAATTGAATGACCTTCCCCTCTATGCGAACAGGGCGGTTATCACAGGCTTTTGGATTTGCCAAGATTGTTGAGATGGAGGAGCATTCTATTGACTGTGGGGTCTGCTGCGTCCAGGCTGCTGTAAGTAGAAGAAGTGAAATGAGGATAGAAAGGAGGATAGAAAAAAGGTTCAGACCATTCGCCTTTTTCATCTAATGAATATCCTTGGATTCATTGTTCTTTCTCATCGAGCACTCCTCGACCTACACTGGATAGTACTCAGAGGCCCCGTTTTAAAATGCTGAAAATGTGCTAAAAATGGAACGGTTCTTTTTTTAATCATTAATCTTCTTCCTTTTGCCTGCAATGAACGCCTAACGGCTGGCGGGTGAGCGAAGTGCCCTTTATGGGCATTTTGGCTAACGGTCCCAGCATAAAAGAAGTTTTTGAAAAGCCAAAATTTGCGTGAGCCCGTAGGGTGAACCTTTTATGCTGTGTTATATGCTGTTGGTCGCTTTTAATCATTTTTCAATCGCGAATTCAATTTCCTTCTTAATCAATTCTGCTCTTTGCTGAATAAACTTCTGATAATCGTCTGTCCATATTCCAGAATCATCACCAACCGGAATCAAATGTGTTTCCATTGTCCTCAGAAACTCATGATCTGTATCTTGCAATTCCTTAAAATATTCACTTGGTCTATTATCGGATATTTCTTTGTTTAATTCCGCAGGTAGAAAGCAAAAATTGGCAAGTGAGAATTCTGTGATATTTTTTTGTTGTAAGAAACTTGCAGGAAAAATGTGATGCCTTTCTGGGCTGTTAAAGTCAGAAAAATAGGAATCGTCCAAAGGTATCGTTGTGTTGTTCTTGAAATGTCTTGGTGATCGCTGAGCAAGTAAGCAAATTACAGCATTCTTAATTGCTGAGGTCGTTTTCATTTGAAGTTTACAGATATTTTCTGCGTTAATATTGACAGGATATTCTACAGAAACAGGGGTATTCATAATAATTTGGTCAAATAACTTTTTATCTTCCCCTATCCGAGTTGGTGCAGCACTACCATACCTTTCAGAAAACGAGACTCTCCAGAACCATCTTTCTACCAGTTTTGTATGGTTTGGCAAAATCGCCCTGTTCTTAGATTTATAGAAATAATAAACTAAGATAGGAATAATTCCTCGATAAGGTAGAAAACTGTACCTCTTAACACCAAGATTTCCCCGCAGGAAATCAATAGCTAAATTTAGAGACTCAGTTGTTTGTTTCCAAGCATTTTTAACTTCATCTGAAGTCAAATCAAGTTGAACTGAGCGAGTGCAAGCACCTTTAATATTTAATGATAAAGATTCCGTCACAGCTTCCACTTCAAGTTCTTGAAAGCCTTTGGAAGAGAGTGTTTTATTAAAATCCTTTATCTTCTCTCTTAAGTCAAAATCTTCACTCCAAGTTCTAGCCACGATCAAATCTGCAAGGCTCAGTCTTTTCCCTTCTTGATTAATTCTTTCAAAAATGTCGCAAGCATCATCAAGTTCTGTATCGCGCACCAGAACGACTGAAAATGGATAGTTGATAAGTATAAATCTGCATTCTGTGAATATTTGCCGAAATTCTTGGGCTAAGCCATCATAAATCACAAATTGCCTTCCTTCATCCAGTATATCGTAAAGAGAGATATATCTTTTATTGTCCGCCTTTCTTGTTATAAATTCTTTTTCTTTTAAATCGAAACAAATGCTACCATAATCCACTCTATCAAGCATTAGAGGTTTCACTGTAGCGTACAGAGACGTTATTCTTTGCTGGCCGTCGAGAACAAAGGTAAGGTCGTCTCTTTCATCAGGCTCAGGTAGATTCAATTCTGCAATATTCCTAAAAAACTTGTTATATTTCCTTGGGGCTTCCCAAAAGAAAAAACTACCGATTGGAAATTGATGGTAAATACTGTCCAAGAGTCTCACTACCTTTGATCTTTCCCAGACGAACTCCCGTTGAAAACGGGGGATTCTAAGCTTTCCTTTTTCGACATCTCGTATAATATCTCCTAGCTTTTGGCCAGGTTCAACTTTGATTTTTTCTATCTTCAACATTGTAGATACCTCCTGAGGTTTTCAAGCGACCAATGGCGTATAACGTGTGGCGGGTAAAAGGAGTTGCCATAGGCAATTTGGGGAAATCTTTAACTTCCCTTTTATCCGCTGTTGTGCGAGTGCGTTAGCACAGAAGCGACTTAAAGGAGCGAGAGTTCCGAACCCAACAATTTAGGTTATTTCTTACTTATAATCCCATATTTCTCTACAAGGGTTTGTTCCCAGCCAAATATTTTTAGAAGAAATTTTTCATGTTCTTTAAACTCTTCCATCAATTTATCATTCAATTTTAGTCTCCCAAGTGTAACTGGATTGTAAATAACAATTTCGTTCTCATTACTCATTTTCTCATCTAATTTCCAATGGGCTACTGCATTTCTCGATCGTTGAACAAATCTTAAAGATTTTTTTGCTTTTGGGTATTGTTTTAATTTTTTAAAATATGGGATTTGCTCGTAGAGTGAAATCTTTTTTTCAAAACTAAAATGGGACGTGTTTATAATGTACCAATAGAAAATTGAGGCTTGTCTATTAGTTTTAGGAAAAAAATATGTCCTTAGCCTCCAACCAAGAGCTCCTTCTATTACGGTTGCATCTGAAATTATATTCCCCCTGAGCCAGCTTAACTTTTCCCTAATGATTTTTTTATCCATAATTAACACCCATACTCAATAGTCTTATAATTTTTAGCAGGGTTCGGAATTTCGCACAACTCGTTCACAAATGACGGTGTTGTCTTTTCCTTAAAATCTGAGGGATAGATGACAGTGTCGTTTACCCCTCCCTCTATGGGTTCCACCTCCTTCCTTCTGGAAGATCTGATCTAAAGGGTTTTTTATCCTCATCAGGTCCTTGTTGCTCACATGAGTATAAATCTCCGTAGTCTTTGACCTTTTATGGCCTAATAATTCCTGAATATATCGCAGATCAATCCCGCTTTCCAATAGATGGGTAGCAAATGAATGTCTTAGGCTGTGTATCGTGACTTCTTTCTTAACCCCTGCCCGATGACATGCCATTTCAAATATTCTTTGAGCTGTTCTTATTGAAATGTATCTTTCTTTATCAGGTCCGGGAAATAATAAGGCGGCTGGTTCATAGGGGAAGGAGACGGTTATGCGACCAGATGGATCATTTAAGATTTTAATTCTGGCCATTAAGCACCCCTATCCTTTGCAAACGTTAAAGGAAGAGAAGATCGAAGTGTATATTTTTATGTGCAAATTATCATATCTGTAGAATATGTCAATTGTTTTTTGAGATTTGAATTTCCAATAGCTTCGCTTGATCCCTGCCAGCAGGCAAGGTTTTTTTGTAAAAAATGAATTAGTTTACAGCATGTTTCGAGTGGCCTGGTGGGCTTTTCGTAAAGGCTCTGGGAAACGGAATCCCTGACAGCTTTCAAGGATAAGTTGGATGGTTGACTGAAGGTCAATTTGGTGACCTGGAGAGATAAATAGAGGCTTCACGTTGTCCTTCGTTCTGAGAACGACGCCCACCTCTTTTCCTTCCCTTCGAATCAATTGAAAATTTCCTTTTGAAGGGCCTGGCGGGATGAATTCACTCAAGAGGGGTGTCTTGGCACAACCGATAGATGGGAGATCAAACCATAAACCCATGTGTGAGGCAAGACCCATTCCTCTGGGATGGGTCTTGCCTTGACCATCGTAGATCATGACATCGGTTTTTATTTTTAGCTTCTGAAAGGTTTTGATCAGAATTGGGCCTTCCCGAAAACTTAAAAGGTTGGGGATATAGGGGGAAAGGGATCTTCCCATCAGCTGTGGCCATATCAAGGATTTCCATATCTGGGAAGGAGAGAACGACGATCGCACCGAAGAGGCGATTCTCATTTTTTGAATAGGCGACATCTCCTCCTCCTATGGTTCTCACTTTTGAAAATGGTTTTTTCAGAATGATTCGATCTTTCAATGCCTCTTGAATCTGTATGGCTTCCTCCACGCTGACGTTCCAGGAATGGAGTGGTTTTACCATGTCGTTATGCATAGAGAAATGTAAGGGAGTCTCTCTGCGGGCTTCCTTCCTGCGGCAGGCAGACCAAATGGGGCGGCCACAGAGAGCCGTCCCTACAAATTTCTTAATCCCCCCGAATATCGAAAAGGTTAAGAGGCATTACGGTGAAATCTGTTCAATTTGACCTTTAGTTACTTTCAGAATGTAGAGGGTTCGAATCGCTTTTCCATCTTCCCCAAAACCTTTTAACCCCGAAACCCCCTGAAAGTTTTTAACCTGTCTGAGTTCTTCCTGAAGTTGGAGAGGAGAGGAGATTGATTTGGAGAGAAGGATTTCTTTGATGAGTTTCGCCCCATCATAACTCAGGGCTTCGAGTGTCTCAGGATCCCGTTGGTATGTTTTTCGAAATTCTTCCACAAAACGGGCGACCAAAGGGGAGGGGTCTTTTTTAAAAAAGGCATCGACAAAGATCGACCCTTCGGCACCTATCCCACCAATGGAAATCAAGCCCGGACCATTCCACGCACTGGTACCTAAAAAGGTCAATCCTTTAATATCATAGTAAGCCATCTGAGAGAGAATCGTGCCTACGCGGTCATGAGCATCAGGGATGAAAAGCCCGTCCAGGGAAACGGCTGACTTGAATTCCTCATCTTTTTTTCTCCTGGAATCATATTTCTGGATGGCCTCGATCTTAAAAAATACTTTGATCTCTTTGCTGAAATCCGTTTGCTCTTCTTGATAAACGACAGTCCCGAAGACTTTTCCACCTTTTCGGGTCACCTCTTGATTGAAGAGATTTTTAAAATAAAGTCCATAAGGGGAATTGGGACAAAAGACGGCGAAGGTTCGAAGGTCCAATTCTCTGGTGGCAAAGTCAACAAGAGTCTGGATCTGTTCCGAGGGGAGGAGGGAATTCTGGAAGATGGGATCTCCTTTTCCTGAAGGGAGTTCCTTTTGAGAAAGGGTGAGCAAGGGGACTTTTAATTGGTGAGCTTTCTTTGCCGCCCTGTCCACATCGATACTGAGAAGAGGGCCAATGATGGCAATTACTTTTTCTTTGTTCACCAACTCCTCAACCGCTTTTTCCGCCTCCCATGGACTCCCCTTCGAATCACGAATGGCCAATGAGATCAGAGAAGAGTCCGTTTCTTTAATGGCACATTGAATCCCCTGAAGGGCTCTTTCTCCAAAGGGACGATGGATTCCACTTAAGGGGAGAATCACCCCCACCGTATATTTGGATCTGGTGGAAAGGGGGATAGTTTCGAAGAGTTCTTTCACTTGAACCATATAGTCCATGTTTCGGTATTCTTTTTCCAATTCGGTTAGAAACCTTTTGGCGAGCGTGTCGTTTCCTTGGCGCTTGGCCACCTGGGCCAATTTCAATTTTGCATAACCTCCTGCATAGGCCCCTCGGTAGAGAGATTCGATGGATTTTAATTCCTCTTCAGTCTCGGGGGCATCCATGATGGATTTTACCCTCTTCTTTAGCTCCTCGTTGGGTTGCCCAGGAATAAGAAGACCCTTCCCATACCAATGGAGAGCAGTGAGATAATCCTTCAATTCAAAGTAGCTGTCTCCTAAAAGCGTGAAGACCTGGACCATCCTGGGTGGAGCAAGAAAGGTGGGCAGAAGTTCGTTTAAAATGCGAACAGCATCCTTTGGCCTTTTGAGCTGGGTATAGCAGATTCCCATTCTGAATTTGGCTTCATTGAAGAGGGGACTTTTGGGAAATTCGGTAATTAACCTTTTGAAACGCCAAAGTGCCTTTTCTGTTTCACCCTTTGAAAGAAAGATCTCTCCTTCTCTGAAGAGAATGCTATCTTCGGGCTGGGGCTGGGCGAAGGAAGGGTTTTGCAATAAGAGCAAGAAAAGGAGGACGAGGATGAACTT
>Ga0315281_10005226_pt1 | contig 18620 bp, 17 predicted proteins | sample YL17G07_0_MG_FD_204540 | JGI IMG/M metagenome (GOLD analysis project Ga0315281, IMG submission 204540) | Sediment microbial communities from Yellowstone Lake, YNP, Wyoming, USA - YL17G07_0 | ecosystem: Environmental > Aquatic > Freshwater > Lake > Sediment | place: USA: Wyoming | collected...
TTCTAATTCAATAAGGGCATTAGCAATACAATTAATCCGATTATTTAATTCTCTATATGTAATTTTTTTATTTTTGAAAATGATGGCAGTTTTTTCAGGGACCCTATTTGCATTACGATAAACGATATTTCCTACCCTCATTACTTGAATCCTTCTATTTCCAATTCATCTTTTACAAGCAAACAAAAGGGATTTAGTCCCTTCCTGAATGATTTCATTTAGTTGGTTTATTAATTGAGCCTGAATAGTGATAACACCACGGCCTAGTTTGCTCGTCTCCTTTTTATCTACAACAATTTGTTTGACATGAAGAGTATCTCCTATTCTGATAGGTTTAAGGAATTTCCATGTCATCCCTAAAAATGCTAACATGGTAGTTCCTTCAGTAATCCCAAGATCATGACTCAGCATTGCTTGTGTAACCATCCCTAAGATGTCATGAGCAATAATTTCTCCATACGGGGTTTTCCGACGACAAAATTCTTTATCTGTATGGAGAGGATCATGGTCACCAGAAAAAGCTGCAAATAAAACAACGTCAGCCTCTGTAACGGTTTTCCCTAGAGTCACAAATTCTTCACCTACCTCAAAGTCCTCAAAATACCTACCTCTCTTACTCTTGTCCGTTGTTCCAACCATTTTTTTTCCTTACTTTTAATTTTTTGACACCTTCTTGAACTATCTCCTCTTTTTGATTAATAACTTTATAACTCATTGTAATTAATCCAAAATCACTTTTTTCAATTTCTTCCTTCGTTAAAACCACATGTTCTACATGCACAGTATCCCCTATCATAATTGCTGACCTAAATTTAAAGCTGATCTCGACCAATTGGCTTATTAGCGTCCCTTCAATACCCAAATCATGGCTTAATCCGGATTGAACTACCACTCCCAACGTTCCATGGGCAATTCTCTGCTTAAAAATGGTATTTTTGCAAAACTCAGCATCCATATGTAAGGGGTCGTGATCCCCAGCCACTGCCCCGAAAAAAACTATATCTGCCTCCGTAACTGTTTTCCCAGACGTAACCAACTTTGCTCCGATTCCATAGTCCTCAAAAAACCGCATTTTTCGATCCATGTTATTATTATGTAATCTGCGACTAGAATGCTATTTTTTGATTCCCAAGATTTCTCTCGCCACATCTGGAGAAGCAACCTCCAACTCAAGCTCTCTTGCTATCCGAACTGTTCTCGCAACCAGTTGAGCATTACTCTTGGCCAATTCTCCCTTCCTAAAAAAAACATTATCTTCCATCCCTACTCTCACCATTCCTCCGAGTATCATCCCCATGGTTGTCAGTGACAACTGAGCCCTGCCCACCGCGGTAACATTAAAAATAACTTCTGGCGGTAAAAATTCTCTTAACGAGCACAAATATTCCGGTGTTGCGTCTACAGCCCCTTGATGAATCATCCCCAATACAAAATTTATATAATATGGCTTTTTTACTAAATTTTTCTGAATTAAGTTATTAACATCTCTATACATAGCATGGCTATAAACTTCCATCTCTGGCTTAATATTTCTGTCCAACATCTCCTTCGCAAACCGCTCAATTTCTGATCGAGGATTTGAAAAAGGTACTCCTGCATAGGGACCGCTTACTCTCATCATGGTACCCATGTTTAACGATGCCATTTCAGGCCTTGCTTCAAGGCATCGGATTCGTTCATCAAGTGTTAAACCTGGCCCACCTCCAGTTGTATCCTGGATAATAATTTTACATTTTGATCTAACAAGTTCATGTATTTCTTGATATATCTTGGGATCACTCGTAACCTTTCCTGCCTTATCTCTCGCATGGATATGAACGATTGCAGCTCCCTCGTTGTAGCATTCATACGTAGATTCAGCTATCTCTTCTGGCTGCTCTGGTAGGTTTGGATTTGCTTCCTTACCATGCATTCCCCCTGTTTGAGCCACTGTAATAATTAGTTTCCTCATTTTAGAGATCCAATCTAAAATATTTCTTTGATTACTATATAGATAGTTTTAAAATATTACTAACCATAGGCTCTCTTGATTAAGTCAATCTGATTCATTCATGTCAGACCCAACCATCTGTATGAGTACTCTGATATATTTACATTGGTTTGAAATGCTCTATATCTAGAATACTCCCAGTACGTTGCTCCTTAAAAACAGCTTCAACTCTTATGCCTATCTTAAGATCTTGCTCGTGATATTCGTCAACGAAATGGACAAGTCCAGTATCGGACCCATCTAGCTTAATAATGGCATAGGTGAAAGGTGGTTTTTTGGGCTGAACCGCCTGGATCCGTGTATCATAATAGACCGTAGTATAAGCAAGCACTATTCCCTTATTACCTACTGGGACCCATTCGGACAACTCACCAAAGCACCGTGGACAAATATTCCGTGGTGGCACATATACGCAATTACATTTAGGGCACTTTACTCCTAATATTCTCTTATTATCTCTGAGCTCTTTAAAGAACTTAGTGCGAAATTCCCCTACATAATACACTGTAGGGAACCATGTCCGACTATTGAGAAAGATTAACTCTTGTGACACGATAACCTCCTTTATTATGATGAAATAATTCTAAAAAAGAGTATATCCTGTATATTTCCTCGCCGCTGTTCCCTTGGTTTTAATACTGCTTCAACTCGCATACCAATTTTAATTTTTGCTTCATCTTTCTCATCCAGGAAATGCTCGAGAACACCGCCATTATCCAGTTTAATTCCGGCAGCAGCATAAGGCACTTTTCGCAACCTACCAGTTAAAGGATCATGGAATGGTGCTTTAACCACACTGAATGTTAGGATTGTTCCCTTCGGTCCTGACTCTTGCCAGTTAGGCCATTGTTGGAGACGGATATGGCACCGTGGACAAACAATGCGGGGTGGGGTAAATACAAATTCACAGGAAGGGCATTTCACAGAATAAATCTTTCCATTATCCCTTAATTCGATAAAAAATTTCCCCAAGTAAGGGCCAGTAGAATATCGATATGGAATATCTGTAGGTACCTCCACTTTTAAATAATCTTCGGGTGTTTTTTTAGTCTCCATCTTTTCTCCTTGGTCAGCAAATTTTAAGTGATTGATTTAGAAAGTAAACCTAATATTGTCCAATTAGCAGCGCCCCAGCCAGAAACCAGAGCAAGATTTACCTCCTTGGTAACTTGGTGATCACCAGCGTCTTTTCTAATTTGTAATGCTGCTTCGGCAAAACGGGTCAACCCAGTCGCACCAATATCATTTGCGCTAACTACCCCTCCTGAAGGAGAAATAGGAAAAGCACCATCACGCCTCGTTACCCCTCTCTCTATCAATTTTGGAGCTGTGCCTCTTTCCAAGAAAAGGAAATCTTCCATCCAAATAATTTGCTCCCAGATGCAGGGATCGTACATCTCAAAAATGTCAATTTCTTCCATAGGCTTTGTTATTCCATTTCTCTGAAAAAGTCTCTTGGCAGCTACTTCATGGCTCGATGGATCAGGGCTTAGCCCAGACAAATAGCGAATAAATCCTGAATGATGCACAGTAACTACATCCTTTATCCATACTGGCTTGTCAGTAATTTTTTTTGCTTTCTCTTCCGAAGCCAAGACGAGAGCAGTAGCCCCGTTTGACTGAGGCGACATGTGAAGAAGTCTTACCGGATATATCAACATTGGCGACTTGAGCACATCCTCAATTGTAATTTTTCTCCTGATATGAGCATAAGGATTTCCCAGAGCGTTCTCAGCCATGATAACTCTCGCCAATGCAGCAATTTCTTCTGGACATCCTGTCTCAGCTATATACTTTGAACCGAGCATGGCTAAACCACCTAAAGCACCTGTATAGAATGGTCTCAAAATAAGCTCATCAACAGCTGTTATTATTGCCATTTGACTATCCCCACCAACCTCTTCCTGCTTCTCACCACCTACTACCAAGACAATATCAAATAGTCCTGAAGCCACATATGTCCAGGCAACTGAGAAAATGGTGGCTCCAGAAGTTCCACCAGTTTGTGGTTTCACTCCGGCTTTCAAATAAGCACCAATTTCGGCTACTGCAATAGTATCACTACAACCCCGTCCCTCGAAAGGATCCATGTTACTTGTTATAGTGGCACAAATATCCTTAATACTAAGTTGAGCATCTTTTAGAGCAGCTCTTACCGCTTCATTAAGCATTTCTTCAAAGCTTACATCATAGCGATGTCCGGCATGATGAGTTTGACCGATACCTACAATTGCAACTCTGTTTGGCATCACCTACCTCCTTGGTCGTTAGCTAAAATGATAACACACTGATGTTGTCCACATATCCCATGGCTGCCTTGAATTAAAGCAATCCTAGCTCCATCTACCTGATGAGCTCCTGCTTCACCTCGCAACTGCAAAACCCCTTCAACTACTCGCGTCATGCCACCAACGATTACTGGATTACCCGAAATCATCCCACCAGAGGGATTAACGGGAATCTTTCCCCCAATTTCAGTCATTCCTGACTCAATAAGCTTCCCCCCCTCACCAGGAGCACACAAACCGAGGCCTTCCGACCAGAGAAGTTCCTGATAAGAAAACGTCTCACAAAGTTCGACAACATCAATTTCTTCCACTGGCTTAGTAATGCCAGCCATTTTATAAGCCTTTTGAGAGGCTGTGACTAGTGATTGACATTCAGCAAGCTGCCTATCCCCCGGATAATGTAAATCGTAGCAGTCGGCAATACCTTTAATCCACACTGGTTTATCCGTAAACTTTATTGCTTTATCCTCCACGGCTAAAATAACGGCACAAGCGCCATCAGACACCGGTTTACTATCCATGGCCCGAATTGGAGAAGCTAACATATCTGACCTAAGGACATCTTCAACTGTCAATTTCGCCGCTGACTGTGCATAAGGATTAAGTTTAGCATTGCCCCTATTTTTAATTACCACCTTAGCACATTGCTCAGCAGTAATCCCATATTTCGTCATATATGCATTGGCCTGTAAGGCTGCTGCAGAAAGAAAGTCAAGACCTATTGACCGAAGGAATATCGGCTCAACACACATATTCTCAACCAATCTTGGTTCGGTATGGGACTCCTTACAATAGGAAACCACTAAAACTACATCACTGTGACCAGCGAGTATTTCAAGCATAGCATAAAAGACTCCCAATGTTCCGTCAGCCTCTAACCTTTCCTCATGCCGCAAATGCCCCCCAGCGACATCAGTACCGAATACCCCTGAGATTGTCCTGCCATCCCAATAATCATCGCAGCAGATAACCGTCGCATCGATTCCAGTACCATCCTCTGTGAATTTGAGACCAGTTTTTTTAAGTATTTCCTCGACTGGTTCGAAAGCTAGCTCCGGCAGATGCACATCTGGTCTTACTCCATATTTAGTCTGAGCTACATCTATAATAGCTACTTTTCTCTCCATTACTTTTCTCCTTGGATTTTGAATTTAATTTTTAATAATGATTTTCCTTATTTAGTTCTATGAACCATATTTTTACCTGTTTATATCAACTTATACATCTACTGTTTGAAAACTTCTCTTGCTATAATGAGCTTTTGAATTTCTGATGTACCTCCACCTATCGTTAGGTATATGCTATCCATCAAATATCTTTCCACAGGATATTTTTTTGTAACTCCATACCCTCCATGGATTTGAAATGCATAAAGAGAGCATTTTTGGGCCATTTGTGAAGCAAATAATTTTGCTATAGATGCTTCTCTTGTGGGATTCACTCTATTTTGAATCATCCATAATACCTGGTAAGTGTATGATCTTGAAATTTCTATATCTGTTTCCATTTCTGCTATTTTGCTTTTTATCAATTGAAAATTAGAAATATTTTTCCCAAATTGCTTTCTCTCCATTGCATATTTTTTTGACGCCTCAAGACAAGCCTGAGCTATACCAACACTACTAATTGCCATAATTATTCTTTCGATATTTAAGGACTCAAACATATTAATAAATCCGCGCCCCACTTCTCCTAATATATGAGACTCATCTACTTTGACATCTTCAAAAAATAATTCACCCGTAGGTGAAGGCCTTAAACCAACCTTATTGATTTTTTTCCCAAAAGATAATCCTGGGGTATTCCTCTCAAGTATGAAAGCAGTACCGCCTTCTATGCCGCTTCCGTAAGTTCTAGTATTAACGACAATGAAATCTGCTATAGGTGCGTTTGTAATAAATGTCTTTGATCCATTTATAATGTAATGACTGCCTACTTTTAATGAGGAAGTTTTTATTGAAAGTGCATCAGAACCTGAGTCAGGTTCTGTAAGTGCCCAAGACGCACACTTTTCGCCTTTAAGTACAGGAATAAGATATTTCCGTTTCTGTTCCTCTGTGCCATAACAGAAGACAGGATTACCATAAATAAGACTATTGACTGTTATACTGGCCCCAACTCCAGCATTTACCTTAGTAATTTCCTCTTTTATTATTGCTTCTGTGAAAAAATCACCGCCCCCTCCGCCATACTCAGTGGGTATATATGAACCAATAAACCCCAATTCGCCTGCTTTTTTAAAAATTTCTCGCGGAACAATTCCTTCTTCTTCCATCCATTCCACTTGAGGCCCAATTTCAGTTTCGGCGAACTTTCTTGCTGACATTTGAATCAATTTATGCTTTTCGTTAATAACATTGCTCACTTCCAAAAATCTATTAATCAATGGTCGTTCCCTCCGTTTTCAATTATTAACAGAGTCATTAAATCATTTACCTCTGAATACCGGTTTTCTCTTTTCTGCAAAGGCTTTTAATCCTTCTTTCACATCCTCAGTTTCCCTAAGGTTTTTAACAAGTAAGCCCTCAAAACGGAGCCCCTCTTCTAAAGGCATTGAAAAAGTTCGGATCATAGCTTTCTTTGCTGCTCTAACGGCCAATGGAGCTAATTCACATAAATCTTTAGCCAAATTAGTTGCAGCCTGCATAACATCTTTAGGAGGTACAATATGATTAACCAAGTGGATTCGATATGCTTCCTTAGCATCAATAGTCTTACCTAACAAAAGCATTTCAAATGCTATACATCTCGAAACATTTCTTATCAGTCTTTGAGTACCACCTGATCCAGGAATCATCCCCCACTTAACTTCAGGCAGACCAAAAATGGCATTTTCAGAAGCAATTCTAATATCACAGGCGAGCATCATTTCTAGTCCTCCGCCAAGTGCTAGGCCATTTACCGCCGCAATAATTGGTTTCCATGTCTCAAAATCCTTTGTAATTGCTCCAACGCTATGTCCAGAATCTATGCTTTTTCTCAAGTTTTCCATATCTTTAAGATCAGCTCCAGCTGAAAATGATTTTTCTCCAAACCCAGTTAGGATCGCCACCAACAAATCTGAATCATTACAAAAATCACTCCATGCCTCGTAAAGTTCATCATTTGTCTTCCCATCAATGGCATTATTTACCTCTGGACGGTTGATTGTTATATATGCTATCCGGTCATTCTTCTCATAAATGATTGACATATATTCCCTTTCTTCTCTTATTAATTGTTCTAAGCTTGCATAATATTCTATTGATTGAATCCACTAAAACGTTTTGCGACCAATTCAATACCGATTCCCAATAACAACATATCCTCACTACTGTCCTTCTTTTGAAAAAACCATAATATTGTTTAGTAGGTTTTTTGGCAAAAAAATTGGCTATATATTTTAGTAGCGGTAATTGCAAAAAGTGTGCCCCAAAAATAGAATTAATTTTCTTGCAATTCCAATAGGTTGAAGAGTTCGCGGTGGAAAAGTTTATTGCTATGCACAAAATGCTGATTTAGAAAATCAATATATTGAACGTGATACCTATTAACGAGTTTCAGTCTCCAAGAAAAATCCCATCTCATTTACTTCCGAGACTGTCGAAAAAGATGATTTTGAAAGTCGGGTTTCCCCTTCATGACCCCACTTTTCTAATTTACCTTATTATGTCATTTCAATTCCAATTCAACTGACCAACTCTGTAGCTTTTTGACCAAATCTTCTGGTTAAGGCCCTTTTCTCCTTTGCCCTTCCCTTAAGTGAATGCATACTTGAACCCGAAATTGAGGATTTTTCCTACGTTGTGAACCATGCAGTAGAGTAACCATTGGATGTTGACCTTGATCTTCCCTCTCAGGGTAAACCGATTCATGGCTTTATCGATACGGATGTTCGCAAATACCGGTTCGGCAATGGCGATGCGGTGATGATAGATCCTTCGCCCCTTCTCGCTATCTATCTTTGCGGCCATGGCTTTAGTCAAATTGCCTATAACACTCCCCACAGGAACCATTAAATGCCTGCGTTTCGTCTTCTTCCCCTTGATGCACCTGGCCTTTAGCTCACACCCCTTGCAACCCTCTTCATGGTTGCTATATTTTTTATAAATGACCTCGTCATTGACGGTTTCTTTCACCTCAAGCCTAAAGACTTTTTCCTGAGGACAACGATATTCATCCCTCTCCTCATGGTGCTCAAAGTCAGCTATGGCCAGTCGATCTGTTCTACGCTGCCGCTGTTTGTGTTCCCGTTCAAACCTTGGATCACGACGTCTAAACCGCTTATCCGGGATATACGCACCCAATCCCTCTTCCTTACACTTCCTCAAATTCGGTGGACTGTGATAGTTGCTGTCCGCCGTAAAGGTCTTACCCTCAAAGTAGTCCTCTCCACACCCAATGGCTCGCATATTCTCTTTCGCACCATCCAGCACCGGAGGAATAAGATGAAGATTTTGGGCCTCTCCAAACGCTTCTGCATGGATAATGACCTGGTCCTTCGAATCCACGAGAGCCTGCCCGTTATATCCCTGAATCGTCCCGTGAGAAGTGGCCATCAACGCCGATTCATTGTCCGTGACATTACTCTTAATCTCTCTACCCTGCCTCCCCATCTTCGGACTGCTCTGTTTCAACCACCTCTCAAGGCGCTCTGCTTTCTCCAGAAGCCTCTCAATCTGTCTCCTTTTCTCTATGGCCCCAAAAGATCTTCTCCCTTCCTCCTCCTCACCCTCCCTATCTACCTCCACCTGTTCTTCCACCAGTTGCTTCACCTTCCTCTCCATCCTTTCCTTCTTCCTCCGAAGATCTCCTATCGTCCCACTCCACTCTTTGGAAGCATTGGAAGCAAGCTTACACCCATCCAACGCAAAGAACGTTCCCCCAAGAAGTCCCTCCTCTTCGCAAACCAATAACACATCCCTAAAGATGGGCAAAATCTCATCTTTCATCGACGATACAAAGGCGGCTATCGTACTATGATCAGGTTGCTCCCCACAGCTAAGCGCCATAAACGTCACGTTCTCCCTACACTCACGCTCGATCTGCCGCGAAGAGATCAACCCCCGTGAGTAACCAAACAACACCACCTTCAAAAGAATCTTCGGATCATAGGCCAACCGCCCCGTCTCATCATTACTGTATCTCGCCTCAAAGATCGACGTATCGATCCGAGTCTCCACCAGAGTGTGAATCGCAAACTCCAATGTCCCCGACATCAACTGCTCTTCAAGAGAAACGGGAATCAGAACGCCTTGGGGATAGTAGTAACTCTTGTATTTGGCCATCGCTCCATCCCCTCCAAATGGGATACCAATCATCGTCCTTACGGAGGACGGGTTAAGAAATATTACACCATTAGTCATTTTATAAATGAATTTATGAAAGATTAGAAAATGGATGAAGAGAGTTTGATGAGAAAAAAATCCAGCAATAGGGTTTTTCGACAGTCTCTCCCTGATTCATTTAATAGCTAATGTGAAGGAAATCACTAATAAAAGATACACACCAGCTAATATCCATTTTAAAATTAGCTATGATAACATACGAATTTTTCAAAAGTTCATTTTATTGGTATAAATCTTTTTCTATATTTTTCGTCAGCCGTTTATCATTTCAAGAGACAGTTGTCGATTGAACCAATTCTACCCTTCTATTCGCCCCAGGTCCCTTTGTCATAACGCTTCTTTATTCTATTTAATTTACTATAATAAACTGAGACTTCGTGATAGGCGGCATAAGAGATGCTGAGATTATTGCAGCTATTGTCGCAATGACGCACATTACTACCATATAATCATAAGATTTTGTAACATCGAAAATATATCCACCTAAGTATGGACCTATTGCCACACCTACACCAGCCATAATAGCACAAAAACCAAGGATAGTCCCTGTCGCCCTATACCCGAAGTAATCTGCAGGAAGAGCAGCGACCACACCTGTCCATCCTCCTGAACTGAATCCAAACAAAATCGCAAATAGGAAAAGCATCCATACTTTCACAGAAAATAGGAGCCAGATGAAGGCGATTAATTGAAAAATGAACTCAGTAATTAAGATCCTTTTTCTACCCACCTTATCCGAGAAAAAACCTGCGCTGATTCTTCCAATGATGCTTGTTGCTCCAATCACACCACCCAGAATCCCCGCAGTCATCATTGACATTCCTCGATCAGTAGCCAGCGAGACGATATGAATCATCACCGCCCACAGGGCAATGGCGATGAAAAGCCAGGAGAAACCCAAAGTCCAAAAAGCCTTCGTCCGAAAGGCCTCGGAAAAGGAAAATCCCTCAAGTTTTCTCGATTCGATGGATTCACGAGGAAACTGCCTCATAAACTTTACAATCGGTATGAAGATCGCCCAGGCAACAATCCCTAAAACGGTGCAAGCCATTCTCCAGCCAAAGGATGTGATCAGCCATGCGCACAGAGGAGAAAAAATCAATGATCCCGCACCCAGCCCTGCAGCAGTTAGCCCGATGGCCAATCCCCTTTTAACCTTAAACCATCGTGAGACAGTAGACATGACTGGAATATATTCACCAGCAACCCCGATCGAAAAAAGGACTCCGTAAACGAGATAGAGTTCCCAAATGGTCGTTACATACCTCATCAGGATCATCGAGAGCCCAAGGCAAAAGCCTCCTATGGCCAGGATCAGCTTCGGACCAAATCGATCACAGAGCATTCCAGCCAAAATAGCTAAGAGATTATGGAAAATGGCATAAAATCCAAATGGGCCAGCTGTCACAGATCGGCCCCATCCAAATTCAGAAGCTAAAGGTTTAAAAAAAAACCCATAAGCGTATACAAGGCCATATCCGACCATATTGGCAAGGAACGACATTGTAACTATTACCCATCCATAGTTCGAGAAATTAGATTCTGAGTGTCGGGGGTTGGTATGAATTGTCATTGAATTGTGAAATACGTTATTAAAAAAACTTGCCTTTAAACCATTTCAAATGCTATACATTTCGAAACATTTCTTATCAGTCTTTGAGTACCACCTGGTCCAAACCCCCTTTCTTTGTGAACTATTTTGACTGGACTTGAAGTCTTCTTTCTTTACACTTCTCCTGTTTGCTCTTTGTGCGTCATCAATTTTATCCCGAATTAATATGTCATACACCCTGCGACTGCTTCCCTTTTTACTGATAGGAATTCAATATAGTCAATTTTTTTGCCATAAAAGATTAGAGTGGATGGATTTATTTCTCTGTTACGGTTCCTCGAAAAACCTCATTAACGCAACTAATTGTTTGTAGTCAGCGCAAGATTAGAAAATCAGATCAGTCTAACCGGAATGTCTTTTTTTTGTGAATCGCTCGAACAACCATCGAAACCTGTGAATGTGTTAATCTCTATTAGAGCTTTCACAGCAAGAAGTGTGCCTTTGGCGATAAATAAAAATAGCCAGTAATAATAATGAGTTAAATCCAATTTTTCGCATGCAAATATATCAAAATGCACAAAATGCTGTGCCTGAGAATCCATATATTGAGTCCCATCTTGACATTATTTTGATTTGGTCTATTATTGAGCAAAGAATTTTGCACTTATCTCTGGATAAAGTTTTGCGGAGGCATAAATGGAAACACCTAATTCTACCCGTGATCAGAATGGGCATTTGTTAGCCCTGGCTGCACTATTCGAGGGAGACTTTTCCATTGATTGGATTGTTCAGATAACTGAAGAAAAAATCTCTCAGATTCTTTCTGCTTTAGAGGAAGGGACCTATCAGGGTTGGTTGACTAAAAAGGGACCGGGAACTTTTTGCTTTTTAGATTTAGAGAAACAAGAAGCTCTAAAGAACAGTTTGCCCTCCGATGAAAAGGAAAGAATATATCGGCAAACCGGAGATCTCCTTATGAGGGAACTTCCTGATGGAGAAGATAAATCTATAATTATATCTAAATATCTCTACCACATCACTAATAATGATGTAAAAGATATCCAATGGTTGATTACTGCAGGGGACGTCTACCGCAAGGCTTACCACTCTACAGACGCTCTGAAATGTTATACCAAAGCCCTGGATGACCTCTCTCGTCTCTCGGGAGAGGAAGCAGATTCCCTCTTTACTGAAACGGCCATTAAGTACTCAAAGGTGTCTACAGCTCATCACGATACCAGACAGGTCCTTTCAGTCCTCAACCAGGCCATAGGTCACGCAAAAAAATGGGATAGAAAAGATCTTCAAACACTTTTAGAAATGCACATAGCCAAAAATGAGTGGCTTCGTTCTCGATACCAAAGTGCGCTGAGACACTTTGAAAAGGGATGGTTGATGGCCAAGGAGTTAAATGACCCCAGGTTACTCCGCTCAGCCACCACGTTCAGTACTTTCTATCTATATTGGCTGGGGCGTTTTAAAGAAGCAGTTCAAAGCTACGAGAAATCTATACCGGAAGTGGAAAAATATCCTCGAGGAAGGTTTCCCCTTTTGGGTGCAATACTCGTGGGTCGTTGTTATGCAATGATTGGACATGTTACCCAAGGCTTGGGAATGATGGATGGTATACGCACTCACTGCTTAGAGAGAGGTGATCGATACTCAGCAGCTCATGCAGGATACACAATAGGTGCCACCATGCTCGATATTCGTCGTATCGATGAAGCTATTCAGTATTTAGAATGTTCACTGAAGGAAGCAACCCAAGAACATACTGAGTGGGTACGGATCAGGGGAAATGTAGTCCTTGCTCTTGCTTATCATCTCAATGGGAATGATAAGCGATCTATTGCCTGCCTTCAGGAATACCTTCTTTACACCGAGCAGGTCAATGTGAATGTTTCGCCTTATTCTTACTTGATGGAGCTTTGCTGGGCTATGGAACAAGGGAAACTCCCTCGAATTGGGGGTCTTTCTCTGGAGAAAGAAATCCAGCATATGATAAGAAGTAACAATGTCTTTATGAAAGGAATTGCTTACAAGTACAAAGCTCTCCTTGAAAGGCAAAAAGGTCTTCCTCACGATAGGATTATCGAGTCACTCAAACTCTCGCTAAGATCGCTTGAGGATTCCGGTCACCAGATTGAACAAGCCATGTCTCAATTAGAACTGGCACGACAGTATTTGTTGCTTGAAAATGAACAACAAGCTCGAGAAATAGTATTGATGGCCACCAAGATATTAAATCCCTATAGCGAAGAGCTCCTCCCAGATGACCTCAAATCTCTTGTTAATAATCCACCTTCTGATCAAAATCTTCTTAAGGAGATTTTGAAATTGGGCCAAGAAGTAGTGACCATTCGAGACAACAAAGACTTAGTGCAACACATTATCTCTACCGTGAACCGTATAACAGGGGCAGAGAGAGGAGCCATGTTCTTACTAGAGGGGAGTACTAATCCCCCAAGCCTTCTTCTCAGGGCCTCCAAAAACCTTACTCCAAGTGATATTGCACAGCCGAATTTTGACTCCTCCATGAAACTGATTGGAGAAGTTGCCCATACAGGTGAGGGCCGTATTCTTAGATCTTTTTCTAACGATGGTATTCGTTCATGTATCTGTGTTCCTATGGTTCTTCGGGACAAAATAGTGGGAATCTTATACCATGACAATCGCCTCCTCAGCAGTGCCTTTAAACAGTCGGATCTTGAACTCCTTGCCTATTTTGCGGGTCAGGCAGCCTTTGCTCTTGACAATACAGAGGCCTATGAAGAGATCCAAAGATTGAACCAAAAACTGAGAGAAGAGAAACTATACCTTCAAGAGCAACATTCTCAGAACCTGCATTTCGAGGAAATCTTGGGACAAAGCTCCGCTATTAAACGTGTGTTGTCGCAAGTGGATCAGGTAGCTAAGACTGACACGACTGTCTTGATTTTAGGTGAAACCGGTGTCGGTAAAGAGCTAATTGCGAGGGCCATTCATCGTCACAGTCCTAGGCGCGATAAACCTTTCATAGCGGTTCCTTGCAGTGCTCTTTCTGAGAGCTTGATTACCAGTGAACTATTTGGACATGAGAAGGGAGCCTTTACAGGTGCCACTAATCGAAGGACCGGGAGGTTTGAGCTTGCGGATGGAGGTACTCTTTTTTTAGATGAAATCGGTGAACTTCCGATAGAAGTCCAGGTCCGATTACTAAGGGTACTACAAAACAAGGAATTTGAACGAGTCGGAGGAAGTGAAACCCTCCATTCTGACTTTCGGCTGGTAGTGGCTACCAATCGTGATCTCGAACAGAATGTTAAGATTAATAAGTTTCGGGCAGATCTTTATTATCGACTCAATGTGTTTCCTATCTATGTTCCTCCGCTCAGGGAACGGAAAGAAGATATTCAACTTCTTACCCATTATTTTATTCAAATCTACGGTAACAAGTTAAAGAAAGCCTTTGAGAAAATCCCCGATCTGGAAATGGAGAAGCTAATCCGATATGATTGGCCAGGAAATGTCCGTGAGTTGGAAAACATCATCGAGAGGGGTGCTATTTTGAGTTCTGGACCCGCTTTTTTGGTCCCCGAACTAGAGATGAGCTCCACAGGATTTTCCGGCGAGACTACGGAAGCTAGTCTCCAGGAGAATGAACGTCGTCACATCATGTGGGCACTCCAGAAAACGGGATGGAAAGTTCGGGGATTTGGGGGTGCAGCAGAACTCCTCAAAATCCACCCTTCAACTTTGGCATTCCGGATGAAGAAACTTGGTGTTCAAAGACCATCGAGATATTTACACAGGACCAGAATTAATTGAGCACCCTTGCATTGTTGAGAAACGAAATCATTCAATTCTCCCAAGGGATCTTCTCTGGACGACCCTGGAGAAAATCGCCGCAAACAGATGAATTCGTTCCTGATAGAAAACAGGACATCATTTCAGAAGTTGCTGAGCTATAGTCAATCTTTGAATTTCGGAGGTCCCTTCGTATATTGTGAGGACTCTTACATCACGATACATCCTTTCAATTCCTAAATCTTTCATGTAACCCATTCCACCATGTATTTGAAGTGCTTCATAAGCTACACGATTTGCCATCTCTGTTGAAAACACTTTCGCCATGGATATCTCTTTAATTGCAGGTTTCCCTTGATCTGCCATCCAAGCAGCATTATACATCATCATTTTAGCGGCATAGATATCAGTTGCCATGTCTGCCAACTTAAACTTTATTGCCTGAAAGTCGCTAACCGGTTTACCGAAGGCTTTCCTCTTTTTCGAATATTCAATTGCTAGATCCAGCAATTTTGCCGCTGCGCCAACTGCTACTGCCGTTATCGCCAACCTACCCGCATTGATACCTTTTAGGGCAATTTTAAAGCCATTACCTATTCTACCAATTAAGTTGCCTTCTGGAACAATACAATTGTCGAATATTATTTCACATGTGTTAGATCCTCTCAGTCCCATCTTTTCATCAATCACTCCGATTGAAAATCCAGAAAATCCTTTTTCAACAATGAACAATGTCATACCCTCCTTCACTCCAGCTTTTCGGTCTGTATATGCGAGAACAATGTATATGCCAGCAACATCTCCCATCGTAATATAGAACTTTGTGCCATTTAGGCTGAAATAACCATTCTTTATTTCTGCGATCGTTTGAATCTCGCTGATATCGGACCCGGTATTTGCTTCCGAAACCGCGAAAGAAGCGATCTTATCACCTTTCGCCAACGGGGGAAGATATTTCTTCTTTTGTTCTTCCGTCCCATCGGCAATGATACATTCCACGCCTGGACCACTATTTGATCCAATGTAGGTGCGAATACATGAATTCGTTCTACCTAAAACTTCATAAACCATACATTGCTCCAGAATAGATAGTCCACCGCCTCCATATTCTTGTGGTATCGCAAAACCGAAAAAACCAAGCTCCTTCATTTTTCTAATGAGACCATCTGGTATCTTGCCATTTCTTTCTATTTCTTCGGAAATGGGCTCTATTTCTTTTTCTACGAAACGTCGTATTTCTTTTGTCAAAATTTTCATTTCTTCGGGAATATCAAAGTTCATAACAAAACCCCTCTCATTCCTTCGTTGGTTTTCTTCTAAATCCATCTTTCCCATTCCTCACATGTCTAGAAACCAAACCTTGAGGCTTAATTCTTTCATTCCAATGACGATTCATTTTATCGCCACCAATTGTCCTCCTAAATCTCATCGGTTGAGGCGAGCTGGCGTTTTCACTTTCGCCAACAGGAAATCCAAGGCTTTGGGTGCTCTGCGTCATTTACCACGTCGTCCCGATAAAATTCGCAGGTTCTTTCATACCAAATCAACTCCTATTTGCTGCTTAATAATATGTCTACTCATTATGGAATGATTAATAATATATTCCAACAGAGATAAATTACCTGGAAGTCCGGCACGTTTTTTAAACCACTTGTTAGCAGTCGCTTGTATGGGAACCATGTGAATCATACTAACCACAAGCCCCATAAGCAGCCCATAATACGCATATAGCTGCCATGGGACTTTCATAGTGGAGAGTAATATCCAACCGATAAGAGAAAGAAAACCTCCAAGGAAGAATGTTTTCCTACTACCAATATGATCAACTGTCCACCCGGACAAAGGAACAATAAGGCCATAAACCCAAAGATTCATAGATTGAGCCGAGCCGATCAAAGATCGTGGCCATCCAAACTCAGACGAAAGAAATGGGAAAAATGCAGTCATGCTGTATCTTCCCATTGACCCAAACATCTCTATTACAGCTAATACTATTACTACCCACCAACCATAAAACACGCGATCTCGTGTCTTTTCCATTCTTCCAAACCCCAAAGAAGAACTAAACCTAAAACTGTTGTAAGGAGTAAATAAACATTTAACTCTTCCTCAATTCACAGTCGGCTTCAAATAATCCCCTCCTCCTTAAATTTAGCTAATTCTTCTTCAGTGTATCCTAACAAGCTACAGTATACCTCCATATTATGCTGGCCAGCTTTCGGAACCGGGGTTTCTATACTGCCCGGAGTTTTGGAAAGCTTGACGACTATTCCACTAACAGGCATTTTGCCTATCCCTGGATGGTCAAGATCTACAATCATCTCACGAGCATTGATCTGAGGGTCTGTGACTGCTTCAGTAACAGTGTTAACTGGTGCCGCGGGAATCCCTGCTTCAACCAGTAGTCTCACTGCTTCATCCCTTGTTTTATCTGCCAACCAGCCTTCTGCTAGGGTATTCATATAATCCCGGTTCCGGCGACGCAATTCACTACTCCCGAATCGAGGATCCTCCGCAAGATCTCCTCGACCAATGAGTTTAGTGAACCTCCTCCACATCCTGTTGAATGTAACTGTCACGTACACATAGCCATCTTTACATTTATAGGCATTTGTAGGTGAACTAAAAGGACGCTCATTACCAATTCGGGGTTGCACCTGGTTAAGGACTTTGTACTGCGCATAAACAGCCTCCATGAAAGAAACACCCGTATCAAGAATGGCAACATCAATTTCTTGTCCTTGACCAGTTTTATCCCGATGTCGAAGAGCCAGGAGAACCCCTATTACGCCATATAGACCACTGCCGTAATCACTAAATGACGACCCTGCTTTAGTCGGAGGACTATCTTTGAACCCCGTGATGTACATATGTCCTGTAATAGCTTGGACGAGAGTGTCAAACCCGGGCCTCTCGGCATATGGACCATATTGTCCAAAGGTTGTAATGGAAGCATAAATGAGACGTGGGTTTATTTTGTTTAGGGCCTCATAGCCTATCCCTAATTCGTTGACCGCCCGAGACGTAAGGTTAGTAACTAATACATCCGAGCACTTCACCAAATCTTCAAGTAATAGCTTTCCTCTTTCGGTCCTTAAGTTAAGAGTAATGCCCTTTTTGTTACGGCCATAAATACCGATGGCCATATTTTCACCATTCAAAGCAAAAGGACCCAGCTCGCGATCAATTGCTCCACCTGGTGGTTCGACCCTTATCACTTCAGCTCCAAAATCAGCAAGGGTCTGACAACAGAAAGGAGCAGCTTGAAATGTGGAAATATCTATCACTCGTATCCCCTCTAGCACTTTACTCACTTGTTATCTCCTTATCCTCCAGTATGTGTTAAAATTATTTGTCTCCTTTTCTAACTCCGAATACACCCCGTTTTCTTAAATCTTCTATTTCTTCTTTTGAGAACCCCTCCTCTAGAAGAATGCTCTCAGTGTGCTCTCCCATTTCTGGAGGGGGATAATAAATCCTGGGTTCATAATCTGAGAATTTAACAGGGAATCTCACCTGCCTCAGAAACTTCTCCCGCCTGTATTGAATCTGAGTAAAAAGTTTTCTTTGTTTCACATGAGGATCTTCGAAAGTTTCATGAAAGGAATACACTGGACCACAGGGAACACCACCCTCATCCAATATTCTAATCCATTCATCTCTTGTTTTCGTCAAGA
>Ga0315281_10005227_pt1 | contig 18619 bp, 15 predicted proteins | sample YL17G07_0_MG_FD_204540 | JGI IMG/M metagenome (GOLD analysis project Ga0315281, IMG submission 204540) | Sediment microbial communities from Yellowstone Lake, YNP, Wyoming, USA - YL17G07_0 | ecosystem: Environmental > Aquatic > Freshwater > Lake > Sediment | place: USA: Wyoming | collected...
CGCTGCCTCAGTGATACCCTTTCCCATGGTGGTGTCTCCTTTTCTTTTGTTGATTTCCAGTTCAACATATTAAGATTTAGGATACACCGCCTGTTTTCTATTTACCCACTTTTTTATTGTACCTCCGTGCCGGACTATTGCACATATAGACGTTTATGTGGACGGCAGCGTTGAACTTGCAAATATTGGGATGGGGGGCAGAGATCAGGACGTTACGGTTTCCATATAAATTCTCGTGTCCGGCTATCTCCTGTTCCTTAACAATAAGTCAGTTCTATGCGTGTTCTTTCATAAACGCTTTTTTGAAAGTCTTGAAAATTATTGTGTTCTACGAGATAATTAGCCAATCCCTAACTCCTCCCCTCTCTTTAGCCATTGCTTGCGAATTTCATCTACCCACTCGATGCTGTTTTTCATATCCTGTCGGTCTTTCCATATCCCGCACACACCTAATTTGGAGAATGGTTTGCGTTTCCTCTTCTCTTTTTCTTCGGTTATAGTCCTAATAGACAACTCCAATTTTGTGCCCTTTTTGAGCCCAAGCTTTTTTACGACATCCAGGGGGACAAACAGATGCCCGTCTTCTAAATACTCACTTATCACAGCCGATCTTTTCATGGTCACCTCCCATTACCATCCCTCTATCACATCCCATTTTACTGAAAAACAGGATTTATTTCTATTCCTTCCAACGGAATAATTTTAAACTATTACACCGATAAATACCAACGACATATTCTCCTCAGGCAGGCGCGCCCTGCTATACGCTACAAAATAAAAGGGGCCTGCCGGATAATCCGGCAGGCCCCTCTGTGTTTCTGAATCTATTTTACAGCAAAGGGACGATCAAAAGCGCAACGATGTTGATGACCTTGATCATCGGGTTAATCGCCGGGCCTGCAGTATCCTTGTAAGGATCGCCGACTGTGTCGCCTGTGACAGAAGCCTTGTGTCCGTCGCTTCCCTTCTTGTGAACAACACCTTTATCGTCGGTAACTCCATCTTCAAAGGCTTTCTTGGCATTGTCCCATGCGCCGCCACCGCTTGTCATAGCGATTGCCTGGAACAGGCCGGTAACGATACTGCCGATAAGAACGCCGCCGAGGGCCTCACGGCCTAAGACAAAGCCCACAACGATCGGAACCACGACCGGAATGAGGGCCGGAACCATCATCTGCTGAATGGCGCCCTTGGTCACTATGTCAACGCACTTGCCGTACTCCGGCTTTCCAGTGCCTTCCATGATGCCCGGGATCTCACGGAACTGCCTGCGCACTTCAACAACGATGCCGCCGGCTGCCTTAGCAACGGCCTCCATCAGGAGCGAGCCGTAATAATAAGGGAGCAGACCGCCGATGAAAAGGCCGGCCAGAACCATGGGGTTCGAAAGGTCAAACAGGATAGGAGTGGAGAACGACCTTGAATACTCTGCAAAAAGGACCAGAGCTGCAAGGGCTGCCGAACCAATAGCATAACCCTTTGTAACAGCCTTTGTGGTGTTGCCAACTGCATCCAATGGGTCTGTGATAGCACGAATCGCTTCAGGCATTCCTGCCATTTCAGCTATACCGCCTGCATTGTCCGTGATCGGACCGTAGGTGTCAATGGCCACCACAATGCCTGTCATTGATAGCATCGAAACCGCTGATAATGCAATAGCGAAAAGACCGCCTGTCAAGTCTCCGGCAAAACCGCCGCCTAAATGATAAGCGCCAAGTATTGAGGCAACGATAACGAGAACAGGCGCTGCGGTTGACTTCATGCTGACCGCAAGGCCTGCTATAACGTTTGTTCCGTGACCGGTCAAGCTGGCTTGTGCAATGTGTTTCACCGGGGGATACTGCGCAGCAGTGAAGTACTCAGTTATAACTACGATCACTCCGGTCAAGGCAAGACCGATAAGCGCCATAAGGAAAACGTTCATCTGTGTAAATGAAGGGTGAGAGACCATTGAAGCCGGATCTACACCTTTCAGGAATTCACCTGTCACGATATAAAATACTATTGCTGCGAGAACGCCGGCAACAGCCAGCCCCTTATAGAGGGCGCCCATGATATATCCGCTTTTGCCGAGTCTTACTGCAAAGGTTCCTATAATGGAAGCGATGATAGATATTCCGCCGAGCATCAGAGGAAATTCCACCCATGGGCTCTCAGCGCCAAAAACAGTCTTTGCAAGGAGCATTGCCGCAACAAGTGTAACTGTGTATGTTTCATAAAGGTCGGCTGCCATGCCTGCGCAGTCACCTACGTTGTCTCCGACATTGTCAGCGATAACTGCAGGGTTTCTGGGATCATCTTCCGGAATTCCTGCTTCAACTTTTCCGACAAGGTCAGCTCCTACGTCAGCAGCCTTTGTATAGATACCGCCTGCGATACGGGCGAACACGCTCATTAGTGAGCAACCGAAGCCGAGACCGACCAGTGCATGGAATGCCATCTCAGGGGCTGCCGTCTTTACTATAAAATAGAAACCCGCAAGGCCTATAATTCCGAGACCAACGACCATAACGCCGGTCACCGAGCCGCCCTTAAAAGCAAGGCCGAGTGCAGCCTGGAGGCCCTTGTGGGCAGCCTGGGCCGTGCGCACGTTGGCCCGCACCGATACCATCATGCCTATGTATCCGGCGAGCGCCGAACCGACCGTGCCGACGACGAACCCTATTGCCGTCCACATCCCGAGGAAGGACAGAAGGACCGTCAAAATTACCGCAACAACAGCGACCGTTTTGTACTCGCGTGCGAGGAACGCCATTGCGCCCTCTTTGACCGCATTTGAAATCTCCTGCATCTTCGCATTCCCTGCGTCCTGCTTGGATACCCACATTGCGGTCAGCGCAGCGTATATCACACCTAACACTCCACAACCCAAAGCAAATAAAATAGTCTGACTCATCTCTCCTCCTTATGTATTGATGTGTCTTAAATAAGCCCTGAAATTTATGGTCCTGAAGCTCTGCGCCATCCCGGTTTCCCGAAAAACGCCCCCGGTTAAAACCTGCTCACCTCCCTTATTGCAAAGTCTTATGACAGTAACTAAATAAGATAATAATTATTACTCTCTTCCGACTTACATGGCGGGGCCGAACATATAGTCCTTCAGATGATGGACCTCGGCCTCAAGGTTGCCCACATGGTACTTGACCACATCGCGGATGGACACCACACCCACCATCTTTCCGTGGTCTATCACCGGCAGATGCCGTATCCGCTGGTTGGTCATAACCGTCATCACATACTCCAGGCTGTCCTCAGGCGAAATAATGAGAATGTCCCTGCTCATGACGTCCCTGATGGAGACCTTGTCGAGGGGGCCGTGGTCCGCCCATGTCTTTAAAACGTCCCTCTCGGTGAACATACCCACGAAGTTGCCTTCCTCCATAATGAGTATGGCGCCGATGTTCCTCTCTATCATCTTTCTCACGGCAACGTCCACCGTAACGGTGCAGTCCACGGCAATGACCTCAAGCCCCTTGTCCCTGAGAATATTACTTACTGTGACAGCCATGATGCACCTCCCGGCAAAACAATATGATACGGCATCTCCACCCGCTATTTTTCTCTTTCCGCGTTGCGCGCAAAAACCATGGCGGTCGTCCTGTACACCATGTGCGCCATCTTGGAAAAGGGGGCATAGGCAAACAGGAAGAAAACCGATGTCAGGTGCACTATGTATACCGGATATGCCGCAGGGGCGATGTCGGCGAGCCTCAGCAACTCCGAGAGTATGCCCGTCAGCACAATGCTGTAGATGACGGCGATGAAGAGCCAGTCGAAGTAGCTCCCGCCACCGGCTTTTTCAGCGTTATCCAGGCGGTTTTTGGTCACCAGCGTTATACCGAAAAGGAGGGCCACAGCGCTCACGTTTCCGAGAATCTTCATGGGGTCGTACTGCGGATACGGGGACTCCCAGTGGAACCCGTACAGGTAGACGATCGCCCAGGTTGTAGTTACGGCAAGTCCGGCAAAGGAGTAGAATACCAGGAGATGTGAAGTTGACCGCGCCTTTGTCACATTGCACTTCTGAAATCTCTTGTGGGCGAGTATCTCGATTATGGTTTCCTTGATACTATCCACGATATTGCCCTTCGGGGTTGCGCCGGCGCTCATGGCATTCCAGTACTTCCTTATTCCCAGAACAAAGCAGAGGGCGGCAAAGGAAGCAGCCAGGATAAAGACCGTATCAATGGCCGGCACCGGTATGAGCTTTGCGTAAACGATCTCTCCTTCGGGAAAGCCGTAGAGGTTGCCCCTATATCCGATAATGCCCAGGAAGATGATGAGAGGGAGGGCAAGGAGGAGCAGCAGGTACTTGAAGTCGCCCACCATGCAGGCAAGAAACCCAACAGGCGCGTATTCCTTGATGGTCATCTTCCTGATGGCCCCGAGCACTTCCCCGGGCTTTGCGCCCCGCGGGCAGTGCGCGGTACAGTCGCTGCACTGGTGGCAGAGCCACACATCGGGGTTGCTGATCAGTTTGTCCTTCAGGCCCCATTGGGCATAGAGCATTTCCTTTCTAGGGAAAGGCTTGTCGTCAGGCGTAACGTTGCAGACCACGGTGCAGGTGGAGCACTGGTAGCACTTCTTCAGGGACTCTCCACCCGAAGCGATGATCTCCTTTACGAAGTTTAAATCCGGCTTTATTACCTGTTCTGACATGTATATTCCTCCTAAAAGCCCTTAAACGGATTAGGGCCTATTTCTTTTACCCTGTCCACGAAATCTTTGATCATGGCCGGTATCTTGTCATACTCGTCAATGGCGAGCTGGATCATCCCCACCCGCTCTGATTCGAGCTGCAGCCTGCCCAGGGTTTCCTGGACCTTGCCGAGCCGGTAGTTGGCGAGTTCACTGCCCTTGGCGAAGTGGCACTGGTAGTTCTCCCCGTACTTGCAACCCAGAAGGAGCATACCGTCCACGCCACGGGAGAGAGCATCCGCGATCCAGACGAGGTTGGTGGAGCCGAGACACCTGAGCTGGATTATCCTGACAGCGGGGTCGATCTGCGCCTTTTTCAGGGCCGCGGTATCTATGGCCGGATAGGCGTCGTTTTCGCAGGCCAAGACGATGATCCTCGGCCTGTCGTCTTCCTCGGGGACCGAGACGTTCTTCATCATGGCGCCGATCATGTCCACATGGTAGTCCTTGAAGGAGACGATTCTTTCCGGACAGGCGCCCATACAGGTGGCGCAGCGTCTGCAGCGTCCGGGTTTAAAGAAAGGCGTGCCCTTCTCGTCCTCGTCGATGGCGCCGAAGGGACATTCCTCCGTACACCTTTTACATGAAGTACACCTCTGCATGAAGGGATCAGGATAGCTCATGTCCCACGCACGGGGATGGACCGCGACGCCCTTTGCCACGTGTTCCATGGACTGGATGGCCTTGAGCGCGGCGCCGGTGGCGTCTTCCTGGGCCTCGGCCATGTTCATGGGCTGACGCACACAACCTGCGGCGTATATGCCCGTCCGCCTCGTCTCATACTGGAAGCAGATGAAGTTGGAGTCCGCGAACCCGTCGAACAATTCCAGGTCCGGCAATCCAGGGCCCTGACGGTACTGCAGCTGAAGAATGGGATCGTCCGCAGTAGCGGGGACCAAACCTGTTGCGAGGACCACGAGGTCGGCTTCGACTTTTACCTGTTTGCCGAAGAAGCTGTCGGTCATCTCCACAAAGAGATTGCCGTTGTCCCCTTCGGTAACGCCGGTGACATCACCCTTGGTGAGCATCACGCCGGGATCGTTCTGCGCGGCTTTATAGAAATATTCGAGGTTGCCGGGGGTCCTGATGTCCTTGTAGAGGATCATGGCCGTGGCCTCGGGGTCCTGCCTCACGTACTGCGCCTGCTTCAGCGAGGTGGTGCAGCACATGGCGGAGCAGTAGGAGAGATGATTGGGGTCTCTCTGGCCCGCGCACTGCACAAAGGCCACCTTCTTCGCCTCTTTGCCGTCGGAGGGCCTGGTTATCTTCCCCTTCCTTGCGATTGCTTCGAATTCCACATTGGTCACGACATTGGGCTTGCCGTAGCCCAGGTGCTCAAGCTTCGTTGCGTCGTAGGGCCTCCAGCCTGCTGCCAGGATAATGGAGCCTATCTTCACAACTTCGGAATTTCCGTTGCAAGAGATGGTCACGTTAAACTCTCCGGGCTGACCCTCGGTATTTTCTACCTTGGCGGACTTGAAGACTCTAATGTTGGGGTTGCTCTCAACCGCTTTGATGGTGTTCTCAATGCCTGAATCCACAATAAGTGGGTCCGCCGGACCTGAAGGCACCTTGCCGATCTTGTACAGCTTGTTCATGAAGCCGCCAAGCTTGTCTTCCTTTTCCACCAGCACAACCTTATAACCCGCCTCGGTAGACTGGAGGGCCGCGGTCATGCCGGTGATACCGCCGCCGATAACGAGGATGGTCTTATCCGTCTCCATCAGGAAGGGCTCGGGGAGATCCCCTTTCTGCACCTTGATAACGCCCATCTTGACATAGTCTTCCGCAGCGAGCTGTGACTCAGCGGACTTGGGTTCCTGAGACCATATGGCCAGTTCCCTTACCGGGACCCTCTCGACGATGCAGCCGGGGAAATCGAATTCCTCGTACTTGACGCGGGGGGAACAGGCGGCGATGACCAAGCAGTTGACGCCGTCCTTAATGTCGTTCTTGATAAGCTCGAGACCCTCTTTTCCGCACAGTGCGAAGTGAGACTTCACCAGCGGGACCTTCAGGGCGTTCTTGCCTATATTCACCATCTTTTCAACATCCACGGATTCTCCAATAGAGCATCCGGTGCATATATAAAGGCCTATTTTCTTGTCCATTGTTCTATTGCCTCCCCTGTCCTGTCTTCATCGCCTTCATCACGGCGCTGGTGGAATCCTGCGCCGAACGGGCGACATCCATGGGGTTTTTGCTGCATCCTGCGGCGCTTATCCCCTGGTTCGACAGTGCGAAACCGTCTGCATTATAGCTGATTCCCGTTATCTTGCCGGAGGCTCCCGAGGGCTCCATGCCGGTGGCAAGGACCACCATATCGGCCTGGACCTTTATTTTCTCACCCGTCATCATGTCCTCGGCCTCCACTATAACATCGTCGGAGCCTTCCGCCTGGATGATGTTCGCCACTTTTCCCTTGGTAAAGGAGACGTTGGGGTCGTCCTTGACCTTCCAGTAAAATTTCTCGTACTTGCCCGGTGTCCTGATATCTATATAGAAGATGCGGGCTTTTGATTCGGGGTTCTGCTCCCGTATATAGGTGGTCTGCTTAAGAGAGGCAAGGCAGCAGATGTAGGAACAGTAGGGCAAATGGTTTTCGTCCCTGCTCCCGGCACACTGCACGAATATTATGTTGTTGACCGGCTTGCCGTCGGAAGGCCGCACTATTTTTCCTGCTGTGGGACCATTGGGGGCGGCGAGCCTCTCCATCATCATATTGGTGATGACGTTTTTGACTTTGCCATAGCCCAGGATATCGAGCTTGTTGGCATCATAGGGGTTCCAGCCGGTGGCCACCACAATTGAGTTGACCTTGAAAGTCTTTGTCTCTGGTTTCATTTCGAGGTCGATGGCGTCGTATTTGCAGGCTTCCCTGCACGCTTTCCCGCAGTCGCCCTTACAGCTCGCGCTGTCGATCACATAGGTCTGGGGAAATGACTGGTTAAAGGGAAGATACGCCGCCTTCGTCGTGTCCATGCCCAAATTATAGGTATTGGTCCTTTCCGCGGGACAGGCTTCGGCGCAGGCGTTGCAGGCCGTGCATTTGTCGTTCACGTACCGGGGATTGAGCTTCACGGTCACGGTGTAGTCACCGGGGCCGCCTGTCATGCTCTGCACCTCAGCCATGGTAAGGACGGTCACCAGCGGGTTGGTCCTTATTCTTTTGAAGTTGATCTCGAGGCCGCAGATGGGGGGGCAAAGCTTCGGGAAGTATTTATTAAGCTGAGCGACCCTGCCGCCGAGATAGGGGTTCTTTTCTATTACTATGACCTCGGCGCCCGTTTCCGCGGCGTCCACCGCCGTGGTCAGACCGCTGAAACCACCGCCAATCACCAGTATGCGATTGGACTGTTTGTTACTTTCTTCTGACATGCTGCTCCTCCTTTATTGTGCGTTGATCGCTGCTTCCTGCTAATTCAGACCGCGCGGCCTGCAAGAAAACTCCAGTTGCCCGCCGTGCGCTGTGAACCGCGGGGATAAAAAGAGAGGGGCTTTCGCCCCCCTCCCTTGTGTTTTTTAATCAGCTACCATCTGAACATACGGGACCTTCTTAATTTCCCATGTGTTGTTCTCGGCATCGTACTTTGAATTAACGAAGCACTTCCAGTCCTTGTCATTGATCGGAAGGAAGTCGCCCCTGTAGTAGTAGCCGGGATACCTGGTCTCTTCCCTGAAGAGGATGTGCCGTGCATGCGCCTCAACAGAAAGGATTCTGTGGTAGTTCTCCCAGCATCTCATGAGTTCATGAAGGTTGCTTGCGGCCATCTTATCCGCGTCCTCTTTCAGCATCTGGAGAAGCTTCAAACCCTCGTCCAGCATGGTCTTGGAGGTCATGTACCAGGTGGAAATTCCGCCGAAGTACTCGTCGGCGATCTTCTGGAGCCTGGTCTGGAGCATCTTCGGCCTGATGTAGTTAGGGTTGATAGCCGGGTCGGTCGAGTAGGTCTTATGCTTCTCATAGGTTTCAAACGGGAAGTAGAGATCTCCTGCGATATCGTCCGCCGTGGCCTTCACCGTCGGCTTGTAGTCGGGGTGATCGAGGATGAACGCAATTGCGGCCTTTGCAGCTATTCTGCCCTCGGCATGCGAGCCTGAGGAGAATTTGTGGCCGGAAGCGCCGCAGACGTCGCCTACCATGAAGAGGCCCGGAACTGTGGACATCCTGTTGTAGCCCCAATGGTAGTGGTCAGGTGCGCCGAGATCATCGGGTCCGCTGCACCAGAAGCCTGCGCAGCCTGCGTGTGAACCGAGGAGGTACGGCTCGGTAGGCATGATTTCCGAAGGCTCCTTGTCGGGCTCGACGTTCTTGCACGCCCAGAGGCCTGCCTGTCCGATGGCCATATCGAGGAAGTCTTCCCATGCCTCTGCTTCGAGGTGCTTGATCCTCTTGGCATCCATGGTCTTTGCGAGTTCCGCCATTGCGTGATGTGTGTTCATGAGGATGGGGCCTCTGCCGAGTTTCATGTCGCACATCATCATATGGTTTCTGATACAGGTCCCGAGCTTCTCGGCATAAGGGCTGTAGAGCTTCTTGGTATCTTCGAAGTGTGTTACGCAATAATCCACTCCGAGGGCGTTGGTCGCCTTTGCCTTAAAGAAGAGGAACCATGCGCCGACAGGGCCGTATCCATCCTTGAAGCGGGCGGGCACGAACCTGTTTTCCATCATAGTCAGCTCTGCGCCGGCCTGCATGCCGAGGGCGTATCCTGAACCGGAGTTCCATACGGGATACCATGCCCTGCCCTGGCCTTCCTGTGTCGATCTTGGCCTGAATACGTTAACTGCGCCGCCGGCAGCGTTTATCATCGCCTTGGCCTTGAAAATGTATATCTTGTTTTCCCTGACGCTGAAGCCTGCTGCTGCCGCAACCCTCTTCGGATCGTTAGCATCATGGTAGAGTTTTACGAGAAATACTCTCTCGTAGTGGTTCTGTGCAACGCCGGTTGCCTTCCTGTTGTGCTCGAGGGCAAGCTTTGCAGCTTCTGCAACGATGACCTTATAGGACTCACCGTTGATCATGATCTGCCACTTGCCGGACCGCACGGGAACGCCGCCGTCTTTCAGCATTGCCTTTCCCTGGTCCCTGGCCTGGAAGCCGTCGAGGGAGAAGCCGTCATCGGCCTTTTTCCAGATAGGAAGTCCCCATTCTTCGAAGAGATGAACGGAGTCATCGACGTGTCTGCCGAGGTCATATATAAGGTCTTCCCTGACGATACCCATCAGGTCACCCCTGACCATCTTCACATAATCGGCAGGATCGTTATCGCCCATGTATGTATTGATGGCCGACAGACCCATCGCGACCGCGCCGCTTCTGTCTGTAGCCGCCTTGTCAACCATCGTGATCTTCATGCCCTTCGGTGCCCAGCGGGCTGCTTCGAAGGCAGCGCCGCAGCAGGCCATACCGCCGCCGATAAGAAGAAGGTCGGTTTCAACTTCTACTATCTCGGGCTTTGCGCAATATGAAAAAGTACAGGTTTCTTTTTCCATTCTCATAGCCTCCTATTTCTTTAATACGGGCATTGCCTTGCCCGCGCCCTGGTGGGTGAAAAACCCGGGCTGCTTGATTTTTGTGATATCCGGCTCCGGCTTCCCGCCAAAGATATCGATGGAACCTTCCGGGGTGGTCCTGATTGGAAACTTGAACCTTTTGAGGGACCCGTTCCTGAACTTGATGGTCCACATGATGGAGTCGGTACCCCTCAGCGGGATAACGTTACCACCCAGCGGTGCGAAGTCCTGATACGCCCTTACTTCAATGGCCTGCTGAGGGCAGATCTTCACGCAGTTGTAACACTCCCAGCACTGCTCCGGCTCCTGGTTGAAGGCCTTCATGATGTCCCTGTTGAGGGTCATGAGGTCATTGGGACAGATGTACTGGCATGCTGTCTTGTCCTGGGCCTTGCAGCCGTCACATTTTTCCGCAATTACAAAACTCGGCATAATGTAAACCTCCTTGTTGGTTTTTTATTGATATAATTGAGACCGTCTTACAGCTTTTGCTTATGTCGCCTTTCAGCTTAAAGCTTACCTCACACCCCCTTTCGTAATATTTTGGTGTTTTTAGACTTAAAACAAGTCTTTGTGAATTGCCCTTAATAAGACATGAACCTATTATTCAAGACTCTGATAATATTTAATCAGGATTTCAGCCACTTCAGGACGTGAGAATTCTTTAGGTGGCGCAATACCTTTACCTAACATTTCACGAACTTTTGTGCCTGAAAGCAGAACAAAGTCTTCTTTTGTATGATCAGGCGCTTCACACATCATCATAACCTTGTTCAGTTTCTTCGAGTATGCAGTGTGGTCGGCTTTGAAGATTTCAATTTTCAGCGCACCGGCAGGAACTTCGTCATCGAAGATTTTTTGCGCATCGAATGGACCGTAGTGATCACCAACACCTGCATGGTCACGACCAACAATAAAGTGAGTTGCGCCCATGTTCTGACGGAATATAGCGTGCAATACGCCTTCGCGTGGACCGGCATAAAGCATATCGAAACCGTAACCGGTAACCATTGCGCTGTTTTTGGGGAAGTACAGCTCGACCATTTTACGGATCGCAGCATCACGAACAGGCGCCGGAATATCTCCTTTTTTCAATTTACCAAGCAACATGTGAATGACCAGACCATCACAACCTAAACGATCCATTGCCATGTGACAAAGTTCTTCGTGGGCCAGATGCATCGGGTTACGGGTCTGGAAAGCAACAACTTTCTTCCAGCCGCGCTCAGCGATTTCGTTGCGAATTTCAACTGCCGTACGGAAAGTGTCCGGGAATTCATCCTGGAAGTAAGAGAAGTTTAATACTTTAATCGGACCTGACAGACAAACTTTACCCTGGGCGTTGAAGGCTTCAACCCCCGGATGTGCTTCTTTAGGACTGGGACGGTAAACTTTTTCAGACATCAGCGCCATCTCGGCATCGCTGAATTCTTCAACCGCTTTTACATCCATAACGGCCAGTACGGGATGGCCTTCGACATTTGGATCTTTCAGTGCAATACGGTCTCCGGCTTTGATTGCCCCTGCAGCTTTAACCAGGTTTAAAACCGGAGTAGGCCAGAACAAACCGGATGTTGTTTTCATATCTTTAGCAACAGACAGAGCATCAGCTTTATTCATGTAGCCTGTTAATGGGTTGAAGTAACCACCACCCAGCATAACTGCATTAGCCGCGGTAGCTGAGCTCACAACGATAGAAGCCAGACCTTCAGCTTCTTTCTGCAGGGCTTCATTTTCAGCCGTGTCATACACAAACAGCGGATTTAGTTTGTCCGAACCATGTGGTTTAATCAAAGGCATATTGCTTCCTCCTGTATAATTGTTTTGTATATTTTCAAAGCAAAGCTTGAACTATCTATTTAAGACCTAAGGCATCGCAGACTTTTTTGAATATGTCGTCGATGCTGCCGATACCGGAAACAGATTTCAATATGCCTTTCTTTCCGTAATAGTCTATCAGCGGGGCTGTCTGGGCGGTGTATACCTCAAGCCTCTTCTTTATGGTATCTTCCTTGTCATCATCCCGCTGGAAGAGTTCGCCGCCGCACTTATCGCAGGCTCCCGCCGACTTCGGGGCGTTGGAATAGACATTGAACATCTGGCCACACGCCTTGCAGGTCCTTCTGCCCGTGAGTCTCTTCATCAGGTCTTCAAGGGGAACATCCACGCTGAGGGCCGCGCTCAGGGACATGCCCAGGGAGGCGAGCATGGCATCCAGCGCTTCAGCCTGCTTCGTGTTTCTCGGGAACCCGTCCAGGATATAGCCCTTCTTGCAGTCGTCCTGCTTCAGTCTTTCTCCAACCATACCGAGAACAACACTATCGGGGACAAGCTCCCCTTTATCCATATAGGATTTGGCCTCCTTGCCGAGCGCGCTGCCCGCCGCCACTGCGGCCCTGAGCAGGTCTCCGGTGGAAATCTGGGGAATCGGATATTTTTCAATGATTTTTTTTGCCTGGGTACCTTTGCCGGCGCCGGGCGCACCAAGAAGCACTATTCTCATTACATGGACCTCCGTCGAATTTTTAGAACAACGCTATAAGATAATCGATAGGTAAAAGTTAGTTCAATTTTAAAATTATAATTTGAACATTAAATTTCTTTATATGTAAAATACTGCCGGATTTAAAAAACGCCTTGTCCGGACCTCCCCAGAAATGCCTTGAGCTTCTCCAGCGCTTCCCTGCGGTGGCTCATGGCGTCCTTTTCCTCCGGGCCCATCTCGGCGAAGGTCCTGTCCTGTCCCGCAGGATAAAACACCGGGTCATAGCCGAATCCGCTTTTCCCCCGGGGTCCCGTTGCAATGAACCCCTCCACCGTGCCCCTGAACAGCGCCGTCTCCTCACCGGGAAGCGCGAGAGCAATGCAGCAGACAAAACGGGCGCTCCTCTTTCCGGCAGGCACATCCCGCAGTTCACGAAGCAACTTCTCCGTATTTGAGGCGTCGTCAGCCCCTTCACCCGCGTACCTGGCGGACCAAACCCCCGGCGCACCGCCCAGCGCGTCCACCACAAGCCCGGAATCGTCCGCCACTGCCGTCCTGCCGGTACACTGCGCTATTGCCTCAGCCTTTTTCGCAGCATTACCCTCAAAGGTATCTGCATCCTCCTCAACCTCCCGGCAGGAAGGAAAGGAATCCATGGTGAGTATGGTTATATCCATGCCATGGAGTATGCGGCCCATTTCGTCCGCCTTTTTTCTGTTCCGCGTTGCCAGCACTATCTCCATATAAACAGTCACCGTCGTTTGCCATTTCAGCAGCGGCTTTTAACATACCATCTTGCCGTTACAGATTTCAACAGACTACCTCTGCAGGCACTGCTGCAAATGCGCAGGGAGATGTCCGCCCATTAGGGGCAGACTGCTTTACAGAAGACCGGCTTATATGCTAACCTATTACACTGAATTTGTTTTTTTCACCTTACCCTGCAACTCAGAGTAAGAACCCATAACAGAAAGGTGGTGATAGAAATGTCCCTTGATACGGTGAAAAAGAAGGAAATTATCGAGTCGTATAAGATCCATGACAATGACACAGGATCTCCGGAGGTTCAGGTTGCCCTGATTACCGAACGGATAACCTATCTCACAGAGCATTTCAAAACACATAAAAAAGACCACCACTCACGGAGAGGGCTGCTGAAGCTCGTTTCCCAGAGGAAAAGGCTTCTTGGTTATCTGAAAACTTCGGATAAAAGCCGTTACGAGGCGGTTATCGAACGCCTCGGCATCAGAAAGTAACAATCCGGCCCGGTTTCACGCGCAGTACCCCCGGAACATAAATTAAGGAGTGTAAGGAACATTCATGACTACAGTAGAACTTGAGATGAGAGGAAAGCGCCTGATTATTGAAACAGGACAGATGGCACGGCAGTCAGGCGGCGCCGTGGTAGTACGCTACGGCGATACTGTTGTCCTCGCCACTGCGGTTGCGGACAAGAGAGTGAAGGAAGGCCTGGATTTCTTCCCCCTTACCATTGATTACCAGGAAAAAACATATTCGGCGGGCAAGATCCCCGGAGGTTTTTTCAAGAGAGAGGGGAGACCCACGGAGAAGGAGGTCCTCACCTCCCGCCTTATTGACCGGCCTTTGAGGCCCCTGTTCCCCAAGGGCTTTTATTCCGAAACCCAGGGTATCGCGTCCGTGCTTTCGTACGGCAGCGAAAACGTGTCGGACATGCTCGGCATCATAGGCATGTCGGCCGCCCTCCACATATCGGATATCCCCTTTGGCGGTCCGGTGGCCGCAGTGAGGGTCGGCAGACTCGAGGGCGCCCTGATAATCAACCCCGAGCTGTCTGAAATCGACGGCCTGGATCTCAACCTGGTAGTCGCGGGGACCGGCGATGCCGTCATCATGGTTGAAGGCGGAGGCGCGCAGGTTTCCGAAACGGTCATACTTGAAGCCATCGCTTTTGCCCATCAGCAAATCAAAAAGCTTGTAGCTCTTCAGAACGACCTGAGGGCCAAGACAAGCAAGAACAAGAGGCCGCTTATCCCGGTTCAGGAGCCCACGGCCCTGAAAGCCGAAATAAGGGCCTTCGTATCCGACAAGATAATGGAGTCCATACGCATACCGGGCAAGCTCCGCCGTCAGGAAGCGCTGGATATCATCCTGGGTGAGGCCATCAAGCACTTCAACACGCCGGAAAACGCCGGAAAGACCTTTGGCAAGGCTGACAAGGACCTTACCAGGGACATCGCAAACATATTCGACGATTACGAAAAAGAGATTGTCAGAAACATGATTCTTAATGAAGGGATCAGGGCCGACAACAGGAAGGCCAACGAAATCCGCGATATATCCTGCCACGTGGGCTTTCTCCCGCGTGCCCACGGCTCGGCCCTCTTCATCAGGGGTGAGACTCAGGCGCTTGTGGCAACTACCCTCGGCACTGCCGACGATGAGCAGAAGATAGATTCCCTTGAGGGTGAGGTTTACAAAACTTTCATGCTCCATTACAACTTCCCGCCTTTCAGCGTGGGCGAGGTAAAACCTCTCCGTTCGCCTGGCAGAAGGGAAATCGGGCACGGCGCTCTTGCGGAACGCTCACTGAAGTACATCATTCCCGCAAAAGAAGTGTTCCCTTACACTATCCGCGTTGTTTCCGACATACTCGAATCCAACGGCTCCTCCTCAATGGCGACGGTCTGCGGCGCAACGCTCTCCCTGATGGACGCAGGGGTCCCGCTTGTGGCGCCTGTTGCAGGCATTGCCATGGGACTTATCAAGGAAGGGGAGCAGGTGGTGGTGCTCACCGATATCCTGGGCCTTGAGGACCATCTCGGCGACATGGATTTCAAGGTTGCGGGAACGGAAGCGGGCATAACCGCCTTCCAGATGGATGTCAAGATAGGCGGTGTCAGCCAGGAAATTCTCAGCAGCGCTCTTGAGCAGGCCAGGATAGGCAGACTGCATATCTTGGGAAAGATGAAGGAAGCCATGCCTTCACCGCGGGCAAATCTCTCGCCACATGCCCCGCGCATCTACACCATGCAGATAAGGACGGAAAAGATCCGCGACGTTATCGGCACGGGCGGCAAAGTCATCCGCGGCATCATCGAACAGACCGGGGTCAAGATCGACATCAACGATTCCGGCATTATCAATATCGCCTCCTCGGACGAAGCCTCGGCCATGAAAGCCATAGAGATCATAAACGGCATACTCGCCGAAGCCGAGTTGAACAAGATATACAAGGGCAAGGTCGTACGCATTGCCGACTTCGGCGCGTTTGTGGAAATCCTTCCCGGGGTCGACGGCTTGCTTCACATCTCCCAGATTTCGGACAAGAGAGTGGCCAAAGTCACCGATGAACTCAATATGGGCGACGAAGTAATGGTCAAGGTCATTGAAATAGACAATCAGGGGAGAGTCAGGCTCAGCAGGAAAGAAGCCATGAAAGATCAGCAGTAGCAGCCAATAAACTGCTCATCATCCCGCTATTACGGTACGGCCGGCGCTTCCTTAAGGAAGCGCCGGCCGGGCTGATTCAGGCGCTCCGGCCAAAGGTATTCTATGTTTATTAAACGTCATCTCGATAACGGCATTCCGGTGGTCATGGAGCAGTTGAAAAACTTCCGCTCCGTCATACTGGGTATTTGGGTAAAAGTAGGCGCCCGCAATGAAATACCCGCCCAAAACGGCGTCTCCCACTTCCTCGAACACATGTTCTTCAAGGGCACAAAAAAGCGGACCGCCACGGACATTGCTATTGCCATCGACTCCATGGGCGGGGACCTAAACGCCTTTACCTCGCGTGAAAACACCGCCTTCTATGTAAAGGTCCTCGACGAATACATCGAAAAAGGCGTCGAACTGCTCTCCGATATATTCCTCCATTCCTCCTTTGACAAGGATGAACTTGAGAAAGAAAAAGGCGTCATCATCGAAGAGGTCAAGATGGTGGAGGACACGCCCGACGACTACATTCACGACCTTTTCAGCCGGACCATCTGGGGAGAGACCGGCATCGGACAGCCTGTGCTTGGAAGAAGGGACAGCATTAAAGCCTTTACCAGGGACGACCTCATGGGCCATGTGAGAAAGTATTACGGCACCGCCGAGACCGTGGTTGCCTGTGCCGGCAACTTCGACCCCGATACGGTGGTGGGACTCCTGAACCATCACCTGGGCTCCCTGAGAAGAGGGTCCGAACCGGAAATGTTCTCCCCGCCGTGCTTCAACAGCGGGGTCGATGTCCACCCCAAGGACCTCTCCGAAACGCATATCTGTCTCGGCGTCGAAGGCTTGCCTCACGCGAGCAAGGACAGATACGCCATCACCCTTCTGAACTCCATACTCGGATCCAGTGTGAGTTCACGGCTTTTCCAGGAAATACGGGAGAAAAAGGGCTATGCGTATTCCATCTTCTCCTTCATATCGTCCTACGTGGACACAGGCTTCTGGGCTGTTTACGCGGGCACCGGGAGGAAAAAGGCCGTTACCGTAACCGAAATGATCATCAGGGAAATGCGGGCACTTCACGAAACCATCACCGCAGAGGAACTCGGCAGGGCAAAGGACCAGTTAAGGGGGAACATAATCCTGGGGCTGGAATCCACCAGCAACCGGATGCAGAGCATCGCCCGCCAGGAGATATACTACCATCGCTACTTCTCGCTGAAAGAGGTCATGAAGGACATCGATTCGGTCACGCTGCCGCAGGCAAAGGACCTGTCCCACCGCCTTATCAACCAGGGCAAAATGAGCATGGTCCTGCTCGGACGGGCGAAAGAAGAGGATTTCAAGGGACTGCTGGGGTAGCGCGTACACCAGGAGTTCTGGCGGTTACAGGCGCGGCCGCCATCGCACGGTAAATTTACATCAGAGACCGAGAAGCGATGTTACCGATTTCAGCGAAGAAACCCTTAAGAGCAGTTTCCCTTGTTCTTCCCGAAATCGAGCATACTGGCTTTATTGAAAAACATAGAGATTGTTACCGGAAAGCACATTATAAAAAATAATTTTTGTCTGTGCGACAGCATCAAAAATCAAGCGGGCTCTTAGCTTCCTTCAGAGTCCTGCTCGGCACGCAGTGGGTGTAAATCATCGTGGTCCTGACATCTGAATGGCCCAACAGCGTCTGAATCGTGCGGATGTCGTAGTTTGCCTGCAAAAGGTGCGTTGCAAAAGAATGGCGGAAGGTATGCGCAGTGACACGTTTTGTGAGTCTTGCACGTCCGACGGCCTCGTACAGCGCTTCCTGTACACGGCTCTCATGTATGTGATAACGCCGCAGTTCATTTTTTGCCGGGACCGGAGTAAGAGCTAGTTGAGGGAAAAACCATTGCCAAATGAACTCCTTTGCGGCCCTCGGATATTTCTTTTCGAGCTGATCATCGAGAAAAGCGCCTGCGTAACCAGCCTTGAGGTCTGCGTCATGCAACTTTCTGACGGTCTCAAGCTGTTCCTGCAGTTCAGCGGCTATAGACCGAGGTATGGGCACGGTCCTTGACTTCTTTCCTTTGCCGTCCTGAATGCTCAGCATGTCTTCCTCAAAATTGAAATTCTGCACCCTCAGCTTGAGGCACTCAAAAAGTCGCAGACCGCAACCGTACAACAATTTGACCACAAGATCATATGGATATGAAAGATGTTTCAATACTGCATCAATTTCCCGCCTCGAAAGAACAACAGGGATATATTTCGATTTCTTCGCGCGGGGGATATCTTCATGATTGCCGAAATCTTTCTTGAGGATATGCCGGTACAGAAACAATTATCTGGACAGGAAGGGAAAATTCTGGTATTATCGAGAAAGTAACTAATAACTGGTTCCCCACTCGCTCCGCTCGTGGGGAATGCGGCAGTTAAGCCGTGAACTCCTGGGGAAATCGCTCCGCGACTGGAGAACCAGGAGTTCAAGACCGACCCGCTTCGCGGCGGCTTAACTGCCGCATT
>Ga0315281_10005228_pt1 | contig 18610 bp, 18 predicted proteins | sample YL17G07_0_MG_FD_204540 | JGI IMG/M metagenome (GOLD analysis project Ga0315281, IMG submission 204540) | Sediment microbial communities from Yellowstone Lake, YNP, Wyoming, USA - YL17G07_0 | ecosystem: Environmental > Aquatic > Freshwater > Lake > Sediment | place: USA: Wyoming | collected...
GCGATGTAGTCCCGTGGGTCCGCTGAGTGGAAGTCGTCCAGGAGGAGGAACGGGTCCAGATGAGGGGCCTCGTAGTTTCCGAAGGCGCGCTTGAGGCGAACGCCGGCGCCTTCGATCGTGGGCTGGCTGCTCTGGACTGAGACCACGGGTCTTGGTTCGGTCATGGTACGATATCTGTCATGTGCTGTATAATAGGATTTGACCTCAGGGGCTCGGCGGGTTGTGGATAGCGGGTCGGCCACAGATGTCTTGCATTGAGGCTTGCCTCAAAGAATATCAAAAACAGGGAGTTGAAAAGGGTTTGGACGCGGGATCTTAGTGTCTCATTCGAGGATCCTGCTTCTCCGTATCCGGACCAGTGCGATGATCATGATCATTCCCGAGATCGGGATGATCACGGACGGGAACTCCGGGATTGCAACGCCTACAGTGATGTGCACAACGGCGGTGGAGGTATGGCCTGCTCCGTCCCGGACTGTCAGGGTCACGTTGTAGACGCCCTCCGTGAGGAACGTGTGAGTCGGGCTCGGTCCCCAAAGAGTGACAGAGGTTCCTCCCTTCTCGATGGTCCAGGTGTAGTTGGCGATGCCGACATTGTCAGTCGAGAGCGTGCCGTCGAAATGCACCTCCTGCTCCGCAGAGACCGTTCGATCGGAACCAGCGTTCGCCACAGGCGGGTCATTGTCCACCATGATGAAGGTGACGTTACCTGCCCCCCTGTTGCCGAAGTCCTGGACCGAGAACATCGTGACGTACTTCCCGCTCGGGAGCGTGCTGTCGTAGGTGAACTGCAGGCCGACCACGCTCCAGTTGCCCTCGGTGAGGCCCATGGTCCCGGAAGAGCCTTTGGTGGTGTCATTGACCCGAAGCACGGACACCTGCGGCGCGATCATCCCAGTGGCATCCGATGGGAGCGCATTGGGCATCGGACCTTGGTCAAAGACGAAGGCCACGAAGTTGCCAGTGATGTTGTCAAACCATGCACTGCCCTGATGGCTGGAACCGAGGGTCGAGTTGTAGTAAACTCCTCTAAAACCCTGGTAGACGTTCGGCCCTCCCCTCATCTCGACCGAGCCGAAGTACTGGTGAGCCGACCCGTTCCTCAGCCAGCCGCCACTTATCATGGCTGTCCACGGATAGGATATGTCGTAGCTGTCTCCTGTCTTCGTGTACGGCAGGTTGTTTGGTGCCTGGTTCAGCGGGTCGAAGCTGTCATAGAGCCTCTGGACGAGCGCATAGTCGGAGGTCCCGCTCGACGCGTTCACGAACATGAACTGCTCCAATGCGAATTGCTGGGGGTCTTTCTCCTGAACAGTCACATTGACCCACGATGGGTTGGTCCAGCTGATGTTCTCCCTCGGAGACTGGCCATATGTGATGTTTGGACCCCACGAGTCTGGATCCAAGGTGACGTTCACCCTCACGTTCGTCCTGCCAGTCGCGTTCACAAGCTCTTGAACGTGGACATGGCCAGTCGCCATAGCCACGAATTGCATCACGGTTGGCGGGATCCACATCTCGTAATACCCAGTGTTGTCAGTGTTGCTCGAGATAGTGTTTCCGTTGTTGTAGGGCGCCGCCAGGCCGACTTCGACTCCGGCGTGGTCTATGCCAACTCCAGAGACGCTGTCGTTGACCCAACCGTACAGCCTCGTCGTGAGAGGCGGGTTGAGGGGCATCAGGGCTATGTTGTAGACATTCCCGCCTGGAACCACCTGCAACGCAGCGGAGTAGGAGTAGTAGTTGTTCCTGTTGACCTGAATCGAGTAGCTGCCCGACGAGAGCGTGATATTGTACACCCCAGTCGAGTTCGTCGACGGCGGGTTACCGGAGTTGCCGTACGATGTCGATTGGAGCTGCACCTCCTGATTAGCGATGGGCATGCCGGTTATGAGGTCTGTGACCCTGCCGGTCAGCCAGGCGTTGATCGGCCATAGCCCGATGTCAATCTTGAGGTGGTCTCCGGGGAGTATCGTGATCGCCGAATTGTTGCTCGAGTATCCGGTTCTCTGTGCTCCAATCCATTCCGAGGGGGCCACGAAGGCATCGAGGGTGTACCCGCCCGATGAATTGGTCGTGGTAGATGTATAGTGACCCACGTTGTCGACAATGTACACGTTGACCCCAGCCAAGCGCAGGCCCGTCTTCAGATCGGTGACATTCCCGCTCACCGTTGCGTTGGTGGCCAAGAGCGTCGCATCCAACGTGATATGGGCACCGTGGCCAATCGCGAGATTATTATTGTTCTGGTACGTGCTGTATTGAAGCTTCTGGAACGAGACCCTGTAGCTTCCGTTCGTCACATTCATCTCGTAGTGGCCCGCCGCGTTCGTGAGCGTGTAGTTGGAGTGGCCTCCCTGATTGTTCCCCTGGTTCTGCGATTCGATACTGACCAGCACATTCGCAAGAGGAGCGCTTGTGGAGCCATCGGTCACGTTTCCGGACAAGATCGCGTCATCTGTGGAGGGCGGGTTCGAGAGCGTTATGTTGAACCAATAGATGTGACCTGACTCGAACGGATATTGGGTCGTCGTATTGGCTAGGAATTTGTACCCGGGGAAGTCCAAGGCCGCGATCCCTCCACCGGCTGTGCTCGGAATGACATTCACAGTGTATGCCCCCGTCACCGAATCCGCTGTGGTCATGTTTCCGTACATCGGGAATCCCTGGCCACCGTTGGCGGGATTGTTGACGATTCCAGCCACGTTCCCATCCTGGACGGGGCTGCCCGTGCCATCGAGTACGAAGCCGATCAGTACGACATCCGCAACGACGTCCGGGGCGATTGGAGTCATGGTAAGGTTCAGCCATGCCGACTTTCCTACAGCGGGCGCTGCAGGGCCGCCCTGCGCGAAGTAGCTGCCGTTGAATGCGATGACGCTATACGGGATCCCGCCGGGGACCGTCAGGTTGTAGTTCCCGGTTGCGTCTGTCCACGTCGAGCCAACAGGCCCGCCGCCGCCCGACCCCAAGACGTACAGTATGTATGCGTGGTTTATCGGGCCCATGCTGTCAGTGACCTGACCGACGATCCAGCCATCGCTCGAGGCCGTCCTGCTCTTGCTCGGCATCGGGGCGAACATGCCGGACAGGCTTGTCAATATCAATGCACACAATACAAAGACCGCGAGTATGCCAACGCAGTAGCTTCTTCTCGACATCCAAGAATCCCTCATTGAGGTTTGGCCGACGGTGCAATTTCGGGGGAAAGGGCACCCTCAGGCTTTTCCGTGGTATCCACGGATGAGTGGCATATATATCGTTGTCGCCCCCGGAAACGGTTTTCTCACCGCCTGACCGGAGATCTCACGGACGGGCTGATTCGCCGTCCTCATCCGACCGCCGTGACGATAGGCCTCGCTCGAACCTTCGAAGACATCAGACGCATTCCAGAAGGAATTCTCTCTTGGATATCAACAATAGGACGAGCGCCACCAGTCCGAAGAAAGCGCCGAAAAGGAAGCCGATCGACATGATCCCGAAGACGGCTCCGGCGACTGCGCCGGCATAGTTGCTCCTCTTGAGCGCTGACATGCTAAGGGCGATGGCCAGGACACCAAACACGAACATGAGCACAGATATGTAGACATGGTCCTGGAGAACGTCGTTCAGGATATTCCCCGCGGGGATGATGCGTCCGTAGTTCGACAGTATCTCTGGGCTGGTGTCGGGCAGTGCGGCCAGGAGTGCGTGGATGATGCCCAGCCCTCCTGCAAGCAGCATGAATATCACCGCGAGCTCCACGCTGAATGATCTCACCGTGTGTAGCTCCGCCTCTGCTGGATGCTCACACTCCGCGGGCTTGATTTCCGGCGCCACTTTCGGCGGGACCTGGTGCGCGGTTGCGAAGTCCCAACCGCACGAAATACAGGTCTCTTCTCCTATTGGAGTCGCCGTCGAGCTGCACTGAGGACACTTCCGGATCTCGGCTTCAGAGAGGTGCAGAGGATGGTTGCACATCCTGCATCTCATCAGCTCGCCAACATTGATGGTGCCGCAGTTGGTGCACTTGATCTCAGTGGTCATCGACTACAGCAAAGTGGGGGCAGCCGCATAAACCTTTCACCTGAGAGGCCGAGCGCCATTGTCGGTATTGCGACAGAGGGGTCGTGCCCGAATCGTCATTTGATCGTCGCCTGTGGGCTACTTCCGTTGTCGCTCGATCATGCCCATGATTATCATGCACCCGAGCAGGACGCGCCTGTCGAATTGGGCAGGTACTCGGCTGCAATCGACCTCCCAGATATCGCCGATGATCTTGAATTGCTGCTTTATCTGGGCAACCTCCTGGCCATTGAATTCGACAGCAACGTGTTCGGGTATGAGCCCTCCGCCTGGTATCCACTTCCTTGCCAGACCTCGCCCCGCGGACTCGACGACCCTGCCGACCTGTTGTCCACTAGGGTCGAGGAGGAGATACTCATCCTTGACCAGTCCTGACGTGATGGCCTGCCTCTTCAGCTTCCCCACGCAGACATTCGTTCCGGAATCGATGATGGCGAAAGTCCCCCACATATCCATTATCTGCTCTTGCTGGAGTCTGAACAGCTCAGTGTTCATGCTTTCGTCGGTGTATACGCGAATATCCTCCTTCAGCTTCAAGAGCTTCTGCTTCGTATAGCCCAGGGAGGTTCCCTGCTGATCCTCTATCCAGTATTGGTTGGCGATTGCCACGACCTTCTTCCTTATGCGATAGTAGTTCTGGTACCAGATAGGCGATTGCTTTTGCTGCAGAGCAGGAACTCCAGCGATCGGATTGGAAGCCGACGATACCGGAGACGCACAAGAGCTGCAGAATCTAGCTCCCTCGGGAAGCTGCACACCACATTTTGGACAATTAGCCAAGTCCTCACCTGGAGCAGTATTCATTGGTCGTCATAAGGTCTTTTCTCATGATAGTCCTCGCAGACCCAGATCAGCCCGGTCCACCTGGACTGCCGGGAACGCTAAGGCCACCAAGCGGAGGCGCTCGGCAGTAGCGCAGAATGGCCATTCTGTCGGAAGGGCCGGGCCGCCTACGCGAGAGCGTGGGAATCGTGATTTCCGTTCAATCCGTTAAGAAAGATGGCGCGATGAGCTGCCATGCTTACCTACATGGGTCAGCTTCGGGGCGACAGAAAGATGAGTTAAAGGGTTTTATCGGCAAGGTGCTGTGGGATCACAGTTTCAGTATGTTCCTTGCCTTGTCCTCGTCGCTGACAGCCAGGGCTACGTGCACATGCTTCGAATCCTTGTCAAGCATGTACGCGGCATCAATGTTGATGCCTTCCTTGGCGAGTGCCCTCGTTACTCGTGCGAGCTCTCCAGGCTTGTCCTCGAGCTTGGCAACCAGCAGATTCCTCTCCGAGAACTCCAGGCCTGCTCGCTTGAGGCTCTGTCTGCTCTTCTCGGGGTCGGAAGCAACGATTCTCACAACGCCGGCATGAGGCTCGGTCGAGATTGTGCGTATGTTCACACCATCCTTTTCCAGGGCCTCAGCAACCCGTGCAAGCTCCCCTGACTTGTTCGGCAACTTTACGCTGAACTCCTTTTCCATATGTTTTTGCTCCTAACACAAGAACAAGTGCGCAAGAAACCTCCATTCTTAGGGACAGAGAAGAATTACGTCTTGACCCAGTGCAAGCCGTTGTTAAGGACGCCATTCCAGAACAATTTGTCGATGCTATATGATAACATGGTACGTGCCGACTATGGGATAAGGCAGACCCAGGGAATCGGATGTGCAGGTCACGAACTTTCTGCCGTACTCGTTGACCATCCAGATGGCGGGAGCGCTTAACGGTATCTGAGCTCGGGCATAAGCTCGCCCATCAACCATAAAATCGTTGCGGAGAGCGAGATGCATCCCCCTGAAGCGGGTCTTCGGGGCTTGCGGAAAAATGTAATATCATCATGTGATTAACCCAGGTGTACAAGAGACTAGATTCAAGAGGCCCTGAAAGAGGTTGTTTGTGATGCGGATCGTGGAGGTAGGATGTGGGGTCTGTGGATTGGTTTGCGCCGAGCATCTAGCAATGAACCCGAAGGTCGACGAGCTAGTCCTAGCTGATGCGCGACCGAGTGCTGCGCAGGCCTTGGCGGATCGCTTGGGCAACGACGGAATCGCTGTTCAGAAGGTTAACGGGACTGACCAGAAGGCTCTTCGCGCGCTCCTGAAGGGTTGCGACATCGTCATAGCGACCATGCCCTGGAGACTGAATATGATTCCATTGGAGGTCGCAGCGAAGGTGGGAGCCAACTACCTCGACTTCGGGATGCCAATGGACAGCACTGGACCGGAATTCGACAGGTGCTCAAAGATGTGCGAGGACGCCGGGACCACGGCCATGGTTGGTATGGGCGAGGAGCCTGGGATCTCCGATGTCTTCGCTCGATACGCCGCTGGCCAGCTCGACCGAGCCGACGAGGCGAACATCTATGATGGCGATACCGGCGCCGTCGAGGGGCTGAGCTTCTTCTCCCTCTGGTCCCCCGTGGATCTTCTCGATGAGACGAGCGTTCCAGCAGCCGTGTTCAGGAACGGGAGGATCGAGTTCATCCCGCCCATGAGCGCCAGGCAGGTGTATGAATTTCCGGCTCCCCTGGGTCGCCTTCCTGTGTACAAGACGAATCACGACGAGACGTACTTCATGCCGATGGTCATCAAGACTCTGAGGAACGCATCTTTCAACATCGGCATTGACGATGGGTTCGCGAACGCGGCGATCACTCTTCGGAAAATGGGTATGTTGAGCAAGGAGCCGGTCAACGTGAGAGGTGTCCAGGTCCGGCCGTTGGACGTCGTGGCCGCGCTGATGCCCAGCCCCGCGGATTTCTCCAACAAAGTCAAGGGACATACTGGTTTCGTCGTGGAAGTGACCGGTGAGAAAGGAGGCAGGCGGACTAAGGCGAAGATGTGGACGATGATGTCCCACGAGAAAGCGTATGAGTTGTACAACACCAACGCTGGTTCGTACTATGTGGGGACCGGCGGTGCCATCGCCACTGAGATGTTTGTCGACGGCGAGGTAAAAGAGAAAGGGTTTGTCATCCCCGAACAGTTGCCTACCGAGAGCTTCCTTGATCGACTCAGGAAGAAGAACGTGGATTTCCACATCGAGGTCAAGCCTCTGTGACCTTCCGATTAGCTTCACACGCCGCAGTGTAATTCCTGGCAGCAGTTGTGATTAGGCGCTCACGCCGATCGCTTGCGCTGGACGGTTTCCGGACTGCTCAGAGCGGCCCAAAGTCGGGAATCGCTACTTGCTTCCCCAGCGGCTGATCACGATGATCAGGATCACCATCACGATGGTCAACACGATAGCCGTGATCAGGTACCAGACCCAGTCAGCCAAGCCAAAGGTCGCGAGCGTCGAGTCTATGCCGCCCACCTTCAGTCCACCCATCACGACATTGCTCCACAACAGCCCAATGACGAGGCCGAAGGCCATGCCCAGAGATGTGGCAATTGTTCTTCTGACCTCGCCCACTGATAGCTTCTTCTGTTCAACCATTGTCGATGCCTCTAGGCCCGGAAAGCCCGTGACAATCGATAACGATTTGCCTTTCTCCCAGCTCATGAGACCGCCAACGGCATTTCGCTCGTGAACAAGCTCTAGCACGACCTTCCCGAATTCGGCATCACGAGCCCTGTCTCGAGCCTACTGACCGAAACGGTCTAATAACGGTGAAGGGGATGGCGGGCCGCGGTCCAAGCCGCCAGTTCCTGGGTCTCCGTCTCTTCGGAGAACTGTGAAGGAAGCTTGGACAAAGGGGGGAAACGATTGAGAAAGACATCAATGGTTGCGGCAGTCGCAGCGTTCTTGATATTGCCGGTTCTGATGATGTCTGCACCCACATCGGCCGCACCACCGGTCCAGGGAAAATGGACGGTGATGGTCTATTTGGATGCGGACAACAGTCTGGAATCATTCGGTTGGACGAATCTGGAGCTGCTGGAGCAAGTAGGATCTCAGAACAACGTGAATTTCGTGGTGCTGATGGACACGCTTTCCGGTCCGGCAAAGCTGCTCCATGTTGACAAGGGCGGCGTGACTGTACTGGCGGACTGGGGCGAGGTTGACATGGCCAGCCAGGTCACGATGACGGATTTCATCCATGGTGCGGTGAAGGCGGCACCTGCCGCGAGATACGCGTTCATCTCATGGGACCATGGCGGCGGATGGCGCGGGATGAATTGGGACGACACGTCCTCAGCACAGACGGGCACGACACAGTTCATGAACATGACGGAGCTGAGGCAGGCCGTCGTCGATGGGGGAGTGAAGTTCGATGTCTTCGCATTCGATGAATGTCTGATGGCCCAGCCAGAGATTGCGTACCAGTTGACTGGTTACGCCAAGTACCTCGTTTTCAGCGAGGAGACCATCTACGGACAGGGCTTCCCGTATGACACAATCGCCAGGGACCTGGTCGCGAACCCCGATATGGGCGGTCTTCAGCTGTCCAAGACCATCACGCAGGACTTCGCACAATACTACAACTCGATCACCTGGGCGAACGACTGGACGATCAGCGCCTTCGACATGAACTACATGGGAGAGCTGACCACGGCGATAACGCACTTCGGGAGCGCCCAGCTGAACACCCTGAGCATGTACAGGAGCCAGTTCAAGAACGACCTGTCGAACACGATCAGCTACTACTATCCATACTACTCTGACCTGGAGGAGTATGCGATGAACGTGTACGCGGACAAGCAGATTGCCGACTCGTCCGTCAAGACGGCGGCCAATGAAGTGATCAAGGCCGTCGGCGACGGCGTTGTGCTGACTATAAACAGCAAGCACAACTATGACTCGCACGGGCTTTCGATCTACTTCCCGTCGTACAAGAGCAGCTATCTTGGCCTGAAGCCTGCGTATGATCAGGTGCCGTTCGCGGTCGATTCTGGTTGGCTCGTCTGGCTGCAGGCGTTCTGCTCGAACAAGTGAGCGAGGAAACAACAACTGGAGAGGTCTTTGGCCTCTTCCTAAACCATTTTCCATGTTTTTGCATCCAGATTCCATTCGCGCCCGTAGGATTCTTGGAAAGGGCCTCCTGCGGGAGGCCTCCCCTCCATTCATGGCACAGCAAAGGTCGTTGAACCTTCTCGCGTGGGCCAACCAGGACGAGCATTGGACTTAGGTAACTGGCCTGTTTCCGGCTGTAGAAGGGCATCTATTTAAATACCCATTTAAATACCCTAACGCCGGTGGAGTTTCTATGGCAGTGATAAAGATTGAGAATGTTGTCGCGTCGACGTCTCTCGGGGCGGAGCTAGATCTTCAGGCGATTGCGCTTGCACTTGATGGTGCGGAATACGAACCTGAGCAGTTTCCAGGGTTGATTTACCGGCTCAAGGAACCGAAGACGGCAACTCTTCTTTTCAGAAGTGGAAAGGCCGTGTGCACGGGCGGAAAGAGCCTCGAGCAGGTGAAGATCGCCATTGGCAAGGTCGCCAAGCAAGTGGAAGCTGCGGGCGTCGCGATCAAGAAGGACCCGAAGATCGAGGTGCAGAACATCGTTGCGACAAGCGATTTCGGGTCGAAGATCAACCTCAACGCAATAGCGATGACCCTCGGCCTTGAGAATGTCGAGTATGAGCCTGAGCAGTTCCCTGGACTCGTGTACCGTCTCGCAGTGCCGAAGGTGGTCGTGCTTCTGTTCGGCAGCGGGAAGCTTGTGTGCACTGGCGCCCGAAAGCCGGAGGATGTCGAGATCGCCGTCGACAAGATCACGCAGGAGCTAAGGGCTGCTGGACTGCTCCCGTAGACTGAGAAGATCTCGGAATCGGTCCAGGTCTTAGGCCTTCTTCGCTGGTTTTCTCCGTATGAGGACGACGACCAATGCGACAACCACGATGATCGCGACTACGATTACCGCTATTAGGGTCATGCCCGAGAGGAATGGCTTGCTCGGTGGTGTCGTGGTAGGCGGAGGACTGGATCCGCTGCTGACATGGACGACGCCTGTCATCGACGGATGAATCGAGCAGTGATAAGTGAAGTTACCAGTCGTGTTGAACTGGTGCGTGTACGTGGCACCATTTGCGATGTTACCGGATGCCCACCCACTTCCCGTCACCGTGTGCGTAGTGCCGTCGCTGTTGGTCCAGGCCACGGAATCCCCCGGCGCGATGGTGATCGATCCAGGCGTGAAGGCGAAGTTCTTGATATCCACGCTCTGAGTGGCCGCACTTGCTCTTGGCAAGAACGGGACGGCGATTGATGCAACTACGATCAGCACAAGAGCCGTTGCCAATATCAATGACAGCGGCTCGCCTCCCGATTCTTTTCGATGACTTCTCATGACTCTCCTCTCAAACCGTTCCGATTTGCGAAACGATGAGTTCAAAAGCGACAGGGGCATCATATTTCTATTGCCTTATCTGCACACCTTGTCGTTGGACGGAAACCTCTTAGAAGAGATTCAGTATCTCGTTGCCGAAGGATATGTCGGTTTTCGATCTCGAGAGCGTCTATGAGAGAGTAGACAGGGACATCAAGAAGCACATCGCCACCACTCGCAAACTTCTCATGCAGCCGAGCTCGAGCCAGGAGCACATCGGGATCGAGCCATGCGCAGAGCTCGTGGGGGATCTGTTCAGGAAGGCAGGTTGCGAGAAAGTCGAGGTCTCGAAGACCAAAGGGAATCCGATCGTCTCCGCTGAGTGCAAGGGCGCCACGGATGAGACGCTCCTGGCCTACTTCATGTACGACACGATGCCCTTCAACGAACCTGGCTGGATCAGCCCTCCGATGGGCGCGAAGATCATCGACAGGACCTTGCCGGCAGGCAAGGTCAAGATAATGATCAACAGGGGCGCGGCCAACACGAAGGGTCCTCTGGCCGCGTTCATCAACGCGGTCGAGGCGTGCAACAAGACCGAGGGCAGACCGCCCGTGAATCTCATCCTAGTGGCCGAGGGCGAGGAGGAGCTTGGAAGCCCGAGCCTGCCCGCATATGTCAAGAAGGAGAAGAAGAAGCTGTCCAAGGCCAGCGCCCTGTACTTCCCGTTCTTCGGGCAGGATTCCGACGGCGAGCTGTCGGTACAGCTCGGAAACAAGGGATGCGTGTACTTCGAGCTCGAGTGCTCCGGTAAAGCATGGGGGAGGGGTCCGCAGGAGTTTGCAATTCACAGCGCGAACAAGGCATGGATCGACAGCCCGGCATGGAGGCTGGTCAAGGCCCTGGGCACCATGGCGGACGACAATGGCAACAAGGTCCTCATCGACGGGTTCTACGACGATGTCGCAGCCCCTTCGAAGGAAGACGAGGAGCTGATCGCGGACGCAGCGAAGCGTTTCAAGCCGGAGGCTACGAAGAAGGAGATGAAGATTTCCAAGTTCATGGTCCCCGAGGGTGACAAGAAGGAGCTCCTCAAGATTCTGACCTTCACCAGCACGCTCAACATCGACGGCATCTGGTCGGGCTGGATCGAGAAAGGATCCAAGACGGTCCTGCCGCACAAGGCGACCTGCAAGATCGACATCAGGTTGGTCCCGAACCAAGACAAGGAGAAGATGCTCTCCCTGGTCCGGCGGCATCTCGACAAGCACGGATACAATGACATCAAGATGACGGAGATAGACAACTACATCGATTGGGCCAAGTGCAGCATCAGGGAGCCGGTCGTGCAGTCTATGATCCACTCGCTGAGGGAGTTCGACTGCGAGCCAAGCGTGATGCCCCTCGATCCCAGTTCGGTGCCATACTACATCTTCGCCAGGGCGCTGAACATGCCGTTCACGAACGGCGGCATGGGTCACAGCGCTCTATCTCACAGCCCGAACGAGTACATCGTCATCGAGGGCAACAAGAAGATCGCCGGATTTGCCGACGCCGAGAAGTTCATGGTCCATTTCATGAATGATTTCGGCCAACGCTCTCGTGCTGGTATTGCGGATCGGCCTTGAAGTGCGGCTCGGCTATTCGACCCCTGTCAGTCTGGCGCTTTCGTTCCATAGCCGCTTTGCCACGGACTCGTCGTACGATTCCTTGGAGGACCTCTTCTCTTTCTTCTTTGCGAAATACTTCCCCGAGGTCCCCGTGACCTCCGGCGACGATGCTAGGTAGATCGATGTCTCCGCGCCTTTCCTGGCGTCGATCGTGAATGGCTTTCCGAGCATGAGGAGAATCCTCCATCTGCCCTTCATTCCTAATCCGAAATTCGTTCTCACGACGCCGGGGTGAAGAGCATTTGCCGTCACCCCAGTTCCTTCGAGTCTTCTTGCCAGCTCGTAGGTGAAGAACAGGTTCGCCAGCTTGGCCTGGCCATACGCTCTCATGGCCTTGTACTTCTTCTCGCCCATGAGATCGTCGAAATCGATGCGGCCGAACATATGGGCGGAGGAGCTGACGTTTATTATCCTGGAGGGTGCGCTCGCCTTGATGATGTCTATGAGCAGCGTGGTGAGCAGGAAATGAGAGAGATGGTCGAGAGCTAGCGTGTACTCGTACCCGTCGACGGTCGTCCTCCTTTCGCTCACGATCTCACCTGCGTTGTTTATGAGGACATCCAGTCTCTGGTACTTCGCCCTGAAATCCGCGGCTAGTCTCCGAACGCCCTCCATTGACGTCAAGTCGCAAACCAGAGAGTCTAGCTGGCGATTCCCGGTCTGAGACGCGATTTCGCTGACGGTTCGGTCGAGTTTCTCCCTGCTTCGTCCGACGAGAACCAACGTCGCACCCTTCCTGGACAGTCCGAGAGCGGTTTCTCTCCCGATACCTGAGGTTGCGCCAGTTATCAATACGATTTTGCCTTTCATCGAGTCCTGCTGCTGTTCTGTCATTGGCTCTCACCATTCTCTGATGGAGTCTTCGAATCCTCAGGTGGGCATAGTCTTTTCGCAGTACAGAAAGACCGGTTCGGGGCCGAATGCTCAGGCAATCATTCGCTGTCAGGCGGCTGTTCCACAGAACATCTCTTTTCAGGCCTGCTTCGGATGTTGGCGCACGATCGCCAGAGCGAGGACCGAGGAAACGATCTCAAGGCTCCGAATCGTCCGCGCATCGGGGATCTTGCCATCCCAAGTCCCCGAGGTCTCGATCCATCCGAGTATCTCGTCTTTCGGCCCGTAGATGAATACGTCCATGTAGTCTCCTTCGATGCTATCCTCCGCGGTTTTCCGCTTGGATTTCATCATCAGGTGCTCGCTGCAGGTGCGTGCCTCATCCTGCATGTATGGGTTGTCCTCGGCCAGGAAGAGCTTGGTATGATGGCTTATCTCTGTCCACTTGTACCTGTTCGGGTCCAACAGCTGCTCTTCGTTGTAGGAGAGCTTCCGATGTGCCGCCCAGACCTCGTCCCTCAGGCCGTACATCGCAACGTATCTGTAGAGGCCGTCCGAGGACTTGAGAGCGATCGACACCTCCTTGACGTTGAACTGAGAGTAGATGGACCTGGCGGTGGTCTTCAGCACTTCATCGATGTCCGGGTCTTCATCCATAAGCTGCTTGATCAGGCCGTGGATGCTGTCGAGCCCCCTCATCCCCGACTCCTTCCTCGCATGGGTATATTCCTGCTTGATCTTCCTCCCGACATCACCGTGAACTATATCCTTCGAACTCTCTCGGCCAGGCTGTGCACTTGGTGGCGTCGGTCCTGCAGTGATAGGAGACTTGCCATTGGCTTCGAGATTGCCGGCCGCTCCGTTTGTCGAAGGTCGAATGCCGTTCTGCATCGAAGCTTGGGCATCGCCCCTCATCCTGGTTATTCTGGAATCTAGCCCAACCACGTTATCATCCCGAATCCTTGGAGATCGACCGGATGCCGATCCCCGCAAGGTCGGGTTTCAATTGCCGGGTGCCGTTTATTAAGGATATGCTCTGACAATCGAAGATGCCATCCGGGACGATGGGAACGTTTATCTACTTGGATTCCCGCCCCGATGCGGAACCCTCGTGTCTCGCAGTTGCTCCTTCATCAGGTGGAAAATCGAAGGAAGAGGAATCAGCAACCGGATATGAGACTGTCATCTTCCGCTTCTATGTTCTCGATGCGATCCTGGCCGGCTGGAACGGATAAATGGCCCACGTACTCCTGCCACTCCTCAGGCGAGACGAGGCGCATCGTCTTGCTGATGAAGGTCGTATCCGTGTCCATTACACCCTCAAGTGACCTTATGTATCGATCGACAAAGAGATCCAAGTGATTTCTGCTTCTTGCAAGCACCGAGACCACTATTGAAGCGCGAAACGACTGGAAGGTGACAGCGATGTAATTGACTGCAATGTCTCTCCCAGGTTTCAACGACGAAATCTTCTCACGTATCCGATCTAGATGCTTCGGGATCGCATCTATCGTAATTGTGAACCTAGGGAAACCGTGAGTGTCGTCTTTTGGAACCTCGAAGAACTGCATTTTCGCCATTGGCAACACCCATATTCCTCGAACGTTCTCAATCGTTGCGATATGCGTGAGCAGGAAATTCGCAAGTACATCGGGATCCTTTGCCTCGACAATCAGGCTCGTATCCTCCTGCATGTGTCTGTGTGTCAGATAAAGGAGTCGCACATCTTTGGTGCGCCATTTCCTGTGAGACTCAACCACGTGGTCCCAGACATGGTCTGTGACGGTTGTCTCCACTCCTCTCTTCTTGTCATGCACGGTCGATGGCACATGTATCCTGACGAGCGCGAACACTTTCATCACCGTCTTTTCACGGAACGGCCAACCCAACCTTATCGGCATCCAGGTTATTTAATAACGCTGTTAACCTTCCTCGCAGCGCGAACATTCGGGGGCATTGATCCTGCTTTGAACTGAAGGTGGCATGGTTCTGCGGGCTGACTCAAGTGTGAGTCGGGAAGCAACGGATCAGGATTTGAGTTCGAAATTCCAGCTCCATGGTCTGAACATCGCTGAGGCAGATGCTCACCCGTAAGCTTCCTCACCGAACTCGCTGATGTCTAGCCCTGCTTCTTCCTCTTTCGGGCTCACACGGACTGGCGTGAAGAGGTTGATGAGTCTCAGTAGGGCATAGGATCCGAAGAAGGCGAAGGCTGAGACCACGACCACCGCAAACACCTCCACACCTAGGAGGTGTGCGTTGCCTTTCAGCAGCCCGTTCGCACCTGCAGAGTTCAGCGCGGCGGAGGCGAACAAGCCCGTGGCGATCAGTCCCCATATCGCGCCCGCCCCGTGACATGCAAAGACATCAAGCGAGTCGTCCAGCCGCGTTCGCGCGCGCCAGTTCGAGACACGGTTCGAAAGGATCCCCGCCACAAGGCCGATGACGATGGATGCGCCTGGGCTGACATAACCAGCCGCAGGCGTAATGGCCACCAGGCCAGCAACAGCTCCGACGGCGATGCCCACCGCGGATGGCTTGCCCTTCAAGGTCCAATCCACGAGCATCCAGCTCACAGCCGAGGCCGAGGCAGCGAGGTTCGTTACAACGAGGGCGGAGACAGCTATCCCATCCGCCTTGAGGGCGCTCCCACCGTTGAATCCGAACCATCCGAACCAAAGCAGTGCGGCGCCCAGGATCACGTAGGGGATATTGTTTGGCCTCTGACTAGCTGCTTCCTTTACGTCCTTCCGACGCCCGATCATTAGGGCGGCAGCCACGGCGGAGAGGCCTGCAGAGACGTGCACCACGAGCCCGCCAGCGAAGTCGAGCACGCCCATGTTCTTGAGCCACCCGCCATCGCCCCATACCCAGTGGGCGATCGGTGCGTAGATGAATGTCGCCCATAGGACGATGAAGATCAGGAGTGCCTTGAACCTGATCCGCTCCGCGAAGGCGCCGATGATCAGTGCCGGCGTGATGGCAGCGAACTTGAGTTGGAAGGCGAAATAGAGCAATGCGGGGATCGTGGCGGCGTAGAATGTGTTGGGTTGCGCCCCGACGCCGTTCAGGCCGACATTCGAGAGGTTACCGATGACGCCGCCGACATTTGGGCCGAAGGCAAGGCTGTAACCCCACAGGGCCCACACGAGGCTGACCACCGCGAAGATGATCATGCATTGGACGATCGTGGAGACGAGGTTCTTCCTCCGCACGAGCCCGCCGTAGAAGAATCCAAGCGCGGGGGTCATCAGCATGACCAAGCACGTGGCCGCCAGGACCCATGCCACATCTCCTGTGTCCATTGTCCCATTACCTCTGGGGCAGTCGCCCCGATTTGGATTGGTCGCGTTCAGCGAGACTCGGACACTTAAGGCTACCACCGGAAAAGTCTGTAACATCATCGTGTAGAGGGTGTTCTGCTGCCGCTTCTTTGGAAGTCCAATTCCCGCATCCTGCAAGACAGAAGGCACACTTGAAATATGTTGAATGCGCAATGCGGAGCGAGAGGTGGCATGACTGAGTCGATGGCCGAAGACTGTTGGAGCAGTTGTCGCAGCAGCAGGACTTGTCCTCCTTGCATATGCGCTTCTGGCACCGCAGCATACTGATCAATCCACTGAGCACATGGGAATGTGGGGGACGCACTCGTCCTACAATTCCAGCCAGGTGGCGCTAATGTTGATTGCGGCCTTCATCACGGTCATTGCGCTGCTCTTCATGTTCGCTCGTGAAAAGTACGAACCGATCCCTCTTTACCTTCAGGGCGAACCCCGAACGGATACACAGGTCCTGCCCGTGCCACCGACCAAGGAAACGGCAGAGGCGGAAGCCGTCCCGGCTTCAAGGGGAGAGCATGAGGGTCGACATGACTACCTGGTCCTCCGATTACTGACTGGCGATGAGAGAACGATGTTCAAGGCAATCATGGATTCAGGGGGAGAGGCCCTTCAGAAGGATCTGATCCTCCGTACTAGGATGTCAAATGCCAAGGTCTCGAGACTTCTCGATCGGCTCCATCAGAAGGATGTCATCTCGAAGGAGAGGTACGGCGCGACGAACATGATCAGGATATCTCGCAAGGACTAGGCCTCTGGTTCTGTCTTTTCATGTGGCTGGAAACGATTGCACTCCTTTTCAGCGAAGTCCCAAATACCATTTCACCGAAACAGTACAGCTGGCGCTTAAGAAAGAAGCGCGGGAGGTGCAAGAAATGAAAGCAACGGTAATGCTTGCCCTGATCGGAGTCGTCGCCGTGATCGGCGTCGCTGGGTTTGCAGCTGCCTCAAGTATTGGACATGACGGTCCCGCTGCACAAGCGACTGGTTCAAACGGAGTCCATCACAACTCGGGCAGCGGGATGATGGGCGGACAGGGCGGGGGATGCGGTAGTATGGGTGAGTTGAACCACCAGTGTTCCAATATGTGTTTGAATGGGTCAGCGTCCTTCATATGTCAGGACGATCTGACCCATGACTGCGGAACCTGTCCAAGTTCACAGTGATCCCGCCTAAACCTTTTCCCTCTTTTGTTCATCGCATGTCGGGAAGAAGAAGTCCGAGGAGGTCGAGTCACCACGGCATGGGAAGCTTCGCCCCGTCTACTGAACTCCATAACCTAGGCAGAGCAAGTACAGACTGACCCACCTACTCCAACATTCTACAGGCGACAGACTTATCCTTCGGGAGTGCGGATGCTCCCGGCGAAATCGTTGGGTTCGGAGCGAGCCCGACTTGAGCGAACTGAATGGTAGCAGGACAAGGAGGTTGATGTCATGAAGGGAATAGTCGCCTATGATAGCGTGTACGGGAATACCAAGCTGGTGGCCGAGGCCATCGCCGAGCAGATAAGATCCGAAGGGCACGAGGTCGAGCTGATAGCCCTCGGGAACGGGGGCGGGGTCGCGCCCGCGGGTGACTTCATGTTCGTGGGGTCACCCACGAGGATGGGGCGAATGACCAAGAAGGCCAAGGAATTCGTGGAGGGACTGGACAAGGAGCATTGGAAGAGCAGGCCGATCGTTGCCTTCGACACCGTGGGACCGCTCTCGGAGGACGAAGAGAAGCGCAGGAAGTGGCTCAGCAGGATTGACAAGAGCGCAGCCACGCGGATGCAGGAGCAGGCCAGGCAGCAAGGCCTGAGCGTCTATCAGGATGTGCTGCATGTGGCCGTTACCGGTTTCAAGGGGCCGCTGGCCTCGGACGCTCTCGACATGGCGAAGGAATTCACCCACCGGTTCATTTCCACCCTGAAATGGTCAGGAGTCTCTCCCGTGCCCCGCTAGGCGACCTCTTGGTTCGACGCCTTTGGATAGTTCTGGAATTTCTTGAGCTTTGGAGGCACTTGGGATCTCATCAAATTGTTGGATGTGATCAGGTAGGCGGGTTCCCCCGTCATCTGGTCGTACTGCTCTAGTCGAAAGATCTTGCCGATGTTGATCTTGACATGGAGGATCGTACCGTCTTCCAACTCCAATGTGGTCCATGGTTCGCTCTTGACCTTGAACTCCAATTCCATAGCATCTGCTGGCCCGTTGGGCGTATTGACCTTGGTCTTTTCCATATTCTCGGACTCCTCGAGCACACATCGTCTTACCTTCCATTTGGTCTTTTCCCGCGTTGATGAGAGTATGACTGTGGTCGATTCTCCTGCGGGTGAGTTAACAGGACCGGAAGATATGCGAATTATCTCTCATGGTATCGGTTCTGTAAAGAGTCGGGTGGTGGGCCCATCATGGCACCACCACCTCCAACTCTCCACTCATTCCGTTCGGCTCAGACCGTGCGGCCATCGCTGGCTCGTAGAGGATCATCATCGCGTCATGCCGGAATGCGCCG
>Ga0315281_10005229_pt1 | contig 18610 bp, 32 predicted proteins | sample YL17G07_0_MG_FD_204540 | JGI IMG/M metagenome (GOLD analysis project Ga0315281, IMG submission 204540) | Sediment microbial communities from Yellowstone Lake, YNP, Wyoming, USA - YL17G07_0 | ecosystem: Environmental > Aquatic > Freshwater > Lake > Sediment | place: USA: Wyoming | collected...
AGTTTTTACCAACTAACCTTACAATCATGTCCCACTTGGCTTCTTCGTTCAAACCAGTATCGAGAGTTAATTTTTTCCCATCGAAATAACGTAGTCTATATTCCGAAGGCTGACCTTCTTCCCGTCGGAAGAACCCGTCTCTATCTAAGTCTCGTAGTTCAGCCCAGCTGAGAGTATAACTATGACCATCTATAAATAATTTGAAAGGTAATAGGTCTCGTTTGTCTTCATTAAATCCCCAACCCATTTTGATTAAATGTCTGAGAGAGTAGTCTCTCAGGCTACCGCTAGTCTTGGAGTGTTGGACTTTTGCCGAGTCAGCCTCTCTCAGCGTCCCCATATCTTTTAGCGTGAGTTCGCCCCTACGCAACGTTCTATGTTTCATCTGTAATCCCCAAGATGCTAGATTCTTTAGCCAGCCGTTGGTCATCGTCTAGGATGATGGAGCTGTAGCGTTCAAACACAACCCTATCTCCCACTTTTACCCGACTAACCTCTGGTCCAATAGCTAAAACTTCACCGCTCATAGGAAGAGACTTCCACTCTTCTTTTAATAGAATGCCGGAAGTTGTTTTATCTTTAGATTTATCGGCTTTTATCAAGCAGATGTCCCGCAAGGGCTGAATCATAACTTAATCATATCATAAAAAGATAGAACTCCTTGCGAGAGGGAGTCCTATCATGGGAGGTAGCAACGAACGGTCAGTGCCTACTGATTATACAGCAGGTTTACGAAGCGAACAAAGTTTGGTGAAGTTATGATAATAGTGATATTCACAGAAACCTTTAGCTTTATGTGGGTTAGAACAAATAATACACCTTCTATCACTTTTAGGTGGGATGTAGCTCAAGTTAGCAAGCCGTCCATCTTCTTCCATAGTGGGCGTACTTTAATTAGTACCACTATTATAGCACTGAACGTCTCAAACTACAATCGCCGCAAACTAATTCCTTGCCATCGTTGGCAGATAGCCAGTTGTGGGGATGTTCTACTTTGAGTAGTGGATTGGGCTCGTCAACAGCTTTTTTAAATTCTACTTTCTTGGCTTCTTCGGGTCTCTTCTTTAGGGGTCGGCTAAACTTGGGTTGACTAAACATCATTAGATTTCTCCTTATTTTAGATTAAACATTCATGTTCTTGCCACCGCTCGTCTGAGCTTTGGCAACAGCATTTACGGCGTTTTGGTCAGCTACACCTGAAGCTAGGGTTGTTGCACCCCATGAAAGCACCGAACCACCGTCTACTGGGTCAGTAGTGGATAGGTCTTCACCTACAGCCATATCTCTGGCTGCAACTACCTGAGTAGTGGCACCATTGGTAGTGGCAGTTACGAGTGGGTGGGCTCTAGTACCCCAGGAGTAGTTAGTACCTTCTAGGTTAGAGTCTAGTAACTCCGTGTTGTTGATAGCATCCTTCAGAAGGTTCAATTCAGTTTCTGCGACACCAGTCAGTTTAAGTTCGTTGACTACGTTAGCGACACCAGCTACTTCAGAAGTAACTACTGTACCCATTTTAGCTGAACCCCATGCTAGGTGAGCGCTTGTCTCTGCTAGTGAGTAAAAGTTCGGTGCCGTACCAAAAATTTTGGCTGTAACAACTTGGGTTGTGTCGGTATTAGCGTCAGCTGTAACGAGGCTATGGGCTACTGTGTCGGTACTATAATGAGTACCTTCAGTACCAGAGTCGTTGATAGCTTTTTTCAAGTTATCCAAAGCTACTGCCGCTGAAATACCAATCAGGACTTGGTTGGCCTGAGCTGGGCTTGATAGAGTTGTTTTGAAAGTGTAAGTCTTCCCTTCAATAGTAACTGTATCACCGTCATCAGGAGCTGTGGCGTCACTGGTGATTAGACCAGTAGCCTTTACTCCCGTAAGGGCTGTTACGAAAGTATAGGTAATTCCACCTTGGGCAGCTGTACCTATCAGAACCTGGTCGCCTGCTGCGGCTGGACCAGATTGGGTCAAGGTACCTACAGCTAATGTCCCGGCCATAGTGGCGGCGTTAGTTTCTAGGTAAATGATGTGTTGTTCTAGTTTAGAGTCGTTCGGGATAGTAGTAGGGTCAAAACCTACGACATTCGCCCGGTTGACTAATTCTGCTCTTGAGGGCATAATTTTTTCCTTTTGTTTTGTATACCGATACTCACACTAAAATTGGCTTTCTCTGGTAGGCGGATTATACAGACGCCCAGCTGTATTGCTCTTAGAATGCGCTGACTTCTCGCCATGTCATACCAATGATTGCCGTAACGGCAGTCGTAATGGTGTTGATGGAAAGAGCACAACCTTCTTCGATTACTAATGCGCCATTAACTTTATCGCTAATGAAGTTAGACTGAATGCCACCAGTTGCTAGAGCACCTCCGCCGATTGGGCGGACGACTACTGGAGCGGCTGGTAGGGTTACTGCGGAAGCTGCGAGACCTGCACCAGTCCCTGTTTCGCCAAGCTTTGCGCTACGGACGGTTAGAGGAGTGCCTTGGGTCACTGCTGTGGCAACGGGGTTCACGTTAGCTGCTGCTACGAATACACCCGCTGCGGCTGGGGCTACTGATTGTGCGATGTTAATTTCCAGCACAACCAGGTTCTTACCAGACCCTGCTGGGTTGGTAAGTGTGAAACCAGTTTGAGTGGTTGAAAGAGCTACCGATGTGGCTACACCTGCTTGAGTTGAAGCACAGTAGACACTATCAGTCCCGTCAACAATATATTGTGGGTTAGTTGCTAGAGACATATTATTGTTCCTTTTCTATGTTAGTTTTGCGAATTTAAGAATGTGCTGTTTCAGCTAATCTACATTATCAGCATACGACTATTTTTTAGGCTTTGCAATCCTATTTGTCCAGGCATATTCGCCCCATTGTTCGATAGCGGCTCTGTTGTAGGCTAGTGCAGCCTCTCTGAGCGTTTTAAACGTACCGAGATGGGTCTTTTTACCATCTCGCCTTATATAAGCTACAAAATTGCCCCCAGGAAGTCGCTCCACGCCCTTAACCCCTAATTTATTATCTATTCTAGTTGCTCGGTTCATCTTATTTTGCCCACTAGTAGATACTCTTAAATTAACCCACCTATTATCCAGAGTTGCTTCGCTGTCAACATGGTCTACTTCTACACTTTCTATATCTATCCCCCGTAAGTGAAATATAAGTCGGTGCATACGCCATTTCTTACTTCCTCTACCGCCTATAGATTTTGTAGCATAAATCTTTGGGGTTGCCTCAGTAGAGCAATAATTAGCTTGCCACTTAGTTGGGTCGGCAGAACTTCCACTTTCCGTTATAAACACACAGATTCGTTCATAGTCCTCATCATCAAGTAAAACCTCTTCTCCAGTAGCTAGTTGTAATCTCATACCTATAGCGTAGTCCTAGTCAACTTATTTGTCAACAAGAAAAAAGACCCTTGCGGGTCTTCTCTCTGTAGATTCAGCTGAGTTCTTGACAAACTCTTGTTAAGGTGCTGTGGTTCTAGTCAATTCAACAACTGAAGCGGCTCGTTCGACGCCTACACCGTAAATAGCACTCAAAGCTGTTTCGTAAGCTAGTGAGCGAACCATGTACTGCGATACGAACTTAGGAGCTTGCTGTTGGGCAAAGTTGATTGCGTTCTTGTGGAAGAACAGGTTTCGACCAGTTGAACTTGTGGGTACGTTGTGGGAGTGGTAGATGTCCATGTTATAGACAGAAGCCACTAGACCACTGGAACCATCTACGGCTTTACCGGTTTTACCAGTTTGGTCGTAGGCGGTGTACTTGTTAACGCCAGATAGGTCGCCTTTGGTGTAAGAGCCAACGATACCTCGGCGCATATCTTCTGGAGTAGAAGCTAGGTCGAAAGTCGTAACAACTGACAGGATGTCAGCGTCATCGACTGCGGCGCCGCCCGAAACAGTTGTACCAGCGCTGGCGTAAAGTGCCATACCATCGGTATCGATTTGGCGGGCTAGACCCTCAGCCATTCGCTGTAAGAAAGCGGCTTTTAGGTCATAGTTTGATTGAACAGCGGCGATGTCTTCGATTTTGACACCAACGTAATAGTGCTTGTCGACATTTAGTACGACTGGAGCACCTTCTGGTGAGTCGAAGGTCAGGTCAGTTGAAGCTGACTTGGCACGGGCGTTAACTGTTGCAGTGAAGGGGATGCGTAGAAGGTCTCCGCCACCTTTCATCAGACCAGAGCGGTCTTGGACTAGTTTGGTGAACTGGAGCATCTTATTAAACGGTTGCTGGATTTCTCGAGACCATCAAGAACTGTTATCGTGTACTTTTACTGTACACTTCTAACGGTTTATATTCCCGTTAGTTCGGACTGTCGCTTCACCCTCGGCTTCACGTTAGGGGCTTCTTCACTCAGTCTCTGCAACCGGTATTTGCTTAGCAAAGTGACCTTGTTGAGGGTTGGCGGTTGATTTTCTCCAAGTGGAGCGGTAATTAGAAGTATCGTACTTTTTCAGTCTGTCTAAGCTCCAAGAAGAAGTTTTTTCTTCAAAGTGCTTAGAGTAATGACAGTTAGGACAAAGCGAGATAAGATTATTATCCTCACTATTGTTCTTGTCTCCATCTTTATGGTGTATATGTAGTATTTCTGGGTGTTTATCCCAGCCACATTCATGACAATTTACTGGATGGCGACTGTAGTACAACTCCTTAATTCTTGCTCTTTGGCTTAATCGCTTACCTTCATAGTACCCAGCTTGGACACGGTCACTAAAGTATTGTTTTCTCTTTTGGTACATACATGCACCGCAGAAGTTACCATACTTAGATGGACGGTCTTTACACTGTCTACATATCGGGTCTGCTTTAGGCATTGGCATACACTAATGTTACACCAATTTTCACTTGGGGTCAACGCTTTTCAGCTTTTCCCCGTTAATCAGAAGAAGTATTTTGTTGAGAAATCCAGATTGTTAAGGTGTACTTTTTCCTGTAGTTTCTTACAGGTGAGACAGGTCTATTTTATCTCGGGAACGTATTGCGAAGTCTGAGCAATCGACAGCGTCACATTTGAGCTGGTTGTTGGATTAGCCAAAGGGCTATCCTCTCTTTCTTGATTTTAATGTTTGTTTAGGGTTTTTTGCCTAGATTGCCGATTGAAGCATAAAGTTCCTCATCGGTCATCTCTTCGGCAGGGCGGTTAAGGTTCAATCGTTTAGCGGAGCTACCATCAGGTCGAAGACCGGTGGAAGCAGCTTGCTTGGCGATATTTTGGACGGACTGGGCGTTTTTCTCGCCAGCAGTTTCCTGGACAAGTTCCATAAAACCTTCTACGAAATCAGCATAACTGATATTTGGGTTAGAAACCGTAGCTGTCTCAGGGTCAAAACCGGACATATTGGTGTACCAAGAATTGATTGCGTTAGCTACAGCTGGGTGGAACTCGGGAGAAGATTCATCTAAAATTGGAAACTTCTTTTCTATATTGGGTGCATCAATTTTTAATGATGTATGCCAGTTTAGAAACTCAGCTCGTTTTAGACCTTCATTGTACTGGCTAATACCTTCAGCTTGTCTATCAGCTTCCAGCTGTCTGATGACTTCTGGGTCGGCGTCAAGGGCTGTATCATAGTCCAATGCATCTCGTCTGCTAGGTTGTGAGGTGGGTTGGCGAGGGTCTCCATATTTTTGTAGTAACTTCTGAATACGAAGTTGTTCTCGTCTTGAAGGTGGTTGTTCCTCTGGTTCTTCAGCTGGTTCGCTTTCTTCCGAAGGAGCTTCTTCTTCCTCTTTTACTTCCTCTGCCGGAGCCTGTTCTTCAGGCTTTTCTGGCTCGGGTTGGGACGGCTCGTCAGCGACGACCTCCTCTTTAGTTTCTTCTACTACTGGGTCGGTCTTGTCGTCTGTCATGTCGTTCCTTTCACATCCCACGTAAGTCGGGAGGCACTTTTATTTTACTTACCACTTATTTGTTTAGCGCCAGGCAGGCGGTGCTATATTAAGATAATACCACAGGCTCTAAAATAGGCAATCCGTACTTATCAGTTCCCTTGCAGATAACATCTGTGCTAATTCTCTGGACTAAGCGTCCATAATCTGTATCGGCTATCAGTTGATTTCCCTCCATACGCCAGTTAGTGGCTTTTAATGGAGTAAGATTTTTTCTAATTTCATTGTCCGTGCCATGAGGTGTAGTAGTCGGTGGGGTGGCATCGTGTTCAACGGCGAAATCGTGTCCAGGAGCCGTATAACTACTTGGACCCATCTGCCTTGGCCATTTCTTCTACCATCTCACTGGCATTTTCATACCCATTTATAACTTGGGTCAACTCGTTAATAATGGTATTAGCTACAATCCACATCCCTTCCAGGTCTTCTTTTGGGACATCCACTATACGTCTACCATCAGGCAGAAACCTTTGGTAGTAAAGGATACGTTCCACCATGTGAGATTTTAGTTCTTCAAATTCCTTGGATTTATTGTAACGAGCCTTATTTTTGAGTTCCGATAGGGCAATCTCGTCCACCGGTTTTTGGGGAAGGTCAGCTCCAGTAATATCTCCTAAAAGTACGTTGTTCGGTCCCATTTTCTTAACCTCCTACATATTAGTTACGTGTTGGGCGGCTGAAGCCAGGTACGGGTCTTGAATTTTAGGCACTTTAATCGGTGCCGGTTTGGTGGCGTTCATGTGCTCGGCCTGGGCTATTTGACCCTGTAAATCAGTGTCCATTATTTGAGCATTCTTCAGAGCCTGGTCAGTTTCGCTAGGGGAGAAATCCTGGCTAGGTTCATAACCGGCTCGTTGCTCTTTTTGACGTTTAATATCGCCTGGGGCATCTTTATAAGGCACTTCTTGTTCTTCGACTAAACGTTTTTCCAGCTCTTGAATTTTTTGCTGGGAATCCTGTTGCAGTTTCTGGATTTGTCCCTGCAACTGTTGCTCTTGCGGAGAAACGCCTTCTTTGACAGTTACGAACTCACTGGCATTAGGGATGTTGGTCAGTTCTTCATAAGCCGTCAACATCGCACCCCAGTTGACATCTATTCGGTTATCATCCTTGAAAGAGTTTTGGAACTTGCCGATAGCTGTCATAATCCTTTCCAATTCGGAAAGTTGCTGGTCTTTTTCTATTTTAGCCGTAGAGTCAACAGCGATATTGAACCGGTACTCAACACCTTTTAGAACCCCTGGCTTAATCCTTAATTCGCCCGCAGTCATGGTTTTGTCAGGCTTGAAGCCAGACGAGAACAATCCTATAACATCCTCAAGACCAGCTTTCACAATATCTTCTATGTCCTTAGAAAATAGATTGACTGGTATATCTTCAGTCCCAATGTTAGCTACTAATGAGAACAATCCATCAGTAAGTTGTTCGATAGCCGTCTCCATGTGCCGTCGCTCAGCCCCATCACGAGTAGCTTCTTTGCCGGTGTATTCCTTAATAGCTGCTGGTGTTTTGCCCTGAGACGGGTTGAGTGCTTCAGCCCCAGGAATAGAGGCGTTCTGAGTGCCATAAAGGGAGAGTAGCGAACCAGTCAAGTTAGACATCGCTCCCTGATAAGTCGAGAGTCCGGCAGTATTGGTCGGCATTGGTCTAATTGAATCGGGAATTGTCTCCATTAAGATTGGATTTGGCGAGGTGACGTCAAGAGTATGCTTTATAACTCCGTTAGCATTAACGATTATCCCAGGGGACAGATTTCTTTTAAGGCTAGCAAAGTAAAAATTGGTTAAACCATCTCTGGCAAACTGCAGAGGTTTAGCTCGTTGGAAGTCCCCCATTCCATAAAATGAATCAAACAAAGGCTGGGAATACTTTACGACAAACGGAATCCGTCCATTTTTATGAGGGTTATCTAGTTCTCGGACTTTAACAAAGGAGTGGTCAGGGGCAAATGTGCACCATTTCCCATCAGGGCCTGCTTCATATCTAGTCGCCAGGCAGATACCTTTTTTACTTCCAGCAGGGATACGTTCCCTCTGGACGAAAGTATCCTTATCAATGTCGTTGCCGGAAGTTTCAGTTCCTGCCCGTTCGATTAGTTCCTTGAGGGCATCTCTGTCCCAGCCATCGTCCACTTCAGTACCATCTTTTAGTTTGGGTTGGTTGTCTAAAATATCTTGAAGTTTGCTTTTAGACAGCCAAGTCAAGGCCGTGACATAATCCATGTCTTCAATCGAAACTTTCCCCTGTTGAGGGACTAGGTTACGAGGGGACCATAACCAACAGTCAGGTCCTATATATCCAGTATTAGAAGTCGTCCAATCATAAAACATCGGCATATAACCGTACACGCTTGAATAAAGTTGCCAAAGATTAAGTTTTTCTAAGAATGGTCTTTGGGCGTTGGCATTGGGATAAATCCATTTTTGACGCAGAATATCCATAAAGGCGGCTTTGCCGACATCGGCCTTTCCGGCGGATTGGGTCTCGCCATCAGGTAGTTTAGCGATGACCCTATCGGCTCGTTCTTTAGCTAGGGTTGTATTATAGGAGTCGGTGATTTTACTACCGTCTACGGAGTGTGAAACCGAGTCATAGACTTGGCTGATAAGCATAGCTTCGTAAGCGTCAAACGATTGGATATAGTTTTGGTGGAGGGTCCAATCCTCTTCGTAATCTTTTTTGAAGGTAAACTCGTAAGTTGAAGTATCTTTTGTTTTAGGCATTTTGTTTTCCTTTTTGTAACTTTAGTATAACATCTAAATTATCCCATACTCATTGGTCTGCTTGGCCATCTCGAACTTTAGGGGCTTGTCGTCTTTGGCAAGACCAAGTTTTAGGTGCAGGAACAGATACCTTGTTGCGTCTGGTCCGTGGTCATCTTCTTTGACTGGAATATCGGTAGGATTACGGTCAGGTTTTTCTTCTGGGAAGCGGTAAGATTCCATTTCATAAATATAATGCTTATTATTAGAACCAACGAATAAACTTGGTTTAGGGGGACCAACTAGTTGGACACGAGGTTTTAGCTTCTCATTAACCAGACCAATTCCGGTAGCATAACCCTTGGAATCATTAGCCTTGTTGACACCGACTACTGGGAACTGTTTACCCATAATCTCGATAGCATCACGATTGGCCGAGTCAGCAACTATTAGAACGACTCGTTTATCACCAATGACATTTTTTATTCGAGGTAAAACATCTTCCAGGGTTTCTTCTTTACCATAAACTGAGTCGACAAGATACCAAGTTTGGTCTTTATCTACTCCAAAGAGACCGAAGAAGGTGGTGTGCCAACCAAAGTCAATCGCTCCATAATAGGTTAGTTCTTCGGGGAACTCAGTCGGTGGAATAACGTGGATTTTTCTATCAAACATCGGATAAACGGCTCCTTGGACACTTCTAAATTCTAACTCGTATTCCTGCATAAAACCAGATAACATACCCCGCTTCACAGCCTCTGCCTTGACATTAGCCATAAATTCCACACTGACATAGGGTGAATCACGCCAAGTAGCTTCTTGATAAAACCATCTGTCGTCTTCTTTGGCGAACTGAATCAAATCATAGAAATGGTTGTAACCACGGGGAGTGCCCATAAATATAATCCAACCATTAGTTGTCGAAAACATCGGTTCGTAAACTAACTTAAAATTGTCGGGATTTTGGTCAGCGTATTCGTCGAAAACCATGCCATTAGCCTTCAGCCCACGGTGAGATGCCGATTGGTCACTGCCTAGTAGTTGGACTATACTTCTAGGTTTGGTCTTGTCATGGTTTACTAAGATGGTCTCACCGCTAGGCAGGGTAACTGGGGTATTTTCGAGGTAATGCAACTCGACTATCAAGTCTTGTTCGTTAGTCTTATAGACAAGTTCTTTGGGAATGGTCGGCAAGTACTGTCGCCAGATAACTTCGTGGGCTTGCTTATAGGTTGAAAATACTACAAAATACCGACCTTGGTTAATGACAGCCGAAATCCAAGCGTGGTTGACGGCGAAAAACGACTTTCCCGCCTGTCGTCCCCATAGAAGTACGCCACGCTTAAAACCATCGACCATGAAAGCCTTATGTGCTAAAGCTTGTTTGCGCTCAGCTTTATATGACACTTAGACTTTTTATATAACTACTTTAGTATTGAGTTTTTCAAACGGTACTTCAGAAGGTTCGACGGAGCTTTTAGTAAAAACCTGCACCAGCGTACCACCGATAACTTCTTCTTGGATTTGTTCAGCCGTGGCGGTACCTTTAGGCCAGAAAATATCAAATAGCCAATCTCTGACCCTTAAATATCGCATCTCATTCAAAAAGGTTTTTTCGTCGCTCTTGTCAATTTCTATACCATTATCCCTAGCTATGACCATCGCCGCTTCGGGGTCTTCGTGGAACAGGACTCTCTTGACCACCCAGCGTTTGTCGGTCTGCTCACCTTGTTCGTCAATTACGATACGATTAAGCTGGACCATGAAGCGGGGTTCTTTCATCCGTACTCCAGAGGCTGTCTGGTAGCTAGAAACCTCAACTTTGTAGTTAAGTTCGTAATTAAATGGGAAATTTATCGAACTGACTAATTTGGGTTCAGCGGCTAGTCTTGGAGTTGGGTCGGGATAATTGACTTTATCTATAAGATATCTCTCGACTTCTCCGACTAATGACCCGCCTTCTCCGACGCCAACTGACTGGCTAGCCCGTTCTTTGGCCAAAAAAGCAGCCTTAAAAAGAGCCTGATTGTCCTGGAGTTCTTTTATTTGGGCTTTGAGTTCGTTTGTATCTTGGTCGGGAGCTATTTCTTCTACTTTGTCATCCGAAATGGGGACATTAACCGTAACAGTTGTCTCTTCTACTAATACAGGTTCGTTTTTGGCGGCTTGGGCCTTGGCTCGACCAGCTTGTAACTTCGCCAGGTGCTCTGGCGAGAGAGTTCGTTTCTTTTTCATTTGTTTCCTCAGTTTAGATTGTTAAATTTTATTTTAAGAGATATTTGTATTTAAGCTAATGGTATATTAAAAGTAGTAAAATGCAATATATTCTCAAATTACCTGGCAAGGAATTGAAGTTTTACTACAATGACAAGGTTTACTCACCCGCCCACTCCTCGGCAGATACCATTATGGTGGCTCACAAGGCTGTCCAAGGAGCCTCAATTTCGGTTTTAGATGTGGGGTGCGGGTCGGGGATACTAGGGTTGGGACTTAAAGCTCTCGACCCCCAAATAACTCTTTATATGAGCGATATTAGTCCTGAGGCTCTGAGGGTTGCCAGATTAAACGCCAAAAGATTGGGCCTCTACGCCGATATTTTCCTGGCCGACCTGCTTTCCCCAAAACTACAAGGCCATAACTATACTTATGACATGATTATCGCTAATCTTCCAACTTACGACCAACAGCAGATGGATAAATTGAAACTCTACGGGCCTCAGACCTCTTATCTGGGGCCTGGACTAAAATTATACGAGAAACTGTTTGGCGAAGCTCAGTGTAGGGTCTTAGTTTGCGAGTGCCAGGCTCGCCATCAAACAGAATTTTTAGAACTGGCTAAAAAATTAGGCTGGGAACTTATACTTTCCACGGACACTTCGTTTGGGTTTATCAAACTTAACGCCTAATTTTTCATACTTTCGCCTAATTCGATAAAGTACCAAGGCTAATTGATGGACCTTTTTAGTTCTTGAACCTGGTATCATCTTAGACACTCAATCCCACAGGCATTTTGGAAATGTCCTGTAAGAGAATAGCTGGCTGGTACGCCAGTATCGGGATGAATGATTGGTTTAGGGGGTTGCAGATGCCATAGGACCAAATCAAGACCGATTAAAAAAACTATTAAATATTTCATAATTCCTCCTTTAATTAATAAACATAACTACCGTAATGACCCATCTTGATAGTCGGGTCGCAGAATATTTTAATTCCTGCCTTACGGGCGTCCTGGCAAAAAACAATGTCCTCAGTGGAAGGTAGGGGGTCTTCTTTTATGTAAAAATATGGTTTTTTAAGTTTGTCAAAGACTGACATCTTTATTAGAGTGAAGCCTAACCCGACAGCCCCGCACTCGAACAATTCTTTGGGGAAGTCTGGCTCCAGGACATTCCGGTAACCGTCCTTGCCCTCGAACTTAATTACCGAAGCGGGGGTGTCTTGGTCAGCCAGAACGCCTCTAAAGCGGTAATTAGCCCCTACGATGTCCTTATCGGCCCCAAGGAGCCTTTCCAACCCGTCGGCGGGGAATATCATATCAGCGTCGATACTCATTAAGTGGGTGGCGTCTACCTTCTTAGCCTCCTCAACTAATTTATTCATGTTAAACGGCTTGTAACCGCCGGACTGGATAGAAACCGCCCCCACAGGAGTTTCCCCGAGTAGCCCGAGAAGACTCAGAACCGTCCGATATTTTATCTCACCCCCACAGCACATCCCAACTAGGACGTTCATTTTTTGAACATCTCTATAAAGGCCAACTGTAAGGTTTCTAGTTCTTCAAGTAGAGTATCGTTATTTATAGCTTCTTCAACACTAGTAATTTCATACTTATCAAACAATTCATTAACGAGTTCCCAGATATAAATAAAATCTAAATCATACATAATAAAGTTTGAACTTGTGCTTTCTAAATGGAACAGATACCTTAGATTTCTTAATCTCTGCCTCCACTAAATGACCCTGGTAAATACCATCTTTGGGGTCCTTGGGGAAACGGTCGCTAAGGGTTGTTTTAAGGCGGATTCGCAGACTACAAGCATACTGGATTCCGGCACCGCCTGGAGTATAAAACTGGGTAACATACCCGCCTATACTCTGGCGCTCCTGGTTGATTAAAAGCAAAGTAGTCCTGGACTTGCTCAATTTGTGAGGCATCAAGCGCATTAATTTGTTCAAGACTCTTGCCTTAATTCCAATGTTAGCATCTCCAGCAGAACCCTCAAACTCAGTCTGAAAAGAACAATTAGCGATAGAGTCGACCACAATCAAATCATAATTTTCATATTCATTAAGCACAGTATCGTAAATCTCTTCTACATAGCCCAACTTCTTAATAGTTACTAAATCAGCAGGCATCTTGAGTTTTGTCAAACGATTTGGGTCAAGGGTAGATTCAGTGTCAATGTATAGAATCCGCTTGTCCTTGATACTCTGGATTAGATTAAGGGCTAGGGTAGTCTTCCCAACTCCCTCCGGTCCATAAAGTTCTATAATCCGTCCAATCGGTAATTTAGTTAGTTCGTCTAGTCCGGTGTTGGTAGCCAACCACTCCACCGGTTCAACACCCATTGCCTGAAACTTTTTCAAGTTGTACTCATAATCGTATTCCTCTAGGGGGTGGGGTCTAGGGGTCTTAGTAACAGGGGTCAGAGTGGTATCACTGATACCTTTACGGATTCCCTGAAGTTTGTGGGCTTTAGAGCAATAAACCGCATCTGACCTCTTGTCAGAAATATCCACCCCACAAACCAAGCAATTTCTCATAGTCTAAAGGTATCATATAAAGGTATCAAAGTAAATAAGGGTATCAAAGGAACCTTTAAGCCCATAGAGAACTAATAACAGATGTGGGAAGTTACAGACATCGGAAGATATCTTTATTTATATATATAGTATAAGTAGATGTAACTTCAAGCGTCAGGGGTACGGGGGGGGTATAGGTAAGGAAGGACAACTTTTAATTTATAATTATATTTTCTGTTTGGGTGGGCTGGACACGCTACAGGTGGTGTGTTCGGGTTAGTGATACCCTTGTTCGGGTTACTACCCCTGTTAGCTTGTTCGTACAATGCACATTGTGCGACTGCCTACTTTTCTGTTAAAGCCCCTGTTAGGTCTATGCTAAGAGATACGCTTGTAGTGGTAGCCTGTACCTGTTGGACTGCCCTACCAAACTGTCTATCTAGTACATCTTTAGCTGCATTTAACCTTGTTTCATCTTTATGCCCCTTAGCCATCAACTCCACAACTGTACTCTTAGCTTGCTCACTGTGCTTTTCTAAGTATATTCTTGCCTCTGGCTTCTGCATTAACTTGTAAGCATTGCTCATAGCTGTGTTTGGGGTGGCGGTTGGGTGGACTTCCCTGTATGCTTGGGTGGCGTTTTGGTTTGGTTGCCCCGCCACAATATCCAAAATCTTCTTACTATTAGCTTTTAATGTCATCTACCTCATTATAACTCTAATTGCTGTTTATGGTATAGGGGTGGGTTTTTGGCATAAATTGACCCCTGTTAGTTGTAATAACTAGAGCGTTTTGTTGGAGTATTTAACTTTTGTTGACCGATTTTTAACTGCATTTTCCGTCTAACGCTATGGAGGTTAAGATGACATTTATGGCAATAGGTAATTAAATTATCCAGTTCTTTTATACGGTCATATTCCAAAGACTTAAAACCACAGCCTACGACATGGTGAACATCAAATCTACGCTGTCCTATAATCCATAGTTTACCGCACATTTGGCAAGTTCGTTTATCTCTTTGTCTAGCTAATTCTCTTGGATAATCTCGCCCCCCATTGCGGAGGACTTGCGTTAGTTTATCAGGTTTTATTCTCACACTTATATATTACACAGTTTCACATCTTATTACAATTAAATCTTTTCCACAGGCTGTTTATAACTTTACCTATATTGTGGTGATATGCTATTGACAAGTTTATTAGTGCTATGCTAAACTGTACTTAGTCAATCGTTAATAGACGATAGCGTCAGGGTCAAGCGGTGAGCTAAGACTAAAACGGCAAGGACTAGCACAAAGACAATTCAACCACAGCAGTTACGGCTCTAGGCAGGAAACAGTTCGGCTGTCTGGCGTAGTACATCAAGCTCTTAGATGTGTAACAGTAGACCTGCAAAGTACAAGCAGTTCTCCGCAAGGAGTGTAAGGCACTACTGGCTACTTGTTAGAGCCGTTGCTCATGTGGTTGATACAAGGTGAAGGGGTGGCGAACAGTTTAAATATGCTGGTCAAGCGAAATGCAGTACCACATCTGGTCGCCTCTCTCAAACCAAAGGTTTAAAAATAGGGGTGTTAGTGTTATACTGTTTATATGGTTAACACTAATGATTGTTGGCTTTATGCTGGCTGGTTTACTGATAATGATTACGGACAACTAAGAACTAAAGTTGATGGTCAGTGGCGGTCAGTAGCAGCTCACAGAGTAGTTTATGAGAATTATAAGGGGCGAATACCCGATGGATTAGTCATGGACCATCTCTGCCGAGTTAGACAATGTGTAAATCCTGAACATCTTGAGGCTGTAACACTAAAAGAAAACATTCTTAGAGGAATATCATTCTCAAGTCGCAATAAGAGGAAAACACATTGTCCACAAGGACATTCGTATTCGAAAGAAAATACCTATATTCGAGGTGGCACACATGCCGGTAATAGATTATGCAAGACTTGCAGAAGGGTACAGCATAAACAATACCGGCAAAGACGAGCGACAGCGTAAGCGATATGCTTTACCGACTGCTCGACAGCCACCAAAAACCTTTTAACAATCCGGCTACAGGTTGCTCGTTAAATAATAATAAGGAGTAATCATGGATCATCTCAACTTTAGGGTTTTTGTTCAGAATATGCTCGATAAAGGTGCAATATCTAGCGACATAATCGGCGACTTACAGCGTTATTTTAACGCCAAGCCAATCAATAATGGTATGTTACGCCGAATAACAGAGGGCGGACTAGATAACCAAGTAGACGCTATTATAAGGGTTGCGGCCAAGCATGAGTTACGGGTAAGAACATAGCCAACGCCAGTATCTAACTGGCAATCTGTAGCTGGACATTTACAATTATGAGTGAGGGGCGGGCGTATCACGCTACAAGTGTTATTTGATGATTACTCTTGGTGGTACGCTCAACCTGTGGACAAAGTAGGCACGATTGCCTATTGCATACCACTAATATCTGTGATAAGCTAACAATATAATTAAGGAGAGGTTATGAAAATAGAGATAAAATATATCCCGACTTATGATGAAGTGGTGGTTTTGGATGCTTATTGTAATTGTGGCAACAGAGATGAGTTGATGTACAACCGACAATTAGATGAGTGGATTTGTCCCAGTTGTGGAGGAAAAGTTTATGAGCGTTGATACCACCTTTTACGAAGATGTCTACGATAAATACTGGGGGGATTATTTGGTGGCTTGCGAGACTACCCAAACTCACCCAAACAACAGTGATTTTTTGGTATGGTTAGATGAGCAAAACTTAATCCCGGAGGTAGATGATGAAAACTGAAGTCACAGACGAACAAAAGCGAGAGGTGAAAGCCTTTATAGATAATCTCACAGCTCAATATACAGACACTTTGAGCGTGATTTACGAAGCGTTGGGTCTTGACACCGCTTTAGAGCCAAAACCGCCCAGACAAGCCCCTAACAATCTAGATGATGTATTAGGCCGTCCACCTACATATAGAGGTGAGTGAATAATGGGTACACACTCAAAATCTGATAGAAAAGCCAGAGAGGCAAAGCAAACTCGCCAACGAACTAGAACTGAGCCTAATCGTATCCGTAAACTCTTGAAACATCTAAGAAAACACCCCAACGATTTACAGGCCACCCCCACACCCCATAAAAGTAAGGAAGGGATAGAATGAGGAGTTTGCAAGAAATTATTACCAGAGTTCTGCGTATTCAGAATGAACAGCATACATTTTGCTACTGTCCTATATGTGATTATGAATTGGTGGGGAGCGATTCATTCGTCAGCGACAACAGGCGTGGCGTGACCTACAAATGCTTACAGTGTGGTTGTAAGAGCCGCTGGAACTTCGATATGGCTCCGGCCCCCATACTGATAGCGCACCAGAGATTTGAGACTAAACTCACCCCCTACAAATACTGGAGTGGGAAGATAGTCCAAACACCCACCCCTAGAGAGGAAGGGATAAGTTAATTATGAGTAAGAAAATTAAGATACAGATAACACATTGGATAACTGGGGCAGTTTTGTTTGAGTACGAAGCGGTGGACAATACCATAGCCAAGACACTAGAAGTAGCAGTAAAACGCTCTGCCAACCTACGCTCTGCCAACCTACGCTCCGCCAACCTAGGCTATGCCAACCTAGACTATGCCAACCTAGGCTATGCCAACCTACGCTCCGCCGACCTACGCTCTGCCAACCTAGACTATGCCAACCTAGGCTATGCCAACCTACGCTCCGCCGACCTACGCTCTGCCAACCTACGCTCCGCCAACCTAGGCTATGCCAACCTAGACTATGCCAACCTAGGCTATGCCAACCTAGGCTATGCCAACCTACGCTCCGCCGACCTACGCTCTGCCAACCTACGCTCCGCCAACCTACGCTCTGCCAACCTAGGCTATGCCAAGAACCTAAACAGCGATGCTACTGATTTCTGGTGGCACGTCCATCACGAAATACTGGTTGAGCAATTGACCAAGTCTGTACGAGCCAGAATAAATTACATCAAAGGGAATAAGCCCAAGGGTGAAATAGATTTACGCCTGAAACTTCTGAGACCAGTTCTAGGTAAGATACCATCTACCGATAAAGGCTGGGAAGCTCTCCATAAAAAAGAGTGTCCGAAATGTCCTTGGAATGGCAAGACAATCTTTCCACCTAAATCTACTAGAGGGAAGTCATAAATGAGCCATACAAACCCTAAGCCGAGTAATAACCTACAGCCCATAGACGGCTCCTACAAGCACCACCCCGATGCTGAGAGAATAAGCCAAGAGTTGATGAAAGACCAGAGTAATAACCTATCGTTGGAGGAGATTTTGCAGGGGATGGCAAGGTTTTACCTGCTCCAACAACCAGAAAAGTACACCGAGAACAACTACACGCTTGCCCAGGCCGCCCGCCAAATCAGAACCTTAGTCTTATCAGCTCTACCAGCCAAGAAGCCAGATATTTACCCTAACGATATGAGTGCCGAGTGGGCAATAAACGATGGTTTCAATCAAGCCATTGAAGCAACTAAGAAGAATATCAAGGAGAAATTATAATGGAGGGGGAGCGAAAATGTTATGTCTGCAAGATCGTGAAGCCATTAACAGAGTTTTGGGCCGATAAAGCTGAGGCACTTGGTAAATCTTATCGGTGTAAGGTTTGCGAAAACAAGCGATATAACGAGGTATTAGGCCCAAGAATTAGGCAGACTGCGAAGTACAAGAAGCGACATCAAGAAGACACGGCAAAGTGGAGAAAAAAGAATCTCGAAAAAACTAAAGCCTATGCCCTTTCACAAAGAGTCCCTACAGGCAAAGAGTGCGAGCGTTGCGGGGGTACTGGGCGACTTCACAGACATCATCCTGACTACTCTAAGCCACTGGAAATAATCACGCTTTGTGTACCATGCCATGAGGCCGAACATCACGGAGTTAAAGTATGAAGAATCAAAGTAATCCAGCCCCCACCCCTGTAAATCAGAAGCAATTAGAGGCTAATATAAGAAAAGAGATAAGAGGAATAATTGAGACCGTCTTTGATAGTGGATTTAGACTAGCAGAAGTAGTGCTAGATATTGAACACGGTGAAATTAAAGGACATCTAAGCGTTAATGAAGCCACAAACCAGCTTATACGCCTTGTAGAGAAACGGGAACTTGAAATCTTTGCTTCTATCGCTGACCACGATTGCTGGTGTATTTCTGATAAAGAACACTCGGCTAAACTTAAGATAGAATTACGGAGTGAACAATGAAACTTACTGATATACAACTTAGGGATAAAATTACAAACCTTCGT
>Ga0315281_10005230_pt1 | contig 18609 bp, 18 predicted proteins | sample YL17G07_0_MG_FD_204540 | JGI IMG/M metagenome (GOLD analysis project Ga0315281, IMG submission 204540) | Sediment microbial communities from Yellowstone Lake, YNP, Wyoming, USA - YL17G07_0 | ecosystem: Environmental > Aquatic > Freshwater > Lake > Sediment | place: USA: Wyoming | collected...
GACGTCGAGCTCGAGCACCTCACAGGGCACTCCGACGATCTCGGCGACATTGGGCTGCGTCCTGCCCTCGTCCCCATGCATCAGTTCCTTGATGTATGTGCCGCTATCGGCCTCGACGACGAACACCGCCTCGAGACCCTCAAAGGACTCGATCCGGATGCTCCGGACGGTCCTATGCCGCTCGAGGTCCGCCCGTCGATGGACGACCCTGTTTGGCGTGAGCTGACTTATAGGCTTTCCGGCCAATGCGCCAAGTACTTCATTAAGCTTTCCGTGGTCCACGGATGACTGGAACCGCACCCTAACCCTGTAGGTCTTGGGATGGGTGGAGTCCTTGATGGACCTGACCTCGGCCTTGTTCGACATCCTGATGCCTTCGACCTCGACTATGCCCTTGGCCGACTCGTTGATCTCCTTCTCGATGGTAGGCAGGTCGATCGTCCTCTTCCTAGGCCTCCTGACCTCAACGACGAACGGCCTCCCGTTGCCGAGCATGCGGGCGTCGATGTCCTCCCGACCCATGCCGTGGAAGAAATCGTCCTCGCCCTCTGCATGCCTCATGATGATCGGGCCCGTCATGTCCTGCACGCTAGTATCGTACATCCGGCCCTTGCCGTCGCACCTCGGGCACCCTTTGCCCCGGCACTCCCTGCACATCCACCTCGTCTGAGGCATCTCCCTCGAGAACTTCCTATACCTGCCGTACACGAACAACGGGGCGACATCGAGGACTATCCGATCGAATCGCGTGTCGACCAGGTAGACCATGTCCGGGTTTGTGAATTCGACCTGCTTCCCGAGCTTCTTCTCCAAGAGCTTCCCGATCTCCCGGTTCAGCTCGGTCTTGATCGATTCTGTCTCCTCGGCCCCGACCTCCGTCCAGAATGCCTCCTCTCGCTCCTGCAGCTCCGCATCAACCTTGGTGCCGACCAGATAGTTGTTGAACTCCAAACCCTCGGAGGCCTTTGCCGCTATCCTGGCGAACTTCTCGAGCTCGAGGAAGAGTCCTTTGCAGACATAGCACTCGGACGAGTCTGTGGGGGGAGCAGGGCTTCCAGGAACCGACGACCTGACGATCTCACCCCGTTGATCGTTCGAGAGCCCTCTGGACACGGATGCAAAAAGCCTTCCCAGGCAGTGGTTGCACAAGGGGCGCTGAAGCGCTCGCCCTGCGATCTCTAGCCTATTGGACATTGTTGGCCTACAGCAGGTCCTGCCGGTATTTATCGATTCCTCGCCCAAGCCAGGTCGGGGCATCGGGAAGAGACTCGGCCGTATTCGCGACCATCAGATCCCTATGCACTCCATCTTCTCTTTGCACACTTTCCAGAGCGCTTCGTCCTCTCCGGTCATCATCGTCTCGATCCAGCCGACAAGGACAGGCTTCAGCCCCGCAAAGGCCTTCGCGAGGTCGAACTCGGCCAGCGGGGCGTCGTATGCGAGGTAGTTGACGAAGACCGGCCGCTCCCTAACCTTCTCCTGCTCGAGGGAGAAGAAGAGCCTCGCCCTCTCGTCGCCTTTCACGATATAGGTCTCGCCGATGAGCGCGTGCTTCTTCCTGAAGGTCGCCCCCATCTCGATGTGAGCTATGCCTTTGTAGTCCACGTTCTCGTTAAGGGACCAACGCATCTGGCCCTCGTAGTTCCCCAGGACATACTGGGACGGGGCCATCTTCAGCTTCTGGCCCGATTCAAGGGCGAGCCTCGTCCAAAGCCTGAGGAAGCCGTGCGCGAAGAGCTTCATGACTCGGTCGCGCTCGCTGCTGCCCTTCACCTGCGCAAATGGGATCGACTCGATGTCTGCATCGATAGACTTCATGAGACCTTCGGACATCAGAATGCACGAATCTCCGTCTGGATATTTCAACCACGCGCAGGACATGCCCGCTAGAAGCCCATTTCATCGACTTTCAGGCGCGCTCGGCTGCCTTCGAGGAAGTGATACACTGCCGCATGTTCGCTCCCGGAGAGCATCATATCGACCGCTCTCTTGGCAACATCCAGCTGCATGACGTCACCGATCAGACACACGGTGTTGCCGGACACGGACATGAAGGCGCCCGTGAGCTCCTCGATGATCTCCCTCGTCTTTCCACTGCTGCCAATCACCCTCGATCTCATCCTGATGACTCTCTCCTGCCTCTTGCCGACATAGTCTCGTATGTCGAACACCTCGAGGTAGTACTCATCCTGGAGGAGCAGCAAGGCCTTCTGGGGAGAGAAGCCTCGGCCAATGGCCGTGACTACGTTCGCGACCGCCAGAGCGGTTCCAGGGTCCTTGGCACAGGTCAGGTCGATCAGGACATCACCCTCTTCGGAATCGATCGTGAGCTTGACACCCGTGGCCTTCTCGATCTTGAGCTTCGTGACGCCGTTCTTCCCGATGAGGACGCCGACTCGATCGCTCGGGATCTTGACCGTCTGAATCATGTCTTCCTTATCTCCTTGAGCTCCTTTGCGACATCGAGCCTCAGGCCCTGCTTTTTGAAATACCTTACCACGTTATTCACATCGCGCTCCAGCCACTCCTGCGCGTTGGGGTGGTCCAGGAGGACCGCTTGGCCGACGTCGATTATGACCGGCTCTTCGTTGAACATCAAAATGTTGAACTCGCTGATGTCAGAGTGCACCAGCTTGGCCTTCTGATAGGCCAGCCTTAGATAATCGAGGATCTTCCTCGCGATGGGCTCCGGGTCCTCTAGCTTGAAGTTCCTGAGCTCCCGCGCAGGCTCCACATCGTCCCCGATGTACTCCATCACGACCACGTTCTGCCTCTGCGTAATCGGTTTGGGGACTCGGACGCCGGCCCTGTCAAAAGCCATCAGGTTGATGTACTCCTTGTTGGCCCATGCGTATATGAGCTTCCTCTTCCTGCTGACCAGGCCCTTGAACCTCGGGTCGCCATGGATGTACTTCGCCATGTCCGTGAAGGTCGACGTTGAGGTCCGATAGATCTTCACGGCCACGAGCTTGCCGTCCTTCGTGGAGGCCCTGAACACGTTGCCTTCCTTGCCCGTGGATATCGGGAAGTCGAGCTTGTCGAACACGCCGTCCGAGAAAAGCTTGTAGATGATCATCAGGTTCTGCTGGTCGAAAACCTCGTCGTACGACTTCCTCCAGCTGGAATCCTTCTTGCGCACCCGCCAACTGTCTATCTCTCTCTCGAACTCGTGATACTTCTCCTGCTGGGGCATGCTGTCACCCCTCAGAACACATCGATCGACTTTGGCAGCATCTGCTTCCTGCTCAGGTACATCGCCTGCGTCTTCGTGTACCTGTACGCGATATTGGCCTTCTCGTCCTGGAACGACCACGGGGCGACTATGACCAGATCCCCCTCCCTAATCCACATCCGCTTCTTGATCTTGCCCGGGATGCGGCCCATGCGGAACTTGCCGTCGGCGCACATGATCTTGATCCTTGAAGCCCCGAGGAGTTGGTCCGCTATTCCGAACATCTCGTTGTCCTTCTTGCGCGGAAGCCGGACCCTGACGAACTCCGGTTGCCCGTCCGCGCCTAGTGTCGGTTCCTCTTCCTTTCGTCTAAATGGCAGGGGCTCACTCCTAACGGATATTCGTAATAGATTCGGTCTACTTAAGGGTACTGGGTGGACCAACTTGAGCCAGACCCCGACGGCCGTGATGGCCCGAGAACATGAGTTAGTGCCGTAACCGACCCCGTTCAGAGACCCCTGCCGCAGTGCTCACAGAACGATGAGTCCTTGGTGACCACCTTCCCACAGTGTTTGCAGAATTTCGTGCTCGGCTGCCAGGAAGCAGGTGCTTGACCAGGAGCGCTCCCCAAGGTCGCGAGCTGATGTTCGAGCGCCCTGACCTGCAATCGGCCCTGATGGCCTTTGCTGTATAGGAACAGTCCCAGCAGGACGACGACGAAGGAGCCAGCCATGGTAAGGATATCCCCCGACCAGGCGAAGATCGCCAAGAAGATGAGCGCAACAACCATGATGCATATCCCCAGCGCCAAGTAGGTAAACGCGTCCTTGCGTCTCTCAATCTCTAGTCTGATCCTCGATTCGGCTGTCATTTCGTCCGGCACTCGAATACCCCGCACCAGGATGAACCACGGTGCCTATTTCCTTTCCTGTCCTTGCGACCGCGAGCCAATCCTCTATCTGAAGGGCCGGATCACGATTTGTCCGATACCGAACACCCCCCGTTGAGTTGCATGTCGATCGTCATCACGCCAATATGGGCCGATCCATCTGATTCAGGGTAAGCCGCCACTGAACTTCTCGTTCGGCCCTTCCATGCCGGGCGAATTCAACGGACTCACTTTGAGCTTTGACCTGGTCTGGCTTCACGCTCGACTCAGCGCCAGGCACGAGAACCATTTATATATCGTGTGTTCATAGGCCCGAAAAGCAATCCGGATCAGGCAGATGCTCCCGTAGTGTAGTCCGGTTAATCATTCCAGCCTTTCGAGCTGGATACCCGGGTTCAAATCCCGGCGGGAGCACATTATTTACCCGTAAACCTGAAATAGCCCAGACGACAATTCACCTCTTCGATGACCAGACCTCTTGGAAGGCCGAACCAGGGCAAGACTCTGACTATCAGGGAGCGCACCATTGACGTTTATCTTCCCACAGTGGAGATGGTCAAGGAGTGGAAGAAGGCCGCAGAGAAAGCCGATATGTCCCTATCGCGGTATGTCATCGAAGTCGTTGAACGGCATCGTGAGGGCAGTCCAGAAGGATTGGTTCCGAACTGGCAGCTTGAGGAGAAAGCGGCTCAGCTCGAGAAGGAGTTTCGAATTCTGGCCGAGAAGTATGTCATCCTGGACAGCGCCTTCAAGAAGCAAGGCGAAGACCTGCAACGCGTCTCCAAGGACCTTCAGAAAGCCTCAAGGTCTATGGTCGATCCACAAATGGCTCGTCGGATGATTCGCGTGTTCCTGGCCGCGCCTGATGAGGACCATTCCCTAATGGACTTGCCTGGCGAGGTCGGAGTCGAAGACACTGATATGGAGGCCATCGACAAATTCCGCGAGACCTCGATGTTTCTACAGGAAATTGGATTGATTGAACAGAGTGGTTTCCTCGCAAAGAGGTGGAAGCTCGGAAGAACGCCAAGAAAGCCTCACATCAGCACTGCCCGACGAAGGGCGATCAAGCGCAGACATGGCAAGCAAGCTTGAGGAGTTCAAAGAGGATTGCCGTCTGCGCGGGATGAGCCACGGCTCTATCCTCAGCTACCTGTCAGCGCTCAGAATCTACATGGACTTCATTTCGAGAAAGGGAAAGGACCTGCTGGCGGCGGACAAGACCACGCTCAAGGGCTACATCGACTACTTGCTCAACGAAAGAGGGTTGACGTACCGCACCTTGGAATATCACTTCTCGTCGCTCTCGGCGTTCTACGAGTGGCTTGTCTTTGATGAGGAGATTGCGGTTAACCCCGTCCTCTCCGTCAGGAAGCGATACCTCAAGCGCTACAAGAACGGGGAGGGATTGACCGAAGGCTCCCGGAAGCTCATCTCAGTCAACGAAATGGCAATGCTTGTCGGTTCAATCGTAAGCGCGAGAGACAGGGCGATTGTGATGCTCCTAGCAAAGACAGGCGTTAGGCGTGGGGAGCTGATCCGCATCGACCTTCCCGACATCAATTTCGAACGGATGAGCATCCGACTTAAGCCGACGGCAAAACGGACGAATCGCATGGTATTCTTCGATGAGGAGACTAAGCGCGCCCTGCTCGATTGGATAAGGATGCGCAAGGCCTTCGCGGAGAAGGACAACCCGGCCCTCTTCATAACGGAATCGGGCAGGAGGACCGACAAGAACGACGTGTACGAGACTGTGATCGAGCACGCGACGCGCGTCGGTCTTCACGACCCGAAGTCAACGAGGCTCGAAGACCACTTCACGCCGCATTGCTGCCGGCATTGGTTCACGACGCACTTGAGAAGGAGCGGGATGCCGAGAGAGCACATACAGGAGCTCCGCGGTGATTCCCGGCCCGAGGCGATAGACATCTACTATCACATAGACCCTGAGGACCTGCGCAAGTCGTATCTCGCGCACATACCACGCCTAGGAGTCACATGAGAAAATGAGATGCGGATATTGAAGGGATATCCCTGAGATATCACAATGTCTGGATGGAAGAAACTGGAAAGGAGGATGAACCAATGAATCAAGAGAGAACTGATCCGGCACAAGGTCGACATGACTCGAAAGATGTGATCTCCAAGGAGATTCACGGAGAGGGCAGGAATCCGGGCCTCTTCATGCGCTTTCCAAGGCCTCTCCATGCCCAAATCATCAAGGAAGCTGAGGACGAAGGGATGTTGTTGCAGGACTACATAAGAAGTGTGCTTAAGCGACATAGAACGCAGACTGCGATACACAGGAAGAAGGTCGAGAGGCTAGAGACCGAACTTAACCAAGTGCAGGCCTGGAAGAAGAAAGCCACAGAATTGCTTAAGTCAACGGCCTCTCGGAAGATAGAATGCCCATCTTGCAGGAAACTCATCAGGATTGATTTTGACGAGTTCAATGAGCTAATTCATGAGAGATCCTAGGGAAGGAAAGTCGACAAGAGAATCAACTGAATCATCGGCTCGAAGAAGACGTGAGTACCGAATCGAGGTCGACGCCAGGAGCGATTCTGTAGTATCGCCTCCCGTTCATAAATGAGGATACCAACACATGATCTGCAACTAGCTTTCGAAGGTTGTTGTGCAGTGTCTGCCTTGAGGCAACTACCTGCTTTCGAATCTCCGACCTAGAACATTGGCCGCAAGAACGGATTTGATTGACTATCAACGTCTGCAATTCAGTCCAGCTATTCGCAACTACATCTGCATAAGAAACGTCACTGGTATAGTATCTCACAAGATTGCCAGATCGGCGAGACAGGATATGCCCGCTCTTTTCAAGAACTTCCAAATGGTAGACTAGAGTTCCATTTCCAATCGATAGTGACTTCTTGATGTCTGAGAATGACGCGCCTGGATTAGCAATGATGAATCCATGAATCATCCCTCGTTTGTATTGATCCAGCACCTCATCCTTTCTCAATCGCGAGAACAAGGGAACCAACAAGCTCAGATATGTGACAATAAGCAACTCAGGAGGCCAGGAGAGTAGCAGGAATGTTCCCGCGACTAGAACGCTAGCGACAGCAACCATACCTGGCACCAGAAACTTCTCCAGGCCCGTATCATGTGGAATGAGAATGTCGGGCATGCCGCTATAGAGATGGAAGGAGATGCCAGAACCTGTCTGTGCATCCAAGAGCACCTCGGCACCGACAGGGTATGACCAGTTGGATGACCCTATCGTAGCTGCCAGAATACACACGATCACAAGGTTATCTTGATCGAGGCCATGACCTTCAAGCCAAGGCCCGCCCAGAATTGTCACATTGAAACTGGACAATGAAGAGCTTAGGAAATCTCTGGCATCCGCAATCGCCGTTGCCTTTGAGATAACAGTCAAGCCGGAAGAGCCGTAGAAACTGAACATGTCGATTGAAGTGACATTGAGATCAGTGAATCTCACGACGATGCTATTCGCTCCCGAAACACTGATGCCTCCGATTCGACTCGAAAGAGTGACATCAGTGGACACTATGACCTGGCCAGAATCGACTATCGTTAATGTCGAAACCCCGCTCTGGCTCACATCTGATATGAGCTCAGAAGGAATTCCAAGAGAAGAGGCCAGAGATTTCGCGACTTTCACCAAATCGTCTTCGTTGGTCGCGCTCCAGTTACCTATTGCTGCTACAGACTCAATCCTTTTCGTTCCATAGGAACCGTTGTAGGGGACGCCCACGGTGACATAGCTTGTTCTCCAAGGTTGCCAAGCCTTGATCTCCACCAACCTGTCATCCTTGTTGTAGAGGGCCCCGACTCGCGTACCATCACTACTCAGCCCCCACCAGTGATAGGATTCATACGAATATGGAGGGAAAGGTATGCTCACGTTTCTGTCGTCGCCCCGCGAGTAGTTCGATACATTGTGGGAATTGTCTGCAAATGGGACGATCGGGCCTAGTCTCAAACCCGATGCGATAAGGCCGCACAACGCCTGAGATTTGTTGTAAGTTGCCATACTGGTCGAGGGATACAACAGTGTCAGATTCGCGGGAGAACCTAATGCAGCGGATTGTGCGGCCAGACGATTCATTCCTGCCGGTTCAGGAGACGATGCCATGCCGACCTGGAAGGAGGCAATCAAACAGAACACGAAGAAGACTGCTAGATACTTTGGATTGAACCTAGCAATTCGAGCATGAGGGCAGTCTCTTCCGGTGAGCCTAGCAGGATGAGCACTAGGATGCCCGTCTCCCTCCTCTCTGGGGTCAGTCGACACATTGTTCCATTTCATCGCAGGACTCCGAATAGAGTTCGCTCAGGTTATTTCCAGGGCGTGTTCACTATATCCCTTTTTTGGAAATCCCCTTGACACGTCCTATCCATTCGATGGGAAGACTCCGAGCCATTGATCGGGCAAGAATGCAGCAAAAGGGTTTTTCGAGGGTTTCCATAAATTCGATTTTGATTGAGCGACGTATGATCCGTTCATGCAGTGCCAATGTCGGCTATGTTCAAACCGCGATTCTGGTCATTGTTGCACACGTTCTTGCTAGCATCCAGTGATTCCCACGGGTAGATTCCGGGCCGCCATCCCGGCGGGAGCACATCGCCACTTCTCAGAGAAACATTCCATATATCACGACGCATTGCATCGGCCATGGAGAGCGGCGCCCACGCAAGAGCTGGGAAGAGAAAGTCAATCGATGCAAACCTCTTGGGGCCTTGCGGATTCTATTGTGGTTCCTGCCTCGCATACAAGAAGGGCAAATGCCTTGGCTGCAGGTACCCGGCCGACAAGAGCGCTGCACAGGGTAACATGGGATGGTGCACCCAGCTAAATTGTGCCGAGAAGCATGGCGTGTCTATGTGCTCGGATTGCGAGGAGTTCCCCTGCAAGGAGTTTGATCCGAAAGTCGGCATGTTCTCCGAAGTCTACATGAAGTACATCAGAGACGAAATCAAACCGGCTTGAAGGCAGTTGATGCGTTGGGCGCTTGGTCAATGTCGATTCAGGTAACGGTGCGCACAGCTCGTAACTGATCTTCCTCGCATTTCTCTCGACCGCTTCAGGCAAATTCTATATTACTCAAGAACATAGTAGGACCCAGGAGAGCCACAGAGTCATGTCGTCTATGTCAATAAAGAAAATCGGGGACAAGCTCACGCTGGCTGGCAGGCTCAAGATAAGGCCTGTCTGCGTCTACGGCTCCGATACAGTTCCTGAGACGGCCGTACCCATGAATCATATCAGCACCTGTGTCGCCCGATCCATCCTGAACCTGGCGGTCTATCCGAAGCTGCCTCCGATATACATAAGCGAGGACACGCTCGAAGGGTGCTGCGGCGGAGGACAGGCATGGTTTGGGTTCCATGGGTTCGCACCACACATCAAGTACTTCGTCTCGACTGGAACGAAGGAATTCAGGAAAGGGGCTGCCGAGTACCTCAGGGCCAGCCCCGAGATAGCCGAGCAGAACATGAAGAAGGTTGGGAAGATAACTCCGCCTGGCAAGTACTTGGTCGTACGAGCGTGCTCGGAGCTCGTCGGTGAAGATCCAGGTGTGCGATCGGTGCTCTGCTTCGGTCAGGGTGAGCAGATCAGGAACATGTGCGCGCTCGTACACTACCGAGCCGCCGATCCATTCCATGCGATAATCGCCCCGCAGGGCGCATCGTGCGCCTCGTTCGTCACCTACGCCGCTGGAATGGCGGAGAAGGCTCCTAAGGACGCGGTGGTGCTAGGGCCGTGTGACCCGACAGGGAACTCGTGGTTCCCCGAGGATCATCTCTCAATGGCCATACCGATCAAGATTGCGAGACAGATGGCAGAAGACCTTGAGGGGTCGTTCATCACCAAGAGACCTCACATCGCCTATCCGGAGAAGAGGATGAAGGTCAAGGCGAGGTCGCTCTTGAGGTAGGACCCATCCCAAAGCGAGCTGTGCGGGAGAATCGACGACAATTTCTCTGGGACCAGTGCACACATCCTTTCGCAAAAGCTTGTCCGAATCACCAGAGCTTAGAAGTGGTCGGCCTCAGAGGACCTGGCTCATCTCGCGCTCCACGAGGGAAAAATCCTTCGGGTCCATGGTCCCCTCGACGACGGGCACGATCAGGAAGCCTTTGTCGAGCACGACCTGCTCGTTTATCAGCTGCATGAACTTCAACACGCTCTTGAAATCGTTCTGCGTCGTCAGGTACTCGATCCCCTCTATGATCACCGCTCCGTTCTCCCCCTTCGACAAGAATTCTCTTATCGCCGATGCGAGGTGCGCGAGGTTGTTCGGGGACACATACTCGATGCCCTTCGTCTCTGGTAAACTTTGAGCGGTCTCGGTCTTGGTCAACCAGAGACTCTCCGCCTCGAACTTGTACTTCTGCTTCAGGACGTCTGGATGGGTCCTCGATATGCAGAGCCCTCTGCCGCCTTTGGATATTAGGCCAGCGAACATTGCGAAACTCCTCTCGGGCCTGTCCTCCTTTATCGCGTAGCTCCAGCCAGGCAACAGCTGGACTGGGGGGGCTTGTGGAGCGGCAGCTGGCACGCCGACGTCTGCGAGAGACAGCTTCCTCCCGAGCGCGTGCTCCAGCTCGGCGACCTTCTGCTGCACCCTTTGGAAAAGCATCGCCCTCTTGGTCTTGGCCATTATCTGCAATTCGCGCGAGGTGTAGCCCTTGGTGGAGAGCTTGATGATCTCGTCCCAAGCCTCCTGAAGGCCCTCTTGGAAACCTTTGATGTAGCCCTTCGCGGAGTCGTCCTCTGGCGGCATTATCCCATCCGTGGTTGACTGCGTCCTTATGGTCTAGCCAGACTAATAACCTTTTCCGGAATTGGGCGTTCAGGGCACCCAACCAGTAAGCTCAAAAAAGCTATTAGCCGGGCAACTGTATCGCGGGCCGATATCATCATGGCAAAGCCCAAACGCATGCCGAATGTGCGCATCAAGGCCCGCATCGCGTCCAAGGTCCGGGAGAAGGATCTCATCGAGAAGGCGAAGATGCTGATGGACGATCCAGACCTCATCCTGCCAGAGTGCAGCGAGGACTGCGGCTTCTGTCCTTTCAAGAAGACCAAGGCCCATCTCGACAAGATACAGCGGTTCAAGGACGACCAGCACATGCTGGCAAAGTTCTCGAGACGGGGTGACAAGCTCGCCCGGGCATATGCGGCGACCATCGGTCTCGTGCACGAGGACAAGGCCCCTTACCTCGCTTCTGCGACATACCCTGCGGGGACCATCACCTTCGCGCTCAGGGGAAAGACCACAAGGGAGAAGCTCATCGGAGTGCAGAACTTTGACTCGCCGAAATGGCGCGTGTTGAGCGTCATCGACCTGGTGCACAAGAAACGCCTCCATTTCTATTCGTACGGAGACCACTTCGTCTGCACGGGCAGGCACGCGCACGCGCCCAAGGAGTACGTGCGGATAGCAGCGGAGTCGGTCGGCGCAACCAAACAGGAAGGCGACTCGTACTCATGCCCGCATTCGCCGCAATCGATCAACCATCTCAAGTTCGACTGGACCAGCGCGGGCGCGAAGATACTGGTATGCGATCAGTGCGCCATCAAGGCGAAGAACACTCTTCGGAAGCTCGGGGAGGGGATGGCCGTCCCGAACGTCCTGAGCGAGTTGGATGTCTCCGTCGTCAGACCTCTCAAGATGATGTCGGGCAAAGCGGACTGCGGCGACCTCCTGAACATGCAGGTCAGCAAGGAGCTTCTATCCGAGTACTCGGAGGGCAAGGTCGGCGACCACGACCTCATAGAGAAGCACATGATCGAAGTCAATGAGGAACTCTCCGGCCTCACGAAGAGGGCGTACGTGAAAGGAGACAAGTGCTTCGGCGAGGACCTGCAAGCGTTCGTTGCAGAGGTCACGCAGGACGAGACTGAAAGGAAAGCCCTCATCGGTCTTCTTTCCGGAGTATCTCATCCAGTGGTGGCGGATTCATCAGACTCGATCAACAAGATCCTGACAACCTACTGGTCGGACCATGGCAAGGAGGCCCTCAAAGCGCTCGTTTCCGACGAACTCGTCCGAAAGTACTATAGGAACGACATCGAGGCTCTCAAGTCTCCCCTCAAGATCATCCACAGCGCGCTGACTGAGGCGAGGCACGATGAGATATCGGCAAACATACCTCGCTATGCTTGCCTCTCAGAGTACGGAGACTTCGCGGACAAGGTCGTGAAGGCCTACAAGACGAAGGGCCAAGCAGGGGCCATATCCATGCTCGACGCGCTCAAGCCGAACGATCACAGGACGCGCTCGATCTCCAACGCATTCTATCTCGCGCTCGGGGACACGACCAAGTCATGGAAGTTCACAGACGAGGAGAGAGAATACGGCAAGCACCTCCAGGCGTATGCGAAAGCGCTCTTGGAGAGCTCTGGGGCCGGCGAGCATCACGTTGCATTCGAGACCTTACTTAGGGAAGCGGGTTGCTCGGAAGAGCTCAAGAAGACTTGAGCACCCGGACATCCAATACCACATGGGAGACTCCTGGCGCATACGATTTTATGGCCTTCGTCCTCAAAACCTGCACGGTCCCTGGCCTGGCGGCGTCCTGCACCCTCCGGAGCGGCCGTCCCGGCAATAGGTCATTAGGACAGGTCTCGTGGTAATGTATCATGCCGCCGTCCTTGACCAATCGGAGAGCCGTGGGCAGGAACTCGTGAGTCGTCTTCACGTACCCCATGATCACCCTGTCCGCGATCGCCTCGCCTGGGAGATCCCTGTTGTCCCCGAGCACCGGCTCCACGATCGAGCCGACCTTGTTGAGCTGGACGTTCTCCACCAGATAGCCATGCGCTTTTGGATTGATCTCGCAGGCTATCACTCGCCGGGGCTTCTGGTACACCGCCAACGGAAGCGAGAAGTAGCCGATCCCGGCAAACATGTCCACGACCGTCTCCGAGTCGCATCTGAGCCCGGCCATCCTAAGCCGCTCCTCCTGGTTCCCTGATGAGAACATGATATCCGAGACGTCCAGCTTGTAGAGGACTCGGTTCTCAACGTGGACCGCCACTGTGTCCGAGCCAAGGAGCACCTTCATCGTGGGCCTCCGATACTCCCCCTGGATCGGTCCGACCTCGCGAAGGACCGCCTTCAAACCGAGCACCGATGCGTAAGCTCGGGCGATCTCGGACTCGTACTTCTCCAGCCCGGGCTCCAGCCTGAGGACCCCGACATCGCCGAACAGCTCCCATTTCCCGGGAAGCTTGGGCTTGAGGGCCTGGGGGATGGCGGCGGACGCCCTGACTTCATCTATCGGGTCCACGAACGAGCCCCTCTGTGAGAAGGCTCCTTCGATAAGGGATGCATCGAAGCCGTCAAGCAGGGCAGTATCAGGAACGGACATTAGCGGGATCACGATCCGGTCCCCTTCCTCGACAATTGCGTGCCTCTTGTCGACCAGATGCAGCGATGCGAGTTTGCGCCTCAGCTCTTCAGCCTTCTCTCTTTGGACGGATGCGCCGAGCACGAATTTGCAATGCCTGGTGCGCCTATAAACACTTCTAGGACTGGGACGAGGGACGCACCGAAAGTCATATAGACGGTCGGTGGCTTCCCAGCACATATGAAGGTCGGCCTTGCGGTCCTCGCAGCTGCTCTCATAATTCTCACCGTGGGGACCGCATCGGTGCGCGCAGAGATCCCCGCTGGTGAACCGAAATACACGAACAACATGTTCGGAGAGTTCGTGACGCCCACGGTTTCCCCCGGAAAGACCGTGGACTTTGCATTCAATCTCACGAACCCATATACCAATCCGCCAGCCAACATGACCCACATCACCCTCACGGTCGGTATCTATGAGTACGCGACTCAGGACACAGCCAGGGAAGTCAACTCGAGCTTCAAGAATCCGCCATTGATCAATGGGTCGGCGCCGCAGCAGGTCTTCATCCTGAAGGACATGCCGAACGGAGGCTCGGTAAGGCTGGAACTCCCCATCACCACTTCGGAGAAGACACCTCACGGATCTTACTTCTCGCAGAGCACCTACTTCGTCAGGTTCAGGCTCGCGTTCACTCTAGAGGGCAACACCGCGCCAGTGGTCCTTCAATCCAAGGGGTTCTTCACCGAGGCGCAGTGGTCTCGGATGGTATCCTTCACGCCGGGTCAGGACATCGTCAACACGACCTACATGAAGTCCCTGGGCGTGGACGGCCTCATCCCTGACTCATCATTCGGGATCAAGGTCCCCATACCTCGCTGGCCACTCGCAGTGCTAATAGCCGCATGCGTAGGGGTGTCTTTGCTAGCGCTGTACTATTTCGTGCTTGACAACCCGGGCAGGTATCCGAGGCTAGAGAAGAGAGCGTATTATCTGAGGGGAAAACTGAGCGAGCTTGGGAGCCATCTTAAGAACCGCCCCTGAGATCGATGCCGGATAGTCGATGTCCCCGTGCTCCTCGAGGAGCTTCTTCACACCAGGATCGGAGAACAGCCTCAAGGCCTTCTCGATCTTCTTGTCGGTAAGGTTGAGGAACACCTTGCGGACCCTGAACGCCCTTGAGAGCTCGCGTCCGAACTCTGCCTTCCACAGCGGGTCATAGTCTTCGAGCGGTCCACCTCGGGCGAGATGAGCATCGACGACCTTCGCGCACAGCTCGGCGCCCTTCACGCCAGTGTACACCCCGCCCCCCGAGAGCGGCTTGGCATGGCAGGCCGCGTCGCCGATGAGCATTATCCGACCGCTCACCGCGCTCCTTCCGACACCTATGGGGATCTTGCCCGCCGCGATGGATACCTTCCTGCCTTTCGCGAACTGGGGCCTTGACAGAAACTTCTTGAGATACTCGGCGGGGGCACGATTAGTGTCCCAAGTGCAGAGGCCGATTCTTAGCAGGTCCCCCGCGGGTATGACCCAGGCGAAGAAGCCAGGGGCCACATCCCGGCCAAGGTAAAGGTCGACGAAGTCGGGATCGAATTCCGCACCCTTCAGGTCGGCCTGGATGCCTATGAGCATGTGCCTTGGAGGAGGCAGCCCAGCGGACCTCCTACAGATGGACCGATGACCGTCCGCTCCGACCAAAACACGGGACGAGACCGTCTCCAGCCTTCCCTCTGTCCTCAACTGAGTGCGGACATCATCTCTGGAGCCAATGACCGACCTTGCGGAGGCCCCCATCAAAGGCACTGCCCCATCGTCGACGGCTCTGTGAAACATGATCTTGTCGAACAACGACCTATCAATTACGCACGCGCGCGACCCTTTCGCCTCGAGGGTAAGGGTGAACCCGAGAGGGGAATGAAGCCTCGCGCCCTTCACCTCGGAGAGGATGCTCTTCCGGGCGAAGTCCGGGACGCCCCTCCGGGTCACCAAGCCCGCGCAATGAAGAGGTTCGCCGGCCGTCTGATGCTCCTCCGCGATGGCCACTTCGTGACCCTTTGCGAGGAGCCTTGCTGCGGTGGATCCTGCGGGTCCACCCCCGACCACTAGCACATCTGTACGCACGGAGGCCGGAGTACCCTGATGCGTATTTCAGCATTGTCCATGCTGTTGTGGGACCACGTACCATTTGTATGGCGAATTCTTAATTAGCAGCGGATAGCAAATGAATCTCGTGAACAACCCGAATCAAATGATAGAGAAGGAGCTGGAGTCAGCCAAGGACCTGGCGGACATCTTCGAGCTCGTCAAGACGACCGTCAGGAAGGCGATTGGGCAGGAACGCGGGGGCCTAATGCTCGGCCTGGCCAATCTTGGCGGAGGGCCCGAGGGGTTCGTGGGGGCATTCTACCCCGTGGCGACGAACATTATCGTGATGAACAGCCTTCCCCTGAAACGGATAAAGGAGACGGACCCCGCGCTGTACAAGCCGTACGTGTTCCACATTCTGCTCCACGAATATCTGCACACGCTCGGCATCATTGACGAGGCGGCTGCCAGGCAGAAGGCATACAAGATCAGCGAGGCGACCTTCGGCAAAGACCATCCTGTGACACAGTTCGCAGCGGACTTATCCAGATTCATCCCGAAGCTGGTCTACCCGGTCTACGGTTGGACGCCTCCGCAGGAATACCGGCTAGAGCTGGTCAAAGGATTCGACAGGGGCAGCACCGCGCCGTACATCGGCTGAGTCCAGAGTTCACTTCTTCGGGACCTTCTCCCAGTCCTTCAGGAACTTCTGGATGCCCTCATCCGTCAGGTTGTGCTTCAGCATCTTCTTGAGGATGTCGTAGGGCACGGTCGCGACATGGGCACCGGCAAGCGCGGCCTCGGTCACGTGCAGGGGATGCCTGATGCTGGCAGCGATGACCTGGGTCTTGAAGCCGTAGTTCTTGAAGATCGTGACGATGTCCCTGACGAGCTCCATCCCGTTGTGGCTGATGTCGTCCAGCCGACCCACGAACGGCGAGACGTATGTCGCCCCGGCCTTCGCTGCCAGGAGCGCCTGGTTCGGCGAGAACACGAGGGTGACGTTCGTCTTGATGCCCTCCTTGGAGAGCACTTTGACCGCCTTGAGACCCTCGGCCGTCATGGGTATCTTCACCACGATGTTCTTGTGCCACTTGGAGAGCCCCCTCGCCTCCTTGATCATGCCCTCGGCCTCCATGGAGACGGCTTCCGCGCTGATCGGGCCGTCGACGACCTTGCAGATCTCGTCGATCCGGCACTTGAAGTCGCAGCCCTCCTTGGCCACGAGCGTCGGGTTGGTCGTCACGCCGTCCAGGATCCCCCAGCTGTTGACTTCCTTGATATGCTCCAGGTTCGCCGTGTCTATGAATATCCTCATCGACCCATCACCTCACTTCTTCCTCTTGAGAACGTCGTGAGCGGCCTCGACGATGTTGTCGACCGTGAGCCCGTACTTCTCCATCAGCTCGTCACAGGCTCCCGACTCGCCGAACACGTCTGGGATGCCCACGCGCTTCATCGGCACGTGGAAGTTCTCCACGAGGACCAAGGCGACCGCGCTGCCCATGCCCATCATGACGGAGTGCTCCTCGGCCGTCACGACGCCCCCGGTCTCTCTGGCCGCCCTGACTATCGTCTTCTCATCCAGGGGCTTGATCGTGTGCAGGTTCAGCACCCTGGCATCTACCCCGTGCTTCGAGAGCTCCTGTGCGGCTTCGAGGCACTTGGCGACCATGATCCCACAACCGATGAGCGTGACGTCCTTCCCCTCGCGCATGAGCGGGGCTTGATTGAGGTCGAACGGCGCCTCGGTATCGGTTATCGTCGGCACGTCCGCTCTGCCTACCCTGACATAGACCGGGTCTTTCGTCTTCGCGACCGCCTTGATGACCTTGTAGGTCTCGGGTGCGTCCGACGGCACAATGACGTTCATGTTCGGGAGAACGCGCATGAGCGCGATGTCCTCGACTATCTGGTGCGAGGCCCCGTCGCCGCCCACTGTGATGCCCGCATGCGACGCGACGATCTTGATGTTGAGCTTCGGATAGGCTATGGATTGCCTGATCTGGTCGTAGCACCGGCCGGTACCGAAGACCGCGAATGTGGAGACGAACACGGTCTTCCCGGACGCCGCGAGCCCTGCGGCAGTGTCCATCATGTTCTGCTCCGCGATGCCGCAGTTGAAGAACCTCTCCGGGAACGCCGCGGCAAAATCCGCGGTCCTCGTGGAGGTCGACAGGTCTGCATCGAGCACGACGATGTCCCCGCGCTCCTTCCCGAGCTCGACCAGCGCCTTGCCGTACTGCTTCCTCTGGCTCTCCATCTTCCACGCCATCTTGGTCACCCTCCCAGCTCCTTCATCGCCTGCTCGTACTCCTGCTTGTCCGGAGCCTTCCCGTGGAAGTGCAGTGAGCCTTCCATGTAGCTCACTCCCTTGCCCTTGATGGTGTGACATATTATGATCGTCGGCTTGCCCTTCACGCCCTTCGCCTCGTTGGTCGCGTGGATGATCTCCTTCATATTGTGGCCGTTTATCTCGATCACGTGCCAGCCGAAGGCCTTCCACTTGTCGGCCAGGGGCTCGAGGGACATGATCTTCTCCGTAGGTCCATCCAGCTGGAGCTTGTTCCTGTCAAGGTACACCGTGATGTTGTCGAGCTTGTAATGAGAAGCGAGCATCGCGGCCTCCCAGGTCTCGCCCACATCCATCTCCCCATCACCCACGATGACATAGATCCTGTAGAGCTTCCTATCCAGCTTGGCCGCGAGGGCCATGCCGTTCCCTGCCGCGAGACCGTGGCCCAACGAGCCCGTGGACATTTCTATTCCAGGGGTCTTGGTCATGCACGGATGGCCCTGGAGCCTGCTGCCCATCTTCCTCAACGAGTGCAGCTCGTCCACCTCGAAATAACCAGACTGGGCGAGTACCGCGTAAAGTGCCGGAGCCGCATGGCCTTTGCTCAGCACGAATCTGTCCCTATCAGGCCAGTCGGGCCTCTTGGGGTCGTGTTTCATGATGTGGAAATACAGGGCGACCAGGATATCGGTACAAGAGAGGGACCCGCCTGGATGGCCGGAACCGGCTTCGTAGATCATCTGAATCGAATGCATCCTGGCCTTCTTGGCAATCGATTCAAGCTCGGTGATGAACTCGCCGTCGTAGACTTCCACGTTC
>Ga0315281_10005231_pt1 | contig 18609 bp, 15 predicted proteins | sample YL17G07_0_MG_FD_204540 | JGI IMG/M metagenome (GOLD analysis project Ga0315281, IMG submission 204540) | Sediment microbial communities from Yellowstone Lake, YNP, Wyoming, USA - YL17G07_0 | ecosystem: Environmental > Aquatic > Freshwater > Lake > Sediment | place: USA: Wyoming | collected...
GCTGAGCTTGAAGAGACGCGCGAGGAGGATGCCCGTTGGCGCCCTCCACGTCGTGCCGTACGTGGCGTTTTCCGAGAGCACCGAGTTGGCGTTCAACACGTTGTAGAAGTCGAAGTTCACGCTCGTGCGCGTACGGCCCACCTTGAAGATCTTGGCCGCGCGGAAATCGAGCTGGTTCAGTCGCTCGATGTACAGGTCGCCCGGGTTCACGATATTGAAGACACGGAACGGACCGCCGGAGAAGCCGCGTCCGAGCGTCGTGGTGGTGTTGAACGTGTTGGCGTTCGCGCTCACGTTGGCGCCCGGCAGGTTCTGCAGGGTCCCGCTGAACAGCACGTCGATCTTCGGGATGGTGTACGAGGCCAGGCCCTGTACTGATGTCCGCAACCCGTTGTTCGCTCTGCACTGCTCCAGGGACCTGGCCGCGAACACGAACGTGCGCGTGTCGTTGCCGAGGAACTGGTGCAGTGTCTCCGGCAGCTTCGCGACGAGCTCGCAGTCGTCTGTCACAACGCGTCCCGTGCCGATACCGGCTTGCACGAGCAGACTGTTCCTGAGCCGGCCCCTGAGCGCGATGTTCACGCCGTCGAACACCTCGGACCGGGCGCCGTAGTTCTGGGCGCGCGTGACCAGGATGTTCTGGGCCGTGGCATTCCCCGCCGTTGTCAGATCGAACGCCGTGAGTGTGCTTCCGCCGCCGTTCGGCAACCGCGAATCGCTCGGCGCCGCGATGGTGAACCTGCTGTAGTCCGCCGGCCCGACCGCGAGGTCGTCCTGGACCGTGAAGTTGCCGTACCACCGCCGCGCGTACTGGGCGTCGATCGACCAGCGCGCCGTCAGCTCCTGCTGCACGCCCGCGGTGAACTCCCAGTTGTAGCCGCGCCGTCCCCAGCCGTTCAGCAGGTCGGAATCGTAGGTGAGGCCCGGCGTGAACGTGCCGAAAGTGGCGGCGTTCGTCAGCGCGCCGCACTCGCCGTTGGGACTGTAGTTCAGCAGGTCACACGTCGGCTTGAAGTCGCCGTTGGCGTCCGACCATGTGCGGGTCGAGTTCGTGAGGATCCCAGCCAGCCGGTTGATGGGATTCGGCGGGTCGGACAGACTTCCGGTGGTCCCCAGGCCCTCCAGATACTTGTTGAGCGTCACCTTGAGCGCCGTCTTCCCGTTCCCCATCAGGTCGTACGTCGCACCCATCTTCGGCGTGACGTCCTGCCAGTTGAGGTTCTTGATCGTGTCGTACGACACGTTCAGGTTCGGCGCCAGAGCCGTCCCCCGAATCGACTGCGGCGGGAAGCTGTTCTTGAAGCGGTCGTAACGGATGCCGCCAAAAAGGGTCCACCTGTCTTTCGTCCACCGGTCCTGCGCGAAAAACCCGAAGTCGAGATCCACATCGACCTGGACGGTGCGAGGCGTGATGCGATACGTGAGCCCCGTGGGCACGCCGTTGGCGAAGTTGTACTGGTACGGCGTGCTCGGGTCGGAGTAGGTCGTGTTCTCGTGATGGCCGTACGCGTTATTGAAGCCGATCTTGAACGCGTGGGAGCCGGGGATGTAGGACACGGCCGCACGATAGTGGACGTTCCAGTTCCACGAGTTGTTGTACTGCGGATTCGCCCGGTACGTCAGGCTCGCGCCCGTCGCCAGCGACGGGTTGTCGATGATCGACGTAATGCCCGGCGCGAGGGCGCTGATGTTCTCCCCGCTGCCCGTCTGCAGGTGCATGGCGCCCCAGCGTTCTACACGCTGGATCCCGCTCGCCTCGAGCAGCACGCGGCTGCTGATCGGGTTGCTCCAATCCACCTGCACGAACCGCTGCAGGGGGAACCGCCGATCCTGCGAGGCCTCAGGCGACTGGAGCGCCGTCACGCCGGTCGGACAGGAGCACAGGTTCTCGATGTCGTAGGTGGCGCCGATCTTGTTCTTGTTGTTCGCCTGCCACGTGAACCGGCCCTGAAACATCTTCTGGTCCTGGTGGAGGATCGCCTGCTTCCCCGTGCTCACGTAGCGGAACGAAGCCGGGTTGTTCGCGTTCGCGTTGAAGAACTGCCCCGCGACGTAGTTGTCCGCGTAGAGATTGCGCCCCGAGAGGAAGAACCATACCTTGTCGTGGACGAGCGGCCCGCCGAATCCGGGATTGAAGTCGCCGCTCCCCTTGATCTTGGGTGCGGCGGTCAACCCCCGCGTCTGGACATCGGTGCCGGTGAAATTGTCGCTGGCGAAGCCCTCCTTCGCCAGGCTGGCGAAGATCAGGCCCGCAAACCGGTTGCCGCCGTCGCGCGGGATGAAGTTGATCCGCACGCCGCCGGTCGCGACAGAGGCATCCACGGCCGAGGTGTCGATCGCGAACTCCGCCATCCCGCTCGCGTTCGGCACCGCGCCGCCGCCCCACCCGCCGCCGATCATCGTGCTCAACGCCACGCCGTTGACCATCATCTTCTGGTCGGCCGTGCGGCTGTTGTTCGATTCGAGCGACGCCACTTCCTGGACCACCGAGCCGCCGACGTCCTGGGCCGTGAAGGCCCCCTTCTTGACGCCGGGAATCAGCACGCCCGCGGCGAACGGATTTCTCGAGGTTGGGATGTCCTTGATGATCGCCTGCGTCATCTGCGCCTGTCGCGTTGTGTTCTGCAGGTCGACGGTCGGCGTCTCGCCGCTGACGGTGATCGTCTCCGCGACCGCGCCCACTTTCATGTCCGCGTTAATGGTCGCGGCGAACGTTCCGGTCAGCTCGACGCCTTCGCGCTTGACGGTGGTGAATCCGGGGAGCGTGAAGGTGACGGAATAGGTTCCCGGACGCAGGTCGATGACCTTGTACTGACCTGAGCCATCGCTCACGACCGAGCGGGTCTTCTCAATCAGCGCGGGGCTTGCCGCTTCAACCGTCACGCCAGGCAACACCGCACCTGAAGCGTCCTTGACGACACCGGCAATCGACGCCTGTGCGTACGCTGCGACCGGGGCCAGGATGGTGACCGCGAACGCGAGCAACGACAACCTCAAAAGTCCACGCATGAACTTGTCTCCCTTCAAGCTGTGAAAACGACAAGCAACCGCTTTATTCAGTATTGTTAATAAGCGCCGGACCTACAGCGCGTCAAGGCAATTCCTGAGCAAAAGGACCCTAAGTCGACTCGATCCAACCTATTGGAGATATACCGTTCTGAAATGGCTACCTGGCGCCGGTGACGTCGCGGGCACGGTCGGACAGCCCGTCTTCGCGGCTGCTCCATCCAGAGTCCATACCGTAGGGAGAACGTTCGAGGATGGCCTCGATCCGATGGATCTTGCCCTTCTCGAGCTTGAACATCTCCGCCAGCTCCCAGGTCCACGGCGTCGTCGGGCCGGCGGTGACCGCCCGGCCGGTCGGCGTCGTGAAATGACGTGTATCGCCGCCCATGTGATCAAAGAAGATGAAGGTGAAGACCAGCCCGCGCTCTTCATCGACCGCGACGTAGCGCCGGTCGCGAATGCGCGAGACGAAGTGCAGCAGGCCTGAGTCGAACTGCTCTTTGCAGCCCCACTGTCCCGAGTAGTTGTTCGCGGTCTTCGGATCGGGCCGCGTCTGTCCCGCGGGCGTCGGCGCGTTGGTCGTCTGATTGCCGTTCTCGAAGCGATCGCAATCGTCGGTGAACGGATACACGCCTTTGCCGTCGTTCTGCTGCATGCCGGTGAAATACATGTCCGCCGTCTTGACGAGATCGGCGCGCGACAGGCGCTCGGCGGCCGGCACGGCTTCGAGAAACAGATGATGCGGCATCCCGAGCTTCTCGCAGTTCTTCGCCGCGTTTTCGTTGCGCACGACGAACAGCTCGGCCTCGGCGATCTGCCGGCGCTCCACTTTCAAACGCAGCGCGACGAGCACCGCCGCGCCGTCCTTGTTCTGCGCGTTCTCCTCGCGCAGCGTGCCGATGAACGCCACCTGCCCGGCTTTCGGATCGCTGACGAACAGCCGGTACGTCCCCTTCGCGACCATCGTCCGCCACGAGCCATCGCCGACTGGGAGCTTCTGCCCGTTCTCCGTGAACTTCACGGTGCGCGTGAGCGGGACACGTGTCGGATCGTGCTTCACGAACGCGTCGAGGAACTGATCCACCGTGCCCTCGAGACACGCCCGGTCGCACGCGCCAGTCGTCTGCGCAAACGCCGGCGACGTGACCAGCAACCCGAAAACCAGAATCAGCAGCAGCGTCTTTTTCATAGTTCTAACTTCTAACTTCTAAGTTCTTACTTCTTCATATGTGCCAGGTCCTGATTGTTTTCGATGCACTCGTACTCTTCGACGCGCGCGTCTTTCGGCGTCCGCAGCGTGACGCCCGTCGTCCAGGGTTTCGTCAGCGCTTTCGGATCGGTGACCGTGGCTTCGTACGCGAGCGTGCCGTCGGGCCTCGGCGTGAAGCGTTCGACGACGTGCATGTCTTCGGAGTGGACGGTGCCGACGCCGCCGAGCCACGTCCTGTCGTTGAACCCGATGACGTCGACGACGAGCGTGTCGCCGTCCCACCTGGCGACCGAATCGCCCATCCACGTCGGCGTGACGTCGGCGGGATGCTTGAGCGCGTCGTCGATCGGGATAATGCGGAACGCGTGGAACGCTTCGTAGAGGATGACGACCTTCTTCGGCTGCTGCACGATCTCGAACGGCATCGGCATGCTGGTGATGCGAGGCACGCCGGGCAGCAGACACGCGGCCGCGGGATCGTCGACCGCCGTGTACGTTTTCTGCCTCGGCGCGAACGAGGGCTGATACTGCGGCGGCTCGCGGCGAGGCGGCGGCGCGGCGCCGCGGGCGGCCGCGGGCGGCGCGGCAGTGCCTTGATCGCCGTACAAACTGACGCCGCCGCTCTGCCAGACGCCGGAGATGTCAGGCGTGCCGTCTGCGGCTCGGCGAATCGTCGTCGCACCGCGCTGCGCGGCCAGTGCCGCGGAACAGAGCGCCACGGCAGCGATGATGAGCACTCGTCTCTTCACATCGCCCTCCTTAGGCTGTGGGACCGAGGAACACTTTGCGGCCGTCGGCGAGCGTGAGCTGGCGTCCCGCCGCGCGATTCGGGCTGAAGCGCGCGCGATAGCCGGTGATGCTGATCACGTCGCCGGACTTGAGCAGGTCGCGCGCAAAGCCCGTGCGCTTGAGCGTGTTCGGCGGATAGCCTTCAAACGCCCAGTTCGTCACTTTGCCGGCCTCGTCGGTGACGTCGATGTAGACGTACGCGTGCGGATTGGTCCACTCGACTTTCGTGACGACCCCCGTGAGCGTCAGGAACGCGTTCGCGTCATACTCGGCGGCAAAGGAATGATGGGCCTGCGCGGGCAGCGCCAGCGTCACGACCGCGAGCGCTATACGTAATGTTGTGCGCATCGGAACCTCCCCGGGCACGAGACCGTCTACCCTAGAGCGGTGACAAGGTAGCACGGCATGCAAAGAGTCGTCAGCATCAACCTGAACGGCAACGCGTACCAGATTGAAGAGAACGGCTACGACGCCCTCTTCGCCTATCTCGACGCCACGGACGCCGCCTTCAAAGACCACCCCGATCGCGCGCAGAAGCTCGCCGACCTCGAACGTGTCGTCGCCGAAAAATGCCAGGCGTGCCTCGGGCCGCACAAGACGGTCGTCACCTCGGCGGAAATCGATCGCATCATCCTCGAGCTGGGACCGATTCCCGGACAGCCGGCCGCCAATGCCGCGCCGCCGCCGAATTCAGCGACGGGTTCGACCTCGACGTCCACCCCAGGCTCCACGCATCGCCGCCTGTACCAGATTCGCGACGGCGCGATGTTCAGCGGCGTCTGCGTCGGCCTCTCGGAGTTTCTGCACATCGACGTCACGATCATCCGCATTCTGTTTGTCGTCTTCGCGCTCGCCAGCGCCGGCTGGGGCATCCTCGCGTACGGCGTGCTGATGTTCGTCGTCCCGAAAGTGGGGACGCGCGCCGAGGCGTCAGGCGGCACGGCGACTGGAACCAGGCCGTACGAGTGGCCGTGGGACACGCATGGCTGGCCATGGGACAAGCACGGCTGGCCGTGGGATCAGCCGGGATGGGATGCCAACGCGAAACGCGACTGGAAGGAGGCCAGCCGGCAGTTCGGCGAGCATTGGCGCGATCAGGGGCGCGACTGGCGCGACCAGCAGAGAGCCGCACGGATGGCGCACGGCCCGCACGTCTTCGGCACGATGACCATGATCATCTTCCTGATGATCGGCTTCTTCTGGCTGTCGTTCTGGAGCCGCGGTCATTTCTTCTTCGGCTGGCCGTTCTTCTGGGGCGTCCCGCACTGGGTCGGCATCATCTTCTTCTTCCTGATGCTGCGGCTCATCTTCATGCCGTTCCGGATGGCGCGCTGGCACGCATATGGACCCTACGGCCCGCATCCGCATGACGCCTGGGTCTCGATGTGGAACGGCCTGCTCTGGTTTCTGGTGATGATCTTCGTGCTGTGGGCCGCCTCTCACTACGTCCACATGCACGACTTCAACGTTTGACCACATCCTGTCCGCCGTCGCCAAGGCTTCGGCGGACCCGCCGGAGCTTTAGCGAAGGCGGGCGGGCCACCTTCCGGTAGAATGCCCGGCATGTCGAATATCGATCTCAAACGGCGTGAGCTGCTGAAACGCGCCGCGGCGCTGGCGACGGTGACGGCGGGGGCCGCCCTCACCTCTATTAATAAGGTCGCGGCCCAGCAGGACGCGGACACGCTGCACTTCTTCCCCGCCGGGTTCAAGCACGAGAAGGTCCAGACATCAGGCGCGACGATCAACGTCGTGCGCGGCGGCGACGGCCCGCCGCTCCTCCTCATTCACGGCGCGCCGCAGTCGCACGTGTCGTGGCACAAGGTCGCGCCGGATTTCGCGAAAGACCACACCGTCATCATGCCGGACATCCGCGGCTACGGCGACAGCAGCAAGTCGCCGGACACGCCGGACCACGCGAACTACTCGAAGCGCGCGATGGCGCTCGACATGGTCGAGGTGATGAAGCACTACGGCTTCGATCGCTTCCCCGTCGTCGGCCACGATCGCGGCGGACGCGTCGGCCAGCGCCTGGCGCTCGATCACCAGGAGAAAGTCACGCACCTCACCGTGCTCGACATCGTCCCGACGTACTACCTCTACACGCACGTCACGATCGAGTTCGTGCAGGCCTACTATCACTGGTTCCATCAGCTGCGGCCGGCGCCGATTCCCGAAAACGAGATCTTCAAGACGAACGAAGCGGCCAAAGCGCGAGCGACGGACCCGATTCAGATCGAGTGGCTGCGGACGGCGTCGACGATGGAGTGCATCCACGCGATGTGCGAGGACTACCGCGCCGCCGCGTCCATCGACCTGCAGCACGACAAGGCGGATCTGGACAAGAAGATCACGTGCCCGCTGTCGACGTTGTGGGGAGAGCGCGGGCCGATGGGCCGGATCTACGACGTGCTCGCGATCTGGAAAGACCGGGGGACAAAAGTCAGCGGCAAGGGATTGCCCGGCGGGCACAACCTGATGATCGACGTGCCCGACCAGGTCATCTCTGAAGTCCGCGCGCTGCTTCGTACGTAGGGCGGGCCTTTCAGGCCCGCGGCTCGATCACGCCGGCAAGCGCGCAGCCAGGAGCCGGACTTCGGTGACCAGTGTTCGCTGGCCGTCGACCAGCTCCTGCTGGCCTTCTGACAGCACTTCGACACGCTCCTCAAGTTTCCCCTGCCGATCCTCGAGTTTCCCCTGACGATGCTCGAGCGCAAGTTGGCGGACCTCAAGGCGTTCCTGACGGAATTCCAAACGCGCTTGCCCGGCTTTCACGCCGACCATGTCGTCGTGCAGCGCCACATGGCCGTCGGCGATGACCTTGATATCAGCTCTGAGCCCTTCGGCCACGACATCGAAATGACGTCGCGTCGTCACGCCTTCCGCTTTGATTTCGGCCTTGATTTCGGCCGTGATCTCGGCCTTCACGTCGGTCTTGATACCGGCGATGTCGGCCTTGATGTCGGCCGCAAGATTCTCGAAACGCGCGCTTAATTCCTGATCAGTCATTCGCTTCTCCGCGCGGAGCGGTGCAGGTCTTGTGCCGCGGACGCGACGGCAGATTCTGCAAAGCGCCCGGCCAACCGCGGTCCATCGGAGGCCGACGACGGTAGCATCGTCGTCACCGGGAGGCAAGCGTCACCGGACGGTATAATCGCGCCACACTCCGTTGCCCCTGCAGTCCGGCACGCGCCTCGGCGTCTACGAAATCCTCGCGGCCATCGGCGCCGGCGGGATGGGCGAGGTCTATCGCGCGCGCGACACGCAACTGAAGCGCGAAGTCGCGATCAAGGTCCTGCCCGATGCGTTCGCGCAGGATGCGGATCGCCTCGCCCGCTTCCAGCGCGAAGCGGAACTGCTCGCCACGCTCAACCATCCGAACATCGCGGCCGTCTACGGCCTGGAAAAATCCGGCACCACCACCGGCATCGTCCTCGAACTGGTCGACGGCGCGACGCTGGCGGACATCATCACGCATGGCCCTGTCGCGCTGGCCGACGCGCTCGCGATCGCGCGCCAGATCGTGGACGCGCTCGACGCCGCGCATGAGAAGGGGGTTATCCACCGCGACCTCAAGCCGGCGAACATCAAGGTCACGCCGGACGGCAAAGTGAAGGTGCTCGACTTCGGCCTCGCGAAACTCGCCGAGCCCGACGCGGCGTCGAGCGTCACCGCGTCGATGTCGCCCACGCTGTCGCTGCACGCGACGATGGGCGGGATGATTCTGGGGACGGCGGCGTACATGAGCCCCGAGCAGGCGCGGGGAAAGCCCGTGGACAAGCGCGCCGATGTCTGGGCGTTCGGCGCCGTGCTGTTCGAGATGCTGAGCGGGACCACGCCGTTTCCCGGCGAGGACATCGCGCACATCCTCGCGCGCGTGATCGACCGCGAGCCGGAGTGGAGCGTCCTGCCGTCGAACCTTGCGCCGGCGATCGGCGTCGTGCTGCGTCGGTGTCTGACGAAGGATCCGCGTCAGCGCATCCGCGACATCGGCGACGTGCGCCTCGCGCTCGACGGCGCCTTCGACACCGCGCCAGCGACAGTGCAGCCGACACCGCAGGCGCCGCGGCAGCCACTGTGGCAACGCGTGGCATTCGTCGGTGTGCCGGCGCTCGTCGTCGGCGGCGTGCTTGTTGGCGGCGCGACGTGGATCGCGGAGCGTCCGTCCGCGCCGCAGCCGGTGCGCTTCGCGATCGTGCCGCCGCCGACGCAGCCGCTCAGCCTTCATGGCTTCTCGCGAGACATCGCCATCACGCCGGACGGCCGCCAGATCGTCTACCGCGTCGGGCCGGCCGGCTCAACGCCAGGAACGCAGCTGGTCGTGCGCTCGCTCGACCAGCTCGACGGGCGTGTACTGGCGGGCATCACCGGCATCCGCTCGCCGTTCATCTCGCCCGACGGGCATTGGGTCGGCTTCTTCGAGGGTGGCGGAGGCGCGTTGAAGAAGGTCTCGATTCTCGGTGGCCCGCCAGTCACGCTGTGCCGGTACACCGGAAACCCGCAGGAAGGGAGCTGGGGGCCGGACGACGCGATCATCTTCGCAACCAACGATCCGGGCACCGGGCTTCTCAGCGTGGCGGCGGGCGGCGGCGACCCGAAGGTGCTGACAAAGCCGGACAGCGCTCACGGCGAAGCGGACCACGTGCACCCGTTCATCCTGCCGGGCGGCCGCGCCGTCCTGTTTACGATCACCGCGCAAGGCCAGCCGATCGACAACGCGCAAGTCGCTGTGCTGGATCTGAAGACCGGCCAGAAAAAGACGTTGATCCGCGGCGGCAGCGACGCCCGATACGTTGACACGGGCCATCTCGTCTATGCGGCCGCAGGGACACTCCGGTCGGTGCGTTTCGACCTCGGGCGCCTCGAAGTCACGAGCGATCCGGTGCCGGTCGTCGAACAGGTGACGATGTCGGGCACGACGGGAGTGGCGGACTACGTCCTCTCGCAGAACGGCACGCTCGTGTACGTGCCGGGCGGAGTCGGGGGCGGCATCGCGACGCGATCGCTCGCGTGGGTGAACCGTCAGGGAGGCGAAGAACCGCTGAAGGCGCCGCAGCGAGCCTACAGCATCCCGCGCATCTCACCAGACGGCGCGCGCGTGGCGCTCGACATCCGCGATCAGGAGAACGACATCTGGGTGTGGGATCTCAAGCGCGAGACGCTGGCGCGCTTCACCTTCGAGCCGGGCGCGGATCAGAATCCGGTGTGGACACCAGACAGCCGCCGCATCATCTTCGGGTCCGCGCGAGTCGGCGGTGTGTTGAATCTGTACCGGCAGGCCGCAGACAACACCGGGGCGGTCGAGCGCCTGACGACAAGCCAGAACACGCAGACGCCGGTCTCGATGACCCCGGACGGCACCCGGCTGCTCTTTACAGAAACGGCCCCAAAGACCAACCAGGATATCGGTGTGCTCTCGTTGGACGTCGCGCCGAAGAGCCAAATCGGTCCCCTCGTCCAAACGAGTTTCAACGAACTCAACGCCGAAGTGTCCCCGGACGGCCGGTGGGTCGCGTATCAGTCGAACGAGTCCGGTGTCAATCAAGTCTATGTCCGGCCATTCCCTAAAGTGGAGACCGGGCACTGGCAGGTTTCTACAAGCGGCGGGACGATGCCAGCGTGGGCGCACAGCGGGCGCGAGCTCTTCTACGCGAACGCAAATGGCATGTGGGTGGTCACCGTGCAGGCCACCGGGGCCATCTTCAGCGCGGGCAATCCGACGAAACTCTTCGATCTGGGGCGCTACTCTTTCAACAACAGTAGCCGGACCTACGACGTCTCCGCCGACGGCCAGCGGTTCCTGATGATCAAGAACGCCGAAGCGGGCGGCCAGAACTCGGCGACATCGCCCAGCATGGTCGTCGTCGAGCACTGGACCGAAGAGCTGAGGGCGCGCGTCGGCGCGAAATAGACGGGAGGCGCCGGCCTGCCGGCTGTTATCATCGGACGATGAAGTCCATGCGCCAGTTGACTGCCATCATCGAACGAGAGGACGACGCCTACGTCGCCCTGTGTCCAGAGCTGGACATCGCGAGCCAGGGCCAGACGGTTGAGGCCGCGAGGACGAATCTGATCGAGGCCCTGGAGCTGTTCTTCGAGTCAGCGGATCCCACCGAGATCGCGCGACGGTTGCACAGCGAAGTGTTCGTGACGCGCGTCGAGGTCGCGGTTGGGTAGACTGCGCGTGCTGTCCGGCCGCGAGGTATGCCAGATTCTGGAGGCGCAGGGATTTTCAGCCGTTCGGCAGCGTGGCAGCCACATCGTCATGCAGAAACGATCCGGAAACACCACAACGACCGTGCCGGTGCCGGATCACCCTGAGCTCAAGATTGGGACGCTGACAAGCATCATCAGACAGTCCGGTGTTGCTCGAAGCGTTTTCGAACGCTAGCGCTATTGCCCCTCCAACCCGGCACACGGCTCGGCGTTTACGAAATCCTCGCGGCCATCGGCGCGGGCGGCATGGGCGAGGTGTATCGCGCACGTGGTACGAAGCTCGGGCGCGACGTCGCCATCAAAGTCCTGCCGGAGCTCTTCGTTGACGACGCCGAGCGGCTGGCGCGGTTCACGCGCGAAGCGCAGGTGCTCGCGTCGCTCAACCATCCGCACATCGCTGCGATTTACGGCCTCGACGAAGCGAACGGCGCGCGCTTCCTCGTCCTCGAACTCGTCGAGGGCGGCACGCTCGCGGATCGGATCGACGGGCTCAAGGCTGACGGCAAAGGGCGCGGGCTGCCGATCGCCGAGGCGCTCGCGATTGCGCGGCAAATCTGCCTGGCGTTCGAAGCTGCGCACGAGAAAGGCATCGTCCACCGCGACCTGAAGCCGGCCAATGTCGCGCTGACCGCGGACGGTCAGGTGAAGGTGCTCGATTTCGGATTGGCGAAGGCGGTGGACACGGCACCAGGGCTCAGCAGCGCCGCGGCGCTGACCGCCTCGCCGACCATCACGACGCCCGCGATGATGACCGGCGTCGGGATGATTCTCGGCACGGCGGCGTACATGAGCCCAGAACAGGCGAAGGGCCGTCCGGCGGACAAACGCAGTGACGTGTGGGCATTCGGCTGCGTGTGCTACGAGATGCTGACGGGCACGCGGCTCTTCGACGGCGAGGATGTCGGCGACACGCTCGCCGCCGTGCTGATGCGCGAGCCCGACTGGAGCGCCCTCCCAGCCGACACGCCCGCGGCGATTCGGTTGCTCCTGCCGCAGTGCCTGGCCCGCGATCGCACGCAGCGCATCTCGGACTTCTCAACCGTGCGATTCGTGCTGGACGCACCCGCGACGCTCGCCGCGGCGGCGCCGCCCGTGACGCCGGCAATCGCGACCCCACTCTGGCGACGCTTGGCCCTCGTTGGCGTCCCGGCGCTTTCGATCGGCGCGGCGGTCGCCGTCGCCGGCACGTGGCTCGCGGGACGACCGTCCGCGACGCAGCCGCTGACGATTCAAGGGTTCCAGCGTGACATCGCCATCACGCCGGACGGCCGCAACATCGTCTACCGCGTCGGGCCCGCGGGGACCGTGGGAGCGCAGTTGGTCGTGCGCTCGCTCGACCAGCTCGACGCGCGCCTCCTGACGGGCATCACCGGCATCCGGGCGCCGTTCATCTCGCCCGACGGCCACTGGGTTGGCTTCTTCGAGGGCAACGGAGGCGAGTTGAAGAAAGTCTCGATCCTGGGTGGCTCGCCCATCACGCTGTGCAAATACAGCGGAAACCCTGCCGAAGCGAGTTGGGGGACGGACGACACCACCATCTTCGCGACTGGCGATCAGACCACTGGGCTCTTCAGCGTTGCGGCGGGCGGCGGCGATCCGAAGATGCTGACGACACCGGACACCGCTCACGGCGAAGCCGACCACGTACAACCGTTCATCCTGCCGGGCGGGCGCGCGGTGCTTTTCACCGTTCAAGTGCAGGGTCAGTCGGTCGACAACGCGCAAATCGCCGTGCTCGACCTGAAGACGGGCCAGAAGAAGACGTTGATTCGCGGCGGCAGCGATGCCCGATACGTCGACACGGGTCATCTGGTCTACGCCGCCGCCGGGACATTGCGCGCTGTGCGGTTCGACCTCGGACGTCTCGAGGTGACGAGCGATCCGGTGCCGGTCGTCGAGAAGGTGACGATGTCGGGCACGACCGGAACGGCGAACTACGTCCTCTCCCAGAACGGCACTCTCGTGTACGTGCCGGGCGGCGTGGGGGCGGGCCTCGCGCGGTCGCTCGCGTGGGTGAACCGCCAGGGACGCGAAGATTTGATCAAGGCGCCGCTACGTACCTACAGCCTTCCGCGGATCTCGCCCGACGGCACACGCGTGGCGCTCGACATCCGCGACCAGGAAAACGACATCTGGGTGTGGGATCTGACGCGCGAGACGCTGGCGCGCTTCACTTTTGATCCGGGCGCGGACCAGTTCCCCGTGTGGACGCCGGACAGCCGGCGCATCATCTTCAGTTCCGCGCGTGGCGGCGTCCAAAATCTGTACTGGCAAGCCGCGGACAACACCGGGACAGTTGAGCGTCTGACCACGAGCCCGAATACGCAAGGCTCGACGTCGATATCCCCGGACGGGAGCCGCGTGCTCTTCACCGAGGCGGGCCCGAAGACCAACGCGGACATCGGGATGCTCACGCTTACGACGCCATCTGCGACGGTCCCGCGGCCCGCGCAGGCGCTTATTCAGACCGCGTTCAACGAAACAAATGCCGAACTTTCTCCCGACGGGCAATGGATGGCGTACGAGTCGAACGAATCGGGCACGAATCAAGTCTATGTCCGGCCGTTCCCTGAAGTGGATGCGGGACGCTGGCAGATCTCCACGGGCGCCGGGAGCAGACCGCTGTGGGCCCACAGCGGACGCGAGTTGTTCTACGTAGCCTCCGGCGCGCTGTGGGCGGTGGCGGTGCAGACCACCGGGTCGACGTTCAGCGCGGGCAATCCGGCCAAGCTTTTTGACACCGGGTCGTATTCGTTCAGCATCAACGCTCGCACATTGGACGTCTCGGCCGACGGCCAGCAGTTCCTCATGATCAAGACCGCCGCCTCGAACGCGACGGCAACGTTGCCCAGCCTGGTCGTCGTCGAACACTGGACCGAAGAGCTGAAGGCGCGCGTCGGCGGGAAATAGTTGGTCCTTCGTAACTTGGGCCTTAGTGCTTGGTCCGGCCTTGGTCCTTGGTCCCTAGTGCAACGCTCACGCTCAGAAGCCGCGGCCATGCTGGCTTTCTGACACACTCTCTAACTTGGCCTCGAGTTGCTCCTGTCGTCGAGTCGTTCCAGCCGCCCGTTGAGGATGCTCCTGATCTCGGCTCTGATGTTCGCGGTCACGACATCGAAATGATGTCGCGTCGTCACGCCCTCCGCCTTGATCTCGGCCCTGATGCCGACCGTGAGGCTCTCGAAACGTGCGTCCAATTCCTGATCGGTCATTCGCATCTCCGCGCGGAGCGACGACCGTAGCGTCGTCGTCACCAGGAGGCAAGCGTCAACCGGCTCATGGCGAACGCTATTTCATGATCGCGCTGACGTCGGCGGGCGAGATCATGCCGGGCGCGGACGTATAATCCGGCCCATGAAGACAAGGGCCGTTCTTGGTCTTGTCATCCTCCTGGGCGCCGGGTTCGGAGCCAGGAATCTGCCGCAGAACGTCTCGTCCGGCCTCGCGGCGTGGTGGCCGTGGACAACGACGACCGTCACCCTCTACTTCTCCGACGGCCGCTTCATCGTCCCCGTCTCGCGGCGGATGACCAGGAACGTCGATCTACCGCGCGCGGCGCTGCGCGCGCTGCTCGCCGGGCCCGCGCCACGGACCGGAGTGAAGAATCCCGTTCCCGAGGGTGTGGAGATTCGCTCGGTCGAGGTGAGAGCGGGCGTGGCTCACGTCGATTTGTCCTCCGCGTTTCCCGGCACGTCTTCCCGCGCGCGCGACGCGGAAACCGCCGTGATCGAAACCATGACGGCGTTGCCAGGCGTCACGTCGGTGTCGTTGAGCGTCGAAGGAAAGCCGTCTGTCGATGCTGCCAGCCGCGTGCCGCTCCTCTACTACGCGTCCGCAAACGGGATTGTCGCCGTCCCGGTGTCGGCGAGCACTCCCCGCGCCGCGCTGACGACGTATCTGTCGGGGCTGCGGGATCCGGCGATAACGGGGCTTCCGTCCGATGTGCGACTCCTGCGCTACGAGCACGATCCGTCCGACGGATCGCTCTCGCTGAACTTCTCCTACACGCCGTCGGTACGCACGCTCGCGCTGGAGCATCCCGAGCGGATGCGGCTGGCGCTCCTGGGCGTGATCGCCAGCGTCACCGAATTCGCGTCGGTGCGGACGGTTCGACTCGACTTCGAGGGTCAGACCCGCTTGGGGCTGGGACAATGCAGCGATCTGCTGCGGACCCCGCAGCCACGCCCCGAGCTGTTGAACGACGAGCGGCTGCTCCAGCGCTGAGCAGGCTCAGATGGCGAAGATCTACTTCGACAACGCGGCGACATCCTGGCCCAAGCCGCCGGCCGTCCGCGACGCACTCGCCGACTATTTCGGTGAGGCCGGCGGAAACCCCGGCCGATCCGGCCACCGCATGTCGGTGGCCGCGGCGCGCCTCGTCGAGACCGGACGCGAAGAACTGGCGGCATTGCTGAACGCCGGCGACCCGAGCCGGCTCGTGTTCACCAACAACGCCACGCACGCGCTGAACCTGGCGCTGGCCGGCCTTCTCCGGCCAGGCGATCACGTGGTGACCACGAGCCTTGAACACAACTCGGTGATGCGTCCGCTGCGTCACCTCGAGACGTTGGGTGTCGCGCTGACATGCGTCGCGTGCACGCCGGAGGGGCTGTTGGACGTGAACGACGTCGCCGGCGCGTTTCGGCCGAACACGCGCCTGCTGGTGACAACCCACGGCTCCAACGTCGTCGGAACGCTGATGCCCGTGCACGCCCTCGCCCGATTGGCGCGAGAGCACGAGATCGTCTACCTGGTTGACGCGTCGCAGACGGCTGGGGCGATTCCGATCGACGTGCAGAGCCTCGGCGTGGACTTGCTGGCGTTCAGCGGGCACAAGGGACTGCTCGGCCCGACGGGGACCGGTGGCCTGTACGTCCGGGACGGCGTCGAGCTCGCGCCGCTTCTGCGAGGCGGCACTGGCAGCGACTCGGCCCATGAGACTCAGCCCGACTTTCTCCCGGATGCCTACGAGAGCGGAACGCTCAACGTGGCCGGCATCGCGGGCTTGGCGGCCGGCGTCCGTTTTCTGCGCGACGTCGGCATCGACGCCGTGAAGATGCACGAACAGCAGCTCGTCGCACAGTTTCTCGCCGGCGCGTCCGACATTCCGGGGATGACACTGTACGGCCCGAGAGACGCGACGCTCCGCTGCGGTGTCGTGTCGTTCAACGTCGCCGGGGCGATGCCGTCCGAGGTGGCGCTCATCCTCGACGAGTCGTTCGAGATCATGGCCAGAAGCGGTCTGCACTGCGCGCCCGCCGCGCACCGCACGCTCGGCACGTTTCCCGCCGGCACGTTGCGCTTCAGTTTCGGGTGGTTCAACACCTCGGCCGAAGTGGCCATGGCGCTCGAGGCGCTCCGGGGAATTGCCGCATGGACGGCCTGATCAGTTTCTTCGGTTCGTTCCACGCGATTCGAGCCGAGACCGTACTGAAGCGCGGCGGGTTCGCGGTCCACCTGATTCCAGGACCGAAAGAACTCAGCCCGAACTGCGGGGTGGCGCTTCGATTCATGTACGACCAGCGCGACGACGTCCTGGCTGTGCTGGCTGACAAGCAGGTTCGCATCGAGACCGTTCATGTGTATCGACCGCGAACCGACGACTGGCGCGCGCCCAGCGGCCGAACCCTGGCGGACAGGATCAAGCAGTGGATCTGACATGATCGCGCGCGCTGTCCGGATCTCGGCGATCCAGATGGGGTTCGTCGCCGGGCTGCTGGCCGTTGTCGCGGGCGCGCTTTTCGAGGTCCGGCCGCCCGACGCCTACGGCCTGTGCATGGCGTGTCACGGTCGCGACCTGGTGAACTGGACGCTCAACCATCTCGCCGGCACGCACCTGACAGTCGCGCCGGCGTCGCTCGTCTTTCCCGTCCTCACGACGATCGGCGTGTCCTTCGGCGCGCTGCTCGGAGCATCGTCGAGCGGCGAGTTCCACTGGAGCACGCCGGAAAGTTCGTGGCGCACGTTTGCGTACGGCGCGCTGGTGATGAATTTCGCGCTGCTCGCCGGCGGCTGTGCGATCCGGCTGCTGCTGCGGACATCCGCGGGCGAGCGGCTCGGCATGTTCGGGTTCGCCGGGCTGGTGGCCGGCGTCACGGCGGGGACGCTATGGCTGCGGTGGAGGGCGACCAGGTGACCGCGGCGGTCGCCACGCTGGTGATTGGCGTCGTGCTGGGCTATCTCGGCCAGCGATCGCGGATGTGTTTCATCGGCGGCATCCGCGATTTCATCCTCGTGCGCGACACCTATTTGCTGAAGGGGCTGATCGCCTTCGGTCTCGCCGCCTGGCTGGCGTTCCCGGTGATTGGGTTTGTCGCGGGCGGGCGTCCGGGAGCCGTTGGCGCGTCCGACGCGCTCACCGTGGCGCTGACGGTCGCCGGCGGGCTCGGCGTCGGCTTTTTCTCGACGCTGGCGAACGGATGCCCGTTTCGACAGCACGTCCTCGCCGCGCAAGGCGTCCGAAGCTCAATGGCGTACGTGGCCGGGTTCCTGGCCGGCGCCGCGATTTTTCACGCGTGGACCGCGCCGCTGCTGGCGCGGATGCTACCGTAGGGCAACATGCCGTGTTCGTGAGGGCGGCCGCCGTTCTCCTGCTGGCCGGCCTCAGCACGCCAGCGCCCGCCCAGACGTCCGCGCCCGTCACCGTCTCCGGGTCGGTGCGCACGCGCCTCGAGTCGTGGGACTGGTTCGGCGGCGGCGCGAACGGCACGTACACATATCCAGGCTCGCTGGTTCGAATCGCCCTCGGTTCCGTTCGGGAGAAACGCGATTGGCAGGTCGAAGTCTCGCTGCCGATCCTCTTGAATCTTCCGGAGCAGCCGATCGGCGCCGGACCGTCCGGGCTCGGCGCGAACTACTTCGTGGCGAACGACCGCGGCCGGAACGCGGCCGGTCTGTTCGTGAAACAGGCCTTCGTTCGGTTCAAGGATCTCGGCGGCGTCGCCGGCCAATCGCTGAAAGTCGGCCGGATGGAATTTGTCGACGGGGCGGAAGTTACGCCGAAGAACGCGACACTCGCCGCGCTCAAACGCGATCGTCTGGCCGCACGGCTTCTGGCGAATTTCGGCTTCACGCACGTCCAGCGCAGCGTCGACGGGGCGCAGTACGTCATCGACCGGCCACGCATGAACGTGACGCTGCTGGCGGCCCGGCCAACTCGCGGCGTGTTTCAAGTGGACGGATGGGGCGAGCTGAACATCAACGTCTTCTATGGGGCGATGACCCGCCAGGTCGGCGGCATGGCCGCTGCCGGCGAATGGCGGCTGTTCGGCCTCACGTACAACGACGGCCGAGATGGCGTCGTCAAGACCGACAATCGTTCGCTCGCCGCCCGTCAGGCGGATCGACAGCCCGTCAGCGTTCAGACGTTCGGTGGGCACTACATTCTC
>Ga0315281_10005232_pt1 | contig 18608 bp, 18 predicted proteins | sample YL17G07_0_MG_FD_204540 | JGI IMG/M metagenome (GOLD analysis project Ga0315281, IMG submission 204540) | Sediment microbial communities from Yellowstone Lake, YNP, Wyoming, USA - YL17G07_0 | ecosystem: Environmental > Aquatic > Freshwater > Lake > Sediment | place: USA: Wyoming | collected...
ATGAGGAAATCGCCCGCCGCGTGGCGGACATGGAAGCCGGGCGCACGCAATGGACGCCCGCCGATGAAGTGATGACCCGACTCCGCACAAAAATCAGTGCTGCCAAAGCCGGTGCGGGTCAGTCTTAACAAGCTGTTGAGTAACGTAGCGAGAGTAGATGATTTGATGTCGGATGGAGCGCAAAAACAGCAGCTCAACTGACCATTTTTTTACTCATTTTTTTGATTCCATTTTTTGCACAAGCAAATGCCCAAGCTCGTATTGATCGGAACATCTCACAAGTACCAAACCTGTGGCGACGATGATGAAGCAATCGAACAGTTCCGGGAACTCCTCATATCGCTCTGTTTCAAGCATCGCGCCACAGCGATAGCCGAGGAAATGAACCAGGTTGCCCTAACCGAAAGAGGCGCGTCCGAAACCCTTGCCTGCGTCGTAGCTGCCGAACTAAAGCTTGAGCACCAGTTATCAGACCCACTGCCAGACCTTCGACAACAACTTGGCATCCGCGGCGAGAACGACATCCGATTGGAGGAAGTTCTGAGTGACTGGACACCTGAGCGGATCGAGAGCGAGATTCGCAGGTCGCACGAAATTCGAGAGCAATATTGGCTTAGTCAATTGCGCATCCTGGATTCATGGCCTCTGGTTTTTGTGTGTGGTGCAAATCACGCTGAGGGTTTCACCAACCTCCTTCGCAATAACGGGTTTGAGGTCATAGTGCATTTTGCGGACTGGGAGCCCAATCGGGTAAGGGCGGGGAAACCCAAGAGTCCGAAGCTCTGCTCGACGTCCTTGAGGCTGGAGAAGATGTAGTCCCGGCCCCTTCCAAAATCGACCGGCCGGTCCGGATCCCCTGAGCCAGCATCCCAAGCAACCGCGCAAGCTGGTCGAGTTTTTCGATGCTGGCGATTTCCCTTACGTCGCGTTGGAGGAAATCTCGGTCCGCTTTTTCCAGAGTGAAGGACGATCCGCCCGGCTTCAAACCCTTCTCAGCCGTGCCCGGCATTCCTCTCCCGCCAGGCGGCGAACTCTGCCGGGCGAATGCGGTAGCGGGCGAAGTTGCCCTCATGGAGGCTGTTCAACTCGGTATGGACGAGGGCGACGAAGCGCTCCCGGTCCAGCTCGGGGATATGTTCGGCAGCCCATGCCTCGACGAACGGCAGCGCTTCGGACTGGCCCTGCCGAACCAGGGTACCGACGACCTCGATCAAGGCGGCGCGATATCTCAGGCGAAACGGGTCCGGCTCGCCCAACTCTTCCCGCTGCGAGAGGTAGCGTTTGACGGAACGCTCGTATCCCCACACATAGACGTCCCGCAGCAGTTCGATCCGATTGAGTTCGTACACCCCGAGCAGGCCTTCCACGTAGGTCTGTGTCGGCACGTCGATGAACGACAGCGGGCAAAGGTTGTGCTTGATCAGCGGAATGTTGGCGGCCAGGCGGGCCACGCGTTTGTTGACGTCCTCGAAGGCTTGCAGATAAGACAACTGCACCAGGGCGAAGAAGGATTGCTCGAAGGGGTCGTCGATGCCGGCGGCGATTTCGAGACAGCGCTGGAAGTACTCCTCCAGCAGTTGCGGGGTCGCCAGCGGTGTGTAGACGGAACGGCCGATACCCACCGGTATCTGGCGGATGCGGCCGCAGGCGGCCGGGTTGGCAAGCAGGTTGTCGCTGAGCATGGCGTGCAGGTTCAGGATGGAATAGCTGTCGAAACCCAGTTCCGCGACCGATTCAACAAGAAACTCGATGGCCTGCTTGTGGTTCAGGATCATCTGGGTTTCAAAGGCATCCTTCCCCTCGGCGGCCTGGCCGAAGGCGATCAATCGCTCGGTTTCCAGCAGCGAGTAGGTATTGCCCTCCAGATGGCTGGATGCCCAGGACATGTCGATCAGCAGCCGCCCAAGAACCTGCCGGGCCAAGGTGCCGGCGGGCAGATCGCCTTGATGCGCGCGGCCGATGCGATGCAGGTAGTCCCGGGTGGCCTGGTCGAGGTAGGGGCCGGCGTGGGGATAAGAGAGCAGAAATTCGCGCTGGTAACCGACCGGCTCACGGCTTTGGATGGGGCGTGCCACGGCTTGGCGGATATCGTTCCCGGCCGCCGAGAGGGGAATGGGCGATGCCTCCTCAGGTGCGGCGGGCTTGGTCGCGATGGGGTGATAGACCCTGCCTTTGAGCACCCCGCTGGCAACGACGCGGCGGTTTTCGATGAGCAGATTGAGCCTGCGTTGCAACGAGCGGCGATGGATCGCGACGCCTGACGCGGCCAGCGCCGCCTCAAGTTCGGCCATGCCCACCCCATTGGGGAAAGCGGCGACTTGCCCCTCGATAACGATCAGATCCTGCTCGGCAACTTTTTTTGGCATGGCACTTTATGTGTCGCGAATTGAAATATATGCGACATATTAATGCTTATTCGACGTTTACTGTCCATATGCGACAAATAAGTGGTTGCCTCCGGCCTATTTGGCGCACAAATGATCCAAAAAACGCCAGTTAGCCACAGAGTACACAGAGGAAATCCCGGTCCGCTTTTTCCAGATGAAGGGCGATCAGCCCGGCTGCGGCGAGAGTTTCAGGGCGACGACGTAGCTGGCAGCGACCGTAGCGATCACCGCAGCACCAAAGGCCAGTTCCAGCCCGTCCGTGACTGCGGCGAGCGGCGGCGCCAGCAGCTTGGCGAGGCCGAATCCGGCGACGAGCAGGCTCAAGCCCGCCACCGTCAGGCCCATCACGCGCGAGGCGATGGCGGCGCGGCGGTCGGCGCGGCGGATGAGGCGGGCGATCCACAGGCCGTTGGCGGCGTCGGTGGCCATCATGCCGAGCATGAAGGTCAGTCCCAGCGCGGCGGCGAACAGCCAGCCCGACATGGCCGAAGCCGCCACGGAAAACAGCGCCGCCTGGCTCAGCGTGTCGAAGGACAAGGCGAACAGCGCACCCACCCCGGCCACCAGCAGCGGGTGGCTTGCGTGGGTGAATCGGGCCAGCCAGCGGCCCTTGATCCCGGCCAAGGGCACGACTTGATCCGAAGGGGCATGCATGACCGCGCGCAGATTGACCCAGCCCAGCGCCGCCAGGAACAGGATGGAAATCCACGCGCCCAGCCCTTCCAGCCATGCCGGTGCCTGCCAGCCCTGGGCGGCGATGCCCACCACAACCGCCACCGCCATCACCACCAGGCCATGTCCCAGCGAGAACAGGAAGCCCGACCAGCGCGCCAAGCGCGGGCGCGCGGCCGCATTGAAGCGGGTGAGCCCGTCGATAGTGGCGAGATGGTCGGGGTCCATGCCGTGGCGCATGCCGAGGGCGAATACGGTGAGGAGCAATGCAAGCCAGGTGTTGGGTAGGGTTTCCATTAGCGCTCCCGCATCAATCCGTCGCGTTCGATGAACGCAATAATATCCTGCAAACCGACGCCGGTCTTGAGGTTGCTGAACACGAACGGCCGCTCGCCGCGCATTTTTTTCGCGTCGCGGTCCATCACTTCGAGCGACGCGCCCACCATGGGCGCCAGGTCGATCTTGTTGATCACCAGCAGGTCGGACTTGGTGATGCCGGGACCGCCCTTGCGCGGGATCTTGTCGCCGGCCGCCACGTCGATCACGTACAAGGTCAGGTCCGACAGCTCCGGACTGAAGGTGGCGGAGAGATTATCGCCGCCGCTTTCGACGAACACGATGTCCAGATTTGGGAAGCGCCGTGTGAGCCGGTCCACCGCTTCCAGGTTGATGGAGGCATCCTCGCGGATGGCTGTGTGCGGGCAGCCGCCGGTTTCCACGCCGATGATGCGCTCCGGGGCAAGCGCCTCGTTGCGCACCAGGAACTGGGCGTCTTCCTCGGTGTAAATATCGTTGGTCACCACGGCGAGTTGATACTTGTCGCGCAGTTGCCGGCACAGCGACAGGGTGAGCGCGGTCTTGCCGGAGCCGACCGGGCCGCCGATGCCGATACGCAGGGGTTGTGAAGGTGTCATGTCAGTCCTTATCATAAACCCGAATAGTGTCCGTTAGGCGTAGATACTGTTATCCCCGTCAACCCCCACGCAAAGCGGGATCGAACGGTTTCCCCGATTCAAGCCAGCCCGTAGGATGCGGTGAGCACCGCGAACCGCATCAATCGCGAACGATGCGGTTCATTTCATTCACCGCATCCTGCGGGCTCGTGCGTGTAGGAGCGCCGCCCCGGCGCGAATGCGGCCGCAAATCGCGGCGAGGGCGCCGCTCCTGCAACGGTGTTTTGCCCTAATGGATGATCCGGGTTCAAGATCGAAACAGCCTGCTGTACTGCATCTCGTGCCGGCTGCCGGCTATGGCCAGCATGGGCGCGAAGTTGCTCCACTCGGCTTCCGGCAGCGTCATCGCCTGCGCGGCCACGGCGGGAATCGCGCCGGCCAGTTCGCCCAGTATCCTCTGCCCGGCCACCTGGCCCAAGGGGACGGTCTTCATCGCGGCGCTCACCTGATTCTCCGCCCAGCTCCACAGGTAGCCGTTCAGGGCCGCTTGCTCCGGCACCTGCCAGGCCGCGGCGGCGAAGCTGTAGGCGGCAGGGAAGCTCACCGGTTCCAGCGCGCTTAGCCGGTTCAAATCCTCTTCCGGGGAATCCCCCAGGTCTTGCAGCAAGCGCACCAGCGAGTAACCCATCTGCAGCGTCTCGGCGCGGAACTCGGCGCACTCGCGGGCGGCGGCCAGCAGGCGGTTGAGGCGGCTCACCTCCTGCATACTCCCCGCTTGCCAGGCAAGCTGCATGCGGTGCAGCAGCGGCGCCTCGAAGCGGCCCAGGTTGCTGTGCAGCGCGTCGCGTATCCAGCGCCGGGCGGTAGCCTGGTCGGAAATGATGTTCTGTTCCACCGCCCATTCCAGCCCCTGCGAGTAGCTGTACGCGCCGACCGGCAGCAGCGGGCTGGCAAGTTGCAGCAGGCGCGTCAGGGCGGCACCGGCGAACTGCATCAACGCACCCCCTGCCCGAACTGGTGGATGATGCCGCGATGGCCGCCTTCGCCATGTTGATGTCCGCCACCGTAGGCGCCGGCTTCTGGCTCGAAGGGTGCGGTCTCGGCGACGATGTGCGCGCCCAGGCCGCGCAGCATTTCTTCCAGGACGTGGTCCGCGCCCAAGCGCAGCCAGCCGTCCCCCACCTGCACCGGCACGTGGCGGTTGCCCAGATGATAGGCGGCGCGCGTCAGTTGCAGGGCGTTGGCGCAAGTGACGCGCATGGTCGCCTCGGCTGCGGCCACCACCTGCACCACGCGCCCGTCGTTGCCCTGCAGGCAGTCGCCGCCGCGCAGCACGGTGCCGCGGGGCAGGAACAGGCCAACTTCCTCGCCCGACTCCAGCCGGGTGCGCAAGCGGCTTTTCTGGCGCGAGTCGAAAGGCAGCACCAGCCGCGCATCGGCGCGCTCGCAGGATGGACAGAGTTTTTCGATCACCAGCATGGCATTCTCAGAACAGAAAGTAGCGCTGCGCCATCGGCAGCACCGCCGCCGGTTCGCACGTGAGCAGCAGCCCGTCGGCACGCACCTGATAGGTTTCCGGGTCCACCTCCATCCTGGGCGCGTAGCTGTTGTGGATCATGTCGGATTTGCCGATGCGGCGCGTGCCGCGCACCGCGACCAGACGCTTCTTCAGGTCCAGCATGCGGCCGATGCCGCCCTCCAGCGCGGCGCGCGAAACGAAGGTCACCGAGGTCGCAGTGCAGGCCGCGCCGTAGGCACCGAACATGGGGCGGTAGTGCACCGGCTGCGGCGTCGGAATGGAGGCATTGGGGTCGCCCATGGCCGCCGCGGCGATCATGCCGCCCTTGACGATGAGGGACGGCTTGACCCCGAAGAAGGCCGGACGCCACAGCACCAGGTCGGCCAGTTTGCCCACTTCAACCGAGCCCACTTCGTGGCTGATACCGTGGGTGATGGCGGGGTTGATGGTGTATTTGGCGATGTAGCGCTTGACGCGGAAATTGTCGTGGCCGTTGCTGTCTTCCGCCAGCGGACCGCGCTGCAGCTTCATCTTGTGCGCGGTCTGCCAGGTGCGCAGGATGACCTCGCCCACCCGCCCCATCGCCTGCGAGTCGCTGGAGAGCATGCTGAAAGCGCCGAGGTCGTGCAGGATGTCCTCTGCGGCGATGGTCTCGCGGCGGATGCGCGATTCGGCGAAAGCCACGTCCTCGGCGATGTTGGGGTCGAGGTGGTGGCACACCATCAGCATGTCCAGGTGTTCGTCTATGGTGTTGACGGTGTAGGGCCGCGTCGGGTTGGTGGACGACGGCAGCACGTTGGCCGCCCCGCACGCCTTGATGATGTCCGGCGCGTGGCCGCCGCCCGCGCCCTCGGTGTGGTAGGTGTGTATGGTGCGGCCCTTGAACGCGGCCAGGGTGGTTTCCACGAAGCCGGATTCGTTCAGGGTGTCGGTGTGGATGGCGACCTGCACGTCCATTTCGTCCGCGACGCTGAGGCAGTTGTCGATGGCGGCCGGAGTGGTGCCCCAGTCCTCGTGCAGCTTCAGGCCGATGGCGCCGGCCGCGACCTGCTCGCGCAGCGGAAGCGGCAGGCTGGCATTGCCCTTGCCGAGAAAACCCAGGTTCATGGGGAAAGCCTCCGCCGCCTGCAGCATGCGATGGATGTGCCACGGCCCCGGCGTGCAGGTGGTGGCGTTGGTGCCGGTGGCCGGCCCGGTGCCGCCGCCCAGCATGGTGGTGACGCCGGACATCAGCGCCTCCTCGATCTGCTGCGGGCAGATGAAATGGATGTGGCTGTCGATGCCGCCGGCGGTGACTATCATGCCCTCGCCCGCGATCACCTCGGTGGCGGCGCCAATGACGATGGTGACGCCGGGCTGGATGTCCGGGTTGCCGGCCTTGCCGATGTCCACGATGCGCCCGCCCTTGATACCGATGTCGGCCTTGACGATGCCCCAGTGGTCGACGATGAGCGCGTTGGTGACGACCGTGTCCACCACCTCGTGATGGCTGCGCTGGCTCTGCCCCATGCCGTCGCGGATCACCTTGCCGCCGCCGAATTTGACCTCCTCGCCGTAGACGGTGAAATCCTCCTCGACCTGTATCCACAGGTCCGTATCCGCCAGGCGCACGCGGTCGCCCACGGTGGGGCCGTACATTTCCGCATAGGCGGCGCGGGTTATTTTGCGGCTCATGATTTTCCTTTCAACGGACCCATCACCAACCCGGCGAAGCCATAAACAATACGGTCGCCGCCCAGTGCCACCAGCTCCACCGTGCGTTCCTGCCCCGGCTCGAAGCGCACCGCGGTGCCGGCGGGGATGTTGAGGCGGAAGCCGTAGGCCTTGCTACGCTCCATCTTGAGCGCCTCGTTGGTCTCGTAGAAGTGGTAGTGCGAGCCGACCTGGATGGGGCGGTCACCGGTGTTGGCCACCGTGAGCGTGCGCGTTTCTCGCCCGGCGTTGAGTTCGATTTCGGTCTGCTGCAACTGGTATTCGCCCGGAATCACGGTACCTCCTAAGGAATCGGGTTGTGCACGGTCACCAGCTTGGTGCCGTCGGGGAAGGTGGCTTCCACCTGGATTTCCGGGATCATCTCCGGGATGCCTTCCATCACCTCGTCGCGCGTCAATAGCGTGGCGCCGTAGCCCATCAGATCGGCCACGGTCCTGCCGTCGCGCGCGCCTTCCATGATCGCGGCGGAAAGGTAGGCCACTGCCTCCGGGTAGTTCAGCTTGAGCCCCCTGCCCTTGCGCCTTTCGGCCAGCAGGGCGGCGGTGAATATCAGCAGCTTGTCCTTTTCGCGTGGGGTTAATTCCATCGTTTCCTCATGTTTGCCAGATGCGGGGAGGCTGCGCCTCTTTCCCCGCGTACCACGGCCGCAGCACCTGCCACAGCCGCACGAAATATTGCCGCGCCCGCTCCGCGCCGTGGCCGACGTAGCGCGCCGCCAGCACCTGCGGCAGCGCGGTCACGCCGCAGCGCTCGCCGTGCGCCTCGTCCACACCCACCTCGCGGCAGGCCGCGAGCACCTCTTGCGGAAGCGCGTTTCCGGCCAGCAGCAGGGTGCCGTAGACGCTGCGCCCGGCCAAACCCACCGGCGAATCCAGCAGCGGGTCGCCGCCTTGCAGCGCGCCGTATTCGGCGAAGAGGAGTTCGCCGTCCTGGCGAATCTCGATGCGCTGGCGCAGGCTGCCGCTGCGGAATTTTTCCCCGGACGCGGAACGCCCCAGGCACACCACCTCCCAGCCCATGAATGCCGCGCCGGGTTGCAGATCCACCTGCATGGACATTTGCGCCACCGCGCCGTCGAACACGATGCTTTCCTGCGGCAGCCACTCCAGCCGCGCGCCGCTAGCCACGTTGAACCGCAACTGCTGGCGCGCGGCCGGCCCCGCCGAGCGGTACCACTTGCCCGCCCCCGGCGTGGTGATCAGCGCATGGGCGCCCGCCCCCAGTTCCGCCTCGAACTCCAGATGGTCCCCGCCGACCAGGCCGCCGGGCGGATGCAGCAGGATGCTGTGGCAGACTTGCGGGCCTTCCGGGTACAAGGACTTCTGCACCAGCAGCGGGCCGTCATGTGACCGCCGCATCAGCCGCGTGCCGCGCTCACCTGCCTCGTAACCCAGCGCCAGGCGGGCATGCCAGCCGGCGGTGAGCATTGCTTCGGCGAGCTTCATTCTAAAAAAAGCATCTGACCACCGAGAGCGCAGATGGCACGGAGTTAAAACAACGCATCGACCGCCCTTTCCGGCTCACCCATCGGAAGAATGCAAAGCGCGCCGAAGGCCGCGCCATCTCTGTGGCCTCTGTGTTCTCTGTGGCTTGAACTGCTTTTTCCAGAATAAATCTACTGGTTATCCTCATGGCGTTCCCTGGAAATCTACCCACTGGACCGCGGGCTTCCAGCCCGCATGCGGCCAGGATGGCCGCGCTCCACCCAAGGCAACAATCTGGCTTCATAGCGCCACGAAACTGCGCACGTTCTGCGCCTGCATCTCGCTCCCCGCGCCTTGCTTGACGATCTGCCCGCGCGACATGACCAGGTAGTGGTCGGCCAGCGATTCGGCAAAATCGTAATACTGTTCCACCAGCAGGATGGCCATGTCGCCGCGCTGCGCCAGGGTGCGGATGACGCGCTCGATGTCCTTGATGATGGAGGGCTGTATGCCCTCGGTGGGTTCGTCCAGGATCAGCACCTTGGGCTGCATCGCCAGCGCCCGGCCGATGGCGAGCTGCTGCTGTTGCCCGCCGGAGAGGTCGCCGCCGCGGCGCTTGAGCATGTCCTTGAGCACGGGAAACATCTCGTAGATTTCCGCGGCAACCTGTTTCGCCGCACTCCCGCGCTTGGTGGCCATACCCATCAGCAGGTTTTCCTCCACCGTCAAACGCGGGAATATCTCGCGCCCTTGGGGCACGTAGGCGATGCCGTGGCGGGCACGCGCATGGGGCGGCAAGCCGGTGATGTCCTTTCCGCCGAGCCTGACGCTGCCGGACTTCACCGGCAGCACGCCCATCAGGCATTTCAGCAGCGTACTCTTGCCGACGCCGTTGCGCCCGAGCAGCGTAGTGCACGCGCCCTGCCGCATCTCGAACGAGACGTCGCGCAGGATGTGGCTGCCGCCGTAGTATTGATTGAGTTTTTCGACCGTTAACATCAGCGTCCCAGATAAACTTCGATCACACGTTCGTCGTTCTGCACCTGCTCCATAGGGCCTTCCGCCAGCACGCTGCCTTCGTGCAGCACGGTGACCTTGCGCGCGATGGCGTTGACGAAGTCCATGTCGTGCTCCACCACCACGATGGAGTGCTTGCCGGCCAAGCTGTTCAAGAGTTCCGCGGTGCGTTCGGTTTCCTGGTCGGTCATGCCTGCCACCGGCTCGTCGAGCAGCAGCAATTTCGGCTCCTGCGCCAGCAGCATGCCGATTTCCAGCCATTGTTTTTGCCCGTGGGAAAGCAGCCCGGCGGGCATGTCCGCCTTGTCGGCGAGGCCGATCAGTTCCAGCGTAGCAGCTATGCGGTCGCGCTGCTCGGCGCTCAAGCGCGCAAACAGGGAACGCCAGATGCCCTTGTCGGTCTTCATGGCCAGCTCGATGTTCTCGAACACGCTGTGGCTTTCGAACACGCTGGGTTTCTGGAACTTGCGCCCGATGCCGGCATGGGCGATTTCGGGTTCGTTCATGCGCGCCAGGTCCATGGTCTGGCCGAAAAATGCCGTGCCCGCATCCGCCCGCGTCTTGCCGGTGATGACGTCCATCATGGTGGTCTTGCCGGCGCCGTTGGGGCCGATGATGCAGCGCAGCTCGCCCGCTTCGATGGTGAGCGAGAGCTTGTTGAGCGCCTTGAAGCCGTCGAAGCTGACGCTGATGTCTTCGATGTAGAGGATGGGGCCGTGGCTGACGTCCACCTCCCCCGGATGCACCAGTCGGGCGAGGCCAGTGGATTCATCCCAGCTTTCGGACTGCCCGGCGGGCACGGCGATGTTCATTTCAACCTCGCTTTGACTTGCCGCATCAGGCCGACCACGCCGGCGGGCATGAACAGCGTGACGCCGATGAACAGCAGGCCGAGGAAATACAGCCAGTATTCCGGGACCGCCACGGTGAACCAGCTCTTCGCCCCGTTCACGATGGCAGCACCCAGGAGCGGGCCGATCAGCGTCCCGCGCCCGCCCACCGCGGCCCAGATGGCGATCTCGATGGAGTTGCCGGGCGACATTTCGCTGGGGTTGATGATGCCCACCTGCGGCACGTACAGGGCGCCGGCGATGCCGCACAGCACCGCCGAGAAGGTCCATGCAAACAGCTTGTAGCCGAGGGGGTTGTAGCCGCAGAACATGAGCCGGCTCTCGCCGTCGCGTATGGCCATGAGCACCCGCCCCAGCTTGGAGGTGACGATGAAGCGGCAGGCCAGCAGCGCCAGCATCAGCACCGCCGCGGTCAGCGCGAACAGCCCCGCTCTGGTGTACGGGTCGGCCAGTGCAAAACCGGCGATGCGCTTGAAGTCGGTGAAGCCGTTATTGCCGCCGAATCCCGTCTCGTTGCGGAAAAACAGCAGCATGAAGGCGAAGGTCATGGCCTGCGTGATGATGGAGAAATACACGCCCTTGATGCGCGAGCGGAAGGCGAACCAGCCGAACACGAAAGCCAGCAGCCCCGGCACCAGCACCACCAGCAACAGCGCGTACCACAGCATGTCGGTGCCGGCCCAGTACCAGGGCAGCTCCTTCCAGTCGAGGAACACCATGAAGTCCGGCAGGGTGCTCTGGGATTGCCCTTCGGTGCCTATCATGCGCATCAGATACATGCCCATGGCGTAGCCGCCCAGCGCGAAGAACACCCCGTGCCCCAGGCTGAGGATGCCGGCATAGCCCCAGATCAGGTCCATGGCCAGGGCGACCATGGCGTAGCACATGATCTTGCCCACCAGCGCGACGGTGTAGCCCGACACATGCAGGGCGCTACCGGCCGGAACGGCGAGATGCAGCACCGGCACCAGCACCAGCATCGCCGCGCCGAACAGCCCCAGCGCGAGCCAGCCGCGCGTTCCGTACAGCCCCGCCAGGCGCGGCAGCAACCAGCCTCCCATCGCTTAAGCCTCCACCGTGCGGCCCTTGAGGGCGAACAACCCTTGGGGACGTTTTTGGATAAACACGATGATGAATATGAGCACGAATATCTTGGCCAGCACCGCACCGGCCCAGGGTTCCAGGAACTTGTTCGCCACCCCCAACCCGAGCCCGGCCACCACCGTGCCGGCGAGCTGCCCGACCCCGCCCAGCACCACCACCATGAAGGAATCGACGATGTAGCTCTGCCCCAGGTCCGGCCCCACGTTGCCGATCTGCGACAGGGCGCAGCCGGCCAGGCCGGCAATGCCGGAACCCAGGCCGAAGGCCCACATGTCCACCCGCCCGGTGGGCACGCCGACGCAGCCCGCCATGGTGCGATTCTGCGTCACCGCCCGCACGAACAGCCCGAGCCGGGTGCGCGTGAGCAGCAGCCAGACCGCGAGCAGCACGCCGAAGGCGAAACCGATGATGACGATGCGGTTGTACGGCAGCACCACGTTGCTCAGCAGTTGCACCCCGCCCGACATCCACAGCGGGTTTTCCACCGCGACGTTCTGCGCGCCGAACAGGGTGCGCACCGTCTGCATCAGGATCAGGCTGATGCCCCAGGTGGCCAGCAGCGTTTCCAGGGGTCGGCCGTAGAGGAAGCGGATCACGCTGCGCTCCATCAGCATGCCCACCAGCGCCGCCGCCGCGAACGACGCCGGAACGGCGCAAACAAGATACCAGTCGAAGGAATCGGGCAGCCAGGCGCGGAACAGGTTCTGCACCAGATAGGTGCTGTACGCGCCTATCATGATCAGCTCGCCGTGCGCCATGTTGATCACGCCCATCAGCCCGTAAGTGATGGCCAGTCCCAAGGCCGCCAGCAGCAGGATGCTGCCGAGGCTGATGCCGCTGAAAATGCGCCCGACCTGCTCGCCGGTCGCCAGCGTGCGTTCCAGCGCCGCCAGGGTTCTCTGCGCCTCCGCGCGCACCGCCGGGTCCGGCTCGGCGTAGTCGCCGCCGCGCTTCTCCAGCAAGGGGAGCAGCATGGTCTTGGTGCCGGGGTCGCTCGACGTCGCCAGCGCCTTGACCGCCGCCAGGCGCGCAGCGGGATCCTTGCTGCCGAGCTGGATGGCGGCTTGGGTCAGGAGCAGCAGTCCTTTCACCTCTGCATCGCTCTCTTTCGCCAGCGCGCGCTGCACCAGCGGCAGCAGTGTTTCGTCGGGATTGCCCTGCAGGGCCTGCACCGCGGCCAGCCGCATTTCCCTGTCGGCGGAGCCGAGTTGCAGGGCGGCGATGGCGGAGGCCAGCTCGCCCCTGATGCGGTTGTTGACGACCACTTCTTCGAGATTCGGCGGGATGGGCACTACCGCGCGCCCGGTGGCCGCGTCCAGCGCAGAGCCGTCTTTGACGATAAACACCATGCCGCCGCCGGCCTGCACCAAGCCATCGGATAACGCCTGCAGCAGCGGAACCGCGGAAGGGTCGCCGGAGGCCGCGATGCGGGCAATCGCCGCAATCCTGGCGTCGCTGTCGCCGGACGCCAGTTGGCCGACCAGCTCAGGCACCACGGCCGCCGCGGGGCCGGAGAGTGCCGCCGCCAACAGCAGCAGGAACAGGCGCTGCAAGAAGTATCGAGTCGTCATGGCGCCACGTTATGAGTTGGGTTGAACCGGTTCCACTATGTCAGACTCATGCGACAAACCTGTCCCCCCCTTTGCAAAAGGGGGGCTAGGGGGGATTTGCAGCGGATGGCATAGATTCCGGCGCCTAAATCCCCCTCATTCCCCCTTTTTCAAAGGGGGAGGCCGTCATGCCGCCACCTACCGATACAGTCGACAAAGCAGAACCAGAATCGGGGCGAGGAACACTCACCCGCCCCGCCATGCCCTATTTCTTCTCGGGCACGTCCTTCTTCTTGTCGTTGCCAGGAATGTACGGGCTCCACGGCATGGCGCGGATCGGCTTGTCGGTCTTCCACACCACGTTGAACTGGCCGTTGGCCTGCACTTCGCCGATCAGCACCGGCTTGTGCAGATGGTGGTTCTTCTCGTCCATCTTGATCGTGAAACCATCCGGCGCGTTGAAGGTTTGCCCGGCCATGGCGGCGATCACCTTGTCCACGTCGGTCGATTTGGCCTTCTCCACCGCCTGCGCCCACATGTGCATGCCGACGTAGGTTGCTTCCATCGGATCGTTGGTGAGCGGCTTGCCGGCGGTCGGCAACTTGGCCTTCTTGGCGTACTCGGCCCACTTCTGCTTGAACGCGTCATTGGCCGGATTCTTCTGCGACATGAAGTAGTTCCACGCCGCGAGATGGCCGACCAAGGGCTTGGTATCGACGCCGCGCAGCTCCTCTTCGCCGACCGAGAAAGCCACCACCGGCACGTCGGTCGCCTTCAGGCCCTGGTTGCCCAGTTCCTTGTAGAAGGGCACGTTGGAATCGCCGTTGATGGTCGAGATCACCGCCGTCTTGCCGCCCGCGGAGAATTTCTTGACGTTGGCGACGATGGTCTGGTAATCGCTATGCCCGAACGGCGTATAGACTTCCTCGATATCCTTCTCGGCCACGCCCTTGGATTTCAGGAAAGCGCGCAGGATCTTGTTGGTGGTGCGCGGATAGACATAGTCCGTGCCGAGCAGGTAAAAGCGCTTGGCCCCGCCGCCGTCCTTGCTCATCAGGTACTCCACCGCCGGAATGGCCTGCTGGTTGGGCGCCGCACCCGTATAGAACACGTTCTTCGACAGCTCCTCGCCTTCGTACTGCACCGGATAGAACAGCAGGCCGTTCAACTCCTCGACCACCGGCAGCACCGACTTGCGCGAAACCGAAGTCCAGCAGCCGAAAATCGCCGCCACCTTGTCCTTGCTCAAAAGCTGCCGCGTCTTTTCCGCGAACAGCGGCCAGTTGGAGGCCGGGTCCACCACCACCGGCTCCAGCTTGCGGCCAAGCACGCCGCCCTTGGCATTGATTTCTTCTATGGTCATCAGCGCCACGTCCTTGAGCGCCGTCTCGCTGATCGCCATGGTGCCGGACAACGAATGCAAAATGCCGATCTTGATCGGCCCTGTTTCCGCGGCCAGCGCGGGGTTTCCGCCGAGTGCGACGGCGCCGAACAGGGCCGCCACTTTAATGAAGTTTCTTCGTTTCATGAGTTGTATACCTCCGGGGAATTGGTATTTTTGAGAACAACCTTGGGGTAACCCCACCGCGATGTTTCAGGATTACGGGGGTGTTACTGCACGTTGCGTGCCAGGGTCTTCACGAATGCGGGACGGCAGGCTGACATCCCCACGGACAAAGGAATACGGGTATTTCGTCGGCATTCATGCGATACCCGGAAGGGCGTGGGCGAACATGCCCATGGCACCAGCACGGTGCACGCGCACCATGCCATGCACCATGCCGTGACACGGGCGCGGTCGGGAATCCGAAGGGAATGAAGCTGGAAGAAAACCGGCCTGTGCGGCCGGTCGCAGGCGATGGGGTGTTAAGCGCCCAGCCGCTCGTCAAGAAACTCGCGCACCCAGCTCTCCGGCCTGGCGCTGTTGAAGCGGCCCACTTCCTCGCCGTTCACGAACAGCAGCACCGTGGGAAAACCGCGCAGCCCATAGCGGCCGGCGATGCGCATGTTGTCGCCTTCGTCCACTTCGATCTTGGCCAGGCGGAAGGCCCCGCCGTACTGCTGCACCACCCGCTCCAGCACCGGCGTCAGGGCGCTGCACGGCGGGCACCAGTCGGCCCAGAAATCGACCATGATGGGCCGGGTTTTGGAGGCTTGCAGCACCTTCCGGTCGAACTCGGGTTCATCCACGTCGAAGCTGAGCGGGGCCTGGTCGGTTACGTTGTTCATCTGGTTCGTTCTCCCTGAAATCGAAAACATTATATCCCGGCTTGGCGCGCCGCCGGGTCCTGGCGGTAGAAGGCCGAAAGCTGGCCGTAGACGTCCGGGTAGCAGCCCTTCAGCACCTGCGGAATCTCGAAGAAGGCTTCGCTCATGACTGCGAAAAATTCGCCGGGGTGCTCGGTGGCATACGGGTCCAGCTGCGTGTCCTCGCCGCGATCCACGCGCGCGCAGAAGTCTTCGTAGGCCGCGCTGAAGATGCGCGTCCAGGCCTGCTTGCTCATGTCGGAGTGCAGTGGCGGAAAGCCGTCCGCACCGCCGTTCAACATATCGAGCTTGTGCGTGAGTTCGTGGATGACCACGTTGAAGCCGTCGGTGCCGCCGGATTCGGCGACGTCCGCCCAGGACAGCACCACCGGGCCTTGCAGCCAGGCCTCCCCGGCCATTGCGTGGCGGTTGACGTGGACCACGCCTGCTTCGTCGGTGTACTCGTGCTCCGGCACGAACTGGCCGGGGTAGACGATGACTTCCACCCAGCCGGCGTAGTAGTCCGCGTCCAGGTTGAGTATCGGCAGACAGGCCTGCAGGGCGATCATGAGCCGCATGCGGTCGGTCAGCTCAAGACCGCCCGCGGGGGTGAGCTGCTTGTCGCGCAGAAAGCGCAACGCCAGTTGGCGCAAACGGGCCATCTCATCGCCGGTGAGCCCTTGCAGCAACGGCAGCCGCGCCAGCGCCGCGCGCCATGCCGACTCCGGCAGGTCGGCCGGTTCCGGGTTGCGGCGCAGCGATTTGAGGAATTCCAGCACGGGGAATCTACCAGTTGATCTCGTGCGCGGTCTTGTAGCCGATCACGCATGCCGCGAGGTCCGCCGGGATTTCCGCGCGTGTTTCCGATACCGCCACACGCCCCGCCATGATCTCGGCGAAATCCTGCGGATGGCGCGGCACGCGCTCACCGTCGCCGTAGCCCTCCGGGAACAGCGGCAGGCCGCCCGCTCCGTACTTGTCCGTGGCGCCCAGGGTGTGCAGCAGTTCATGGGTGATCACCACGTTGTTCTGGCTGTCCTGAACCGGCCTGGCATAGGCGTGGACCACCCCGATCAGCCCCTCGCGCAGACCCAGCGAGTGGTCGAGCGCCACACCGGGCTGGCCGACGTGGTAAACCACGAACAGCCTGATGACGCCGAAGCCGGGCAGCCACGACGAGCCATGCTGGTAAACCCAGTAGCGCAGCTTGAGGCTCCACAGGATGACTTCGAGGGCATTGGGCTTGTTCCCGGGTGGCGTCGGCGGCAGGTCTTTCATTTCCGGGCGGAGCAGCAGTTGCGGCGCCGGGGCCTTGATGCCGTAGCGGCTCGCCTGGGTCTGGACGAAATCGGCGATTTCCTGGAACTGCGCGGGAGTCAGGGCGCCGATGTAGCCACCGACGGCTGCGGAAGCGTCGCCGTTCACCGGGTGAAGCTCGATCGTCAGGGGCTGCTGCCAACTCCTGACCACGTGCTGCTCCCAGTAGTGGGTCGCAGCGACGAAAGCGAACAGGCCGAGCAGCAGCGCAATGCGCAAGCGCCTGAAGGAAAACCAGCCGGCCGCGTGTGTCATGCCCGCCGCCGGCTCACTGCTCCCCGGTTTCCAGGTCGGCGATCTCTATGGCCGCCTGTTCCGGGTGTTCCAGTTCCACCGCCTCGATCTGGGCGAAGCGGCGCGTGATCTTCTGGCTGGTCACGGCAACGTCCTCGGCATCTTGGTGCGCCAGGCGGATATGGTCAGCGAGCTTCTTCATGCGCCCGTCGAAACGCGCGAACTCCTTGCCCAGCTTGTTCAGCGCGTCCTTGATGATGTGCACCTGCTTGCGCGTCTCCACGTCCTTGATGACGGCGCGCGCGGTGTTGAGAATGGCCATCATGGTGGTGGGCGACACGATCCACACCCGCCGCTGCATGGCGTATTCCACGAGATCCGGATTGTGGCCGTGGATCTCGGCGAACACGGCTTCCGCCGGCACGAACATCACGGCGCCGTCGGAGGTTTCGTTGGCCACGATGTACTTGGCCGCGATGTCGTCCACGTGCTTTTTCACGTCGGCCTTGAACTGCCGCTGCGCCTGGGCACGCTCAAACTCATTCGCATCCGGGGCAAACATGCGGTGGTAGTTTTCGAGCGGAAACTTCGAATCCATTGCCACCGTGCCCGTGGGCTCGGGCAGGAACAGGGCGCAGTCCACGCGGTTGCCGTTGGACAGGGTGTATTGCATGGCGTAGGTCGTGGGCGGCAGGATGTTGCGCACCAGCGACTCCATCTGCACCTCGCCGAAAGCGCCGCGCGCGCGCTTGTCGCCCAGCAGTTCCTGCAGGCTGACGACGTTGGTGGTGAGGCCATCGATCTTCTTCTGCGCCTCGTCGATGGTGGCCAGCCGCGCCATGACGTTGGCGAAAGTCTCGTTGGTCTTCTTGAAGCCCTCGTCGAGGCGCTCGGTGACCTTGCCGCTGATCTGCTCCAGACGCCCGTCGACAGTCTTGGTCAAGGCTTCGATGCTGGTGGTGAGCTGCTGCGTGGCATTGCCCATCGAGGTCTGCAACAGCTCCTGCCCGGCGCGGCCCTGCTCCGCCAGGGTCTGCAAGGTGTTGGTGAGCAGTTCCGTGCGCAGCACGTCCTGCTTGGCCTGCAGGCTCGCCGCCAGGTCGGAAAGCTGTCTGATCATGGACTCCCTGCTCTGCGACAGGCTCTCGCTCTGCGACAACTGCAGCGCCAGCATGGCATCCCGCGTCTGCTTGAGTTCCTGCGACACGGCCGCGCGCAGCCGCTCCGAAGACTCGCCGACCGCCGCCGCCATGCGCTCGCCCTGCGCGGCCAAACCCTCGTGCAGCGTGGTCAGCATCTCGCGATGCTTGTCGTCCAAGGTCTGCGCGATTTGCAGCGGCAGCTCGGATTGCAGCCTGGTCAGGCTGTTGAGTTTAAGTCCCTGCCACACGAAAGCGGCCAGAATGAAAAGGGCAAGAATGCCGAACAGGATTTCAAGCATGGGAAAACTCCTCGGTAACATGTTGCATGTCCAGCCGGATCAAATCCGCAACAACCTCAAAGCGTTGGAGTAGATCGAGCGCGACATGGCGACCGGCAAAAACCGGTCGGACAGAATTGTCCATAACGGGTATCCCTTTCACGCACGTGAGAGATGCTGATATTTTCTTGCCATGGAAAACGCAAGCCCGACCCCCGGCGTCGATTACACGCGTACGTTCGATGGAATGGACGCCTGGC
>Ga0315281_10005233_pt1 | contig 18607 bp, 16 predicted proteins | sample YL17G07_0_MG_FD_204540 | JGI IMG/M metagenome (GOLD analysis project Ga0315281, IMG submission 204540) | Sediment microbial communities from Yellowstone Lake, YNP, Wyoming, USA - YL17G07_0 | ecosystem: Environmental > Aquatic > Freshwater > Lake > Sediment | place: USA: Wyoming | collected...
GCGCCGCCATCGTCAAGGCGGTCGAGGCGCATACCGGACGGCGCCCGGAACTCAGCACCTCGGGCGGCACCTCGGACGCCCGCTTCATCAAGGACCATTGCCCGGTGGCCGAATTCGGCCTGGTGGGTGCGACCATGCACCAAGTGGACGAGCGCGTGCCGATCGCCGACCTGGCGGCCCTGACCGCCATCTACGAAACGATCCTGGGCGAATATTTCGCCCCAGGCGGCGGCTGATATCAGCGTCAATCCGCCGCGAGGCGTCGTGTTCGACCGAGGGTGAACCCGACTGAAATGGAGGCGTGCATGCGTGCCTACGTTCTTGGCCAAATCGAGGTGAGCGATCCCGAAGCCTTTACCCAGTACCGTGAGCGGGTGAAGGCCACCATCGAAGCGCATGGCGGTCGCTACCTCGTCCGTGGCGGCGCCATGACCAAGATGGAGGGCGATTGGCCCTATCCGAGAGCGGTGGTCATAGAGTTTCCGTCTCGCCAGGCCGCCGAAACCTGGTACCGTTCGCCTGGCTACGCCGCGTTGATCGGGCTGCGCCAACGTGCCAGCCGCACCAATCTGGTGATCGTGGATGGGGTGGACTAGCTCTGAACGAGCAACCGAGTTGCCATCGTCAGGCTGAGGTCGGGCCTGTTCCGGTTAATAGCGCACGTCGGTCAGATAGAGCCCCTCGGGCGGCGCGGTCGGGCCGGCGGCGGCGCGCTCGCGGGCGTCGAGCGCCCGGGCGACATCGGCCGCGCTCCACTTGCCCTCGCCGACCAGTTTCAGCGTGCCCACCAGGTTGCGTACCTGGCGGTGCAGGAACGAGCGCGCCCGGGCGACGATGCGCAATTCCTCGCCCTGGCGCGTCACGTCGAGGACATCGAGGGTCTTGATCGGCGAGGCCGACTGGCACGCGGTCGAACGAAAGCTGGTGAAATCGTGATGCCCGACCAGCACCCGCGCCGCCTCGGCCATGGCGCCTTCGTCGAGCGATTGCGTTACCCACCAGGCACGGCCGCGATCCAGCGCCAGCGGCGCCTTGCGGTTGGCGATGCGATAGAGATAGGCGCGCTCGACGGCCGAAAAGCGGGCATGGAAATCGGGCCCGACGATTTCGGCGCGCAGCACGGCCACTGGTCGCGGGCGCAGATGAAAGTTGATGGCGTCGCGCACCGTCCGCGCCGAGGCCTCTCGTTCGAGATCGACATGCACGACCTGGCCCAGGGCATGAACGCCGGTGTCGGTGCGCCCGGCGGCATAGGTGGTGGCATGTTCACCGCAGAAGGCGACGATCGCCTCCTCGATCGACTGTTGCACCGAGGGGCCGTTGTCCTGGCGCTGCCAGCCGACGAAATCGCCGCCGTCGTATTCGATGGTGAGCTTGAAGCGGGTCACGGCAGAACCGTGTCGCCGGCAAGCGTGAGCCCCCGCCGGAACTCGGCCGCGCTCATGGCGCGCCGGCCGGCCCGCTGCACGGTGAGGAGATCGAGCGTCAGGCCGTCGCCACAGGCGATGCCGAGCGGCTCAAACGCCAAGCGCCCCGGCGGCCCGGCCGCCGGTTCGCCCACCGCCGCTTGCAGCACACGCACGCGTTCCGGGGCTCGTTCGCCGGCAAGCTCGAACCAGGCACCGGGCCAGGGGTCGAAGGCCCGCGTTTGGCGCTCCAGGGCCGCCGCTGGTTGCCGCCAGTCGAGCCGGCCCTCTTCGCGCGTCAGCTTGCGGGCATAGGTGGCGGCGCTCGCGTCCTGGGGCTTTGCGGCGAGCCGTCCGGCGGCCAACCCTTCGAGCCCCTCGACGAGCAGCCGCGCGCCCAGGCCCGCCAGGCGCTCGGACAGCCCGGCCGCGGTATCGTCGGGCCGGATCGGCTCGGGCGCCATCAGCAGAACGTCGCCGGTATCGAGGCCCTGGTTCATCCGCATCAGGCTGATGCCGGTCTTGGTATCGCCGGCCAGGAGGGCGCGCTGGATCGGTGCCGCGCCCCGCCAGCGCGGCAGCAGCGAGGCATGGACGTTGAGACAACCCAGGCGTGGCGCTTCGAGGAAGGCCGTCGGCAGCAATAGCCCGTAGGCCACGACCACCGCCGCGTCGAGGGCAAGGGCGGCGAACGCCCTCGCCTCGGCCTCGGCGCGCAGGTTCTCCGGCGTATGCAGCGTCAGGCCGCGTTCGTTCGCCAGTTGCTGCACCGGGCAGGGTTGGAGTTTATGTCCGCGCCCGGCCGGGCGTGGCGGCTGGCAATAGACGGCGGCGATGTCATGTCCGGCCGCGAGCAGCGCCTTCAGGCTCGGCACGGCGAAGGCCGGCGTTCCCATGAAGGCGATCTTGAGGCGCACCAAGGGGGCCTCGCCGCTCAGGGTCGCGCCAGGGCGGGCGCGCCGGACTTGTGGGTCTTGCGCAGCTTGCGCAGGATGATGCCGCGCTTCAGCGCCGAAATGTGATCCACGAACAGCACGCCGTCGAGGTGATCCATCTCGTGCTGGATGCAGGTCGCCAGCAGGCCGTCGGCCTCTATTTCGCGGCTCTCGTTGTCATGGTCGAGATAGCGCACACGCACCGATGCCGGCCGCACGACATCGGCATAGTGGTCGGGCAGCGACAGGCAGCCCTCGTCATAGGTGGCGCGTTCCTCGGAGGTCCACAGAATCTCCGGATTGGCCATGAAATAGGGCCGGCGCGGGTCGTCGCCGTCGGCCGCGTCCAACTCCACGACGATGATGCGCTCGGCGACGCCGACTTGGGGCGCGGCGAGGCCAATGCCGGGGGCCGCGTGCATGGTCTCCAACATGTCATCCATCAGCTTGCGGATCCGGGCATCGACGCAGGCCACGGGTTTGCACACGCGCTTAAGGCGCGGGTCCGGGGCAATGATGATCTCAAGCTTGGCCATGAGGCTCCGAGTCGGCAAGGGTAGGGGGGCTGGGTCCGGGGGCTTACCTATGGCCAGACGCCGCCAGCGTCAAGGCGGCCCGGCCGGGCCTGACCGGGGACGGTGCGGAACCGAGGCCTGCCTGCTAGGCTGGGCCCGATCCGATCCGACGATGAAGGGAGTGCCACCGACCATGGAAGCCTTGACCGTCGTTCTGATCGTGCTGGTGGCGGTGCTGGCCGCGGCCGTGGTCGCGCTGTCGCGGCGCGGCGCCGGTTCGGGTGAGCTGGCCGGGCGCCTCGATCAGATGGCCCAGGCCCACGCCGCCCAGCAGGCCCAACTCGCCGATCGCCTTCAGGCCCAGGAGCGGGCGCTGACCGAGACCGTGGATGCGCGCCTGGCCGCGTTGGGGCAGCGGGTCAGCATCGGGCTCAAGGAACAGACCGCCGAGGCCGCCAAGTCCATGTCCGACCTGGCCTCGCGCCTGGCCGTCATCGACACGGCCCAAAAGAATATCATGGAGCTGTCGTCGCAGATGGTGGGTCTCCAGGACATCCTAGCCAACAAACAGGCCCGGGGCCGGTTCGGCGAGGAGATCATGGAGAACCTCGTGCGCGACGCCTTGCCGGCGGCGCTCTACACTTTCCAGGCCACGTTGTTGGGCGGCCAGCGCGTGGATTGCCTGGTGCGGCTGCCCAATCCGCCGGGGCCGATCGCCATCGACGCCAAATTTCCGCTCGAGGACTACCGGGTTCTCGCCGCCGGCAAGAGCGAGACCGAGATGGTACAGGCGCGCCGGGCCTTCGATGCCGCCGTCCGCAAGCATATCCGCGACATCGCCGAGAAATACATCGTGCCAGGCGAGACCGCCGAATGGGCGATGTTGTTCTTGCCCAGCGAGGCGATCCACGCCGAACTGCACGCCAATTTCCCGACCGTCGTCGAGGAGGCTCGCCGGCGCCGCGTCTGCGTCGTCTCGCCGAATACCATGATGGCGACCATGACGGCGATCCGGGCCCTGCTGCGCGATGTCGAAATGCGCGAGCAGGCCGGCCGCATTCAGGCCGAGGTCGGGGCGCTCCTCAACGACGTGCGGCTGTTGGATGAGCGCAGCCTGAAGCTCGAACGACATTTCGGCCAGGTCGCCGAGGATGTACGCCTGGTCCGCGTCTCGAGCGAAAAGGTTCTGCGCCGAGGGCAGAACATCAGTGAAGTCCGGCTCGATGATGGTCCGGTGTCTGATCGGATTGAAAAAACTGATAATATAATAGCTATTTCAACATAATGGTGTGAATTAACTCTATTTAAGTTATTTAATTAAATTACCTTATTTGTTGTTAATCGTTAATTATTTATTTTACTAAGGCGACCTAACGGCGCAGCTTGGTGGGGCGGTTCTTATCCGCTCGCTCCCTTGCCATCAGGCTCTGGCCTAGCCGGCGTAGTGCCCCGCGCACGGCTTCATCGCCGACCGCGGCGGTGGCGGCCTCCGCCGCCGCTATCTCAGCCGGCGTCGGTTCCACAGCCGGCTGATGGTCCGGTGGCGGCGCCACCGGGCCCTGGCGCAGCTTGAGGCGAGCCACGGCGCGATAGCCGAAATAGGTGTTGATGCGCTCCACCAGCCGGGGCTCGTCGTGCTGCATTTCCAACGCCGCCGCGCTCTCGGCCACCAGATGCAGGGTGCCGCCCTCGCGTCCGTTGCCGGGAAAGATCAGCTGTTCGGGGCGGCTGAGTGCCGCCAGCTCGGGGCCGACAATGGCGGTCCAGTCCGTGACAATGCGGCCTTGGGCCAGCCCGCGCTTGCCCAGCGCCTTGCCGGTCAGCTTGGGCAATAGCGCGGCGAGGGCGCGCATACCGGGCTGGCGGTTCGGCGTTATCTCTGCCTCGGGGTCAAATTTGGGTGGCTGCTTTCCCATGCCGGCATTCCGTGACAGGGTTGGGCAGCCATCTTAGCCCCGTCCCATGTCCATTCCCAAGAACCCACTCCCCACGGCTCGTTTGCTCCTCGCCTGGTACGACCGCCATCGGCGCCGCCTGCCGTGGCGGGCGGAGCCGGGCCAGATCACTGAGCCCTACCGGGTCTGGCTCAGCGAAATCATGCTGCAACAGACCACGGTGGCCACGGTCACGCCCTATTTCGAGCGCTTCCTCGTCCGCTGGCCGAGCCTGGCCGCACTGGCCGCGGCCGACCTCGACGAGGTGTTGCATGCCTGGCAGGGCCTTGGCTATTACGCCCGTGCCCGCAACCTGCATCGCTGCGCCCGCCTGCTTAGCCTGCGACCCAGCGGATTCCCCGAGAGTGAGCCCGCGTTGCGGGCGCTGCCGGGCATCGGCGAGTACACGGCGGCGGCCATCGCCGCCATCGCCTTCGGCCATCGGGCCACGCCGGTGGATGGCAACGTGCTTCGGGTCATGGCGCGAGTCTTCGGGATTGCCGCCCCGCTGCCCCGCGTCAAGAAGGAACTAGCGGAACTGGCGCGCTCGCTGACTCCGGTCAAGCGAACCGGGGATTATGCCCAGGCCGTGATGGACCTTGGCGCCACCGTCTGCACGCCCCGCACCCCCGACTGCGACCTCTGCCCCTGGCGTCGGGCCTGCGTGGCGCGCCGTGAGGGTTGCCAGGAGGCGCTGCCGGCGCGGGGGCCAAGGCGCGCGCGGCCCACGCGTCATGGTGTCGTCTATTGGCTGCTGGATGGCGATGATCGGGTGTTGCTGCGCCGGCGCCCGGAACAAGGGCTGCTTGGCGGCATGATGGAAATGCCATCGAGCGAGTGGCGGGAACGGCCTTGGCCGAAGGCAGCTTTCGCCGCCGCTGCCCCGCGCCGGGCGGCATGGCGCCGGTTACCCGGCTGCGTGCGCCACGTCTTTACGCATTTCGAGCTTGAGTTGGTGGTGTTGGCGGCGCGCCTGGCGCGACCTTGCCCCCAGGGCCTGTGGTGGCCAGTAGGTGAGCTTGACCGGCAAGCCCTGCCGACGCTGATGCGAAAAGTGGCGCGTCATGCCCTGGCGGGCGGGGGCGTGCCTGTCAGAATAACTCGGCGCGCAGCTTCTGGCGCAGGACGTCGATCGAGATAAGGCTACCCTCGGCCTCGAAACACCAGAACTGCCAGCCGTTGCAGGCGGGCGCGCCCTGAACCAGGGCGCCGACCTGATGGATCGAGCCGCGATGTTCGGCGGTGACGAGCGTACCGTCGGCGCGCACCCGCGCGACCCAGCGCCGGTCCGGGCTCTGCAGCACATCGCCCGGCGAGAGCAGGCCGCGCTCGACCAGCCAGCCGAAAGGAACGCGCGGTTCGTCGCGGCGCGATGGTGTGGCGGCAAGGCTCGGATCGGACAGCGGCACCACGGCGGCGATGCGACGAGCCGCGGCCTCGGCATAGACCGGATCGCGCTCGATGCCGATCCAACGCCGGCTCAACCGCTTGGCCACGGCGCCGGTGGTGCCGGTGCCGAAGAAGGGATCGAGCACCAAGTCGCCCGGCCTGGTGGTGGCCAGAATGACGCGATGGAGCAGCGCTTCCGGCTTTTGTGTCGGATGGGCCTTGCGCCCATTCTCGTCCTTGAGCCGCTCCGGCCCGCTACAGAGTGGCAGCAGCCAGTCGCTGCGCATCTGCAAGTCGTCGTTGAGCGCTTTCATGGCCTCGTAGTTGAAGGTGTAGCGCGATTCCTTTGCCTTGGCGCACCACAGCAGCGTTTCCTGCGCGTTGGTGAAGCGCCGGCCGCGGAAGTTCGGCATCGGGTTGGTTTTGCGCCAGACGATGTCGTTGAGCAGCCAATAACCCAGATCATGCATCATGGCGCCGATGCGATAGATGTTGTGGTAGCTGCCGATGACCCACAGCGCGCCGTCGTCCTTCAACAGGCGTCGGGCGGCGGTCAGCCAGTCGCGCGTGAAACGGTCATAGCTGGCGAAGTCGGCAAAGCGATCCCACTCCTCGTCCACGCCCTCGACGCGGCTATGGTTCGGCCGCAGCAATTCGCCCGATAGCTGTAGGTTGTAGGGCGGATCGGCGAAGATCAGATCGACCGAGCGCTCCGGTAACCGCGCCATGGCGGCAAGGCAGTCGCCCAGAACGAGTTTGCCGTCGGCCTCTGGCTCGGCGGCGGCTGGCTTGGTGACAAGCTTGATGATCGTCTTGGTGGCTGGTGCTCGGCTGGCCATGCGGTTCCCCCTTGGCAAGCCGGGGAGCATGGTTCAGCCCGAGTCGCGCGTCAAGAGTCTAGTAGAATCAGTTGATTATAGAGAGATATTCAGATATTGGCCGAAAAGAACGCCGATGCTCGGGCGTAATACCCAGGCGGGCCAGGGCCTGACGGTGTTCGGGGGTGCCGTAGCCAGCGTTGCGCTCCCAGCCATAACCGGGATAGCGCTCGGCCAGTTCGACCATCAGCGCGTCGCGCCTGACCTTGGCCAGGATTGAGGCGGCGGCAATCGAAAGACAGCAGCGGTCGCCGCCGACCACGGTGCGGGCGGGACAGGAGAGGAGCGGCGCCCGGTTGCCGTCCACCAGGGCCAAGACCGGAGGCAGCGACAGCGCCGCGACGGCGCGGCTCATGGCCAGATGCGTGGCCTTGAGAATATTGAGACGGTCGATTTCCTCGACGCTGGCCTCGCCCAATCCCACGATGGCGCAGCCCAGGATCTCGGGCGCCAGTTGCCGGCGCGTGCGCGAGCTCAAGGCCTTCGAATCGTCAATGCGTCGGGCGAGATCCGGCGGCAGCGCGCCGTGGGCAAAGATCACGGCGGCGGCCAGCACGGGTCCGGCCCATGGGCCGCGTCCGACCTCGTCCACGCCGGCGATGGGCCCACCCATTTCCCTGGCGGCCGCTGTTTCCATGACCAAGTCCGGCATGATTACCCTCCCGTGCCCGGCAGCATAGCAGGCAGTGCGGGCCGGCGCCGTCAGAACAGAGTCAGTTGGCGTCCGGAACCGGGCGGGATCGGCGGCGCGAAGGCGGAGAGGTCGAAGTCGAAACTGCGTTCATTGAGCCCGAGGCGTCCGCAGGCAAGCTCAAAACGCCGCGCCAGCAGCTCGGCATAGTGGCCCTTGCCGGTCATGCGCCGGCCGAAGGTCGAATCGTTGAGACCCCCGCCGCGCAGATCGCGCAGCAAGGCCAGCACATGCCGCGCCCGTTGCGGCGCGTGGGCGGCCAGCCATTCCTGGAACAGATCCTTGATCTCCAGCGGCAGGCGCAAAACGATATAGGCGGCGCTGCTGGCCCCGGCTTGCTTGGCGGCGGCCAGGATACGCTCAAGCTCCATGTCATTCAGTGCCGGTATGATCGGCGCCGCCATGACGCCGACAGGAATGCCGGCATCGGCGAGCGCGGCAATGGCCTCAAGGCGCCGGCGCGGGCTGGCGGCGCGAGGCTCGAGTGTGCGGGCAAGCTCGCCGTCGAGCGTCGTCACCGAGATATGCACCTGCGCCAATCGGCGCTCGGCCATGCGCTTCAGGATGTCGATATCGCGTATCACCAGCGCCGATTTGGTGACGATGCCGACGGGATGATTGCAGGCATCGAGCCGTTCGAGCACGCGCCGCGTGATCTCATAGTCCCGTTCGATCGGCTGATAGGGGTCGGTATTGGTGCCCATCGCCAGCACGGCAGGGCGATAACCGGGCCGGGCTAACTCGGCGGCCAGCAATTCGGGCGCGTCCGGCTTGGCGAATAGCTTGGTCTCGAAATCGAGGCCGGGAGAGAGGCCAAGCCAGGCATGGGTCGGCCGGGCGAAGCAATAGACGCAGCCATGCTCACAACCGCGATAGGCATTGAGCGAGCGGTCGAACGGAATGTCGGGGGATTGGTTGTAGGCGATGGCGGTGCGACTGGTATCGATGGAAACGGTGGTGCGTAGCGGGGTTTCGCCCCCGCCCTCGCTCTCGTGCCTGTCGTCCGCGTGGCTCCCGGCCCAACCATCGTCCTCGGCTTGTCGCGTCGCACCCTCAAAGCGTCCGGCGCGGTTGCTGACCGCCCCGCGCCCTTTGCGGGCTCGGTCGGGAATCCGGGTATCGGGGCCCTGGTCGCCCGGCTCAAGCTCGTCGCTCATGCCGCGAACATTACCGCCGCCGGATGGAACGTTTCAAGAACTGTCGGGTGGGCCCAGCGGGTAGGCCCAGGGCGGCTCTATTTTTTCAGATGCTCGGTCAGGCGCGGCATCAACTCGGCCAGATTGCAGGGCCGGTGCCGGTGATCGAGTTGCCAGCGCAGGATGCCTTCCCAGCCGTCGCGGCAGGCGCCGGGCGAACCCGGCAGGGCGAACAGATAGGTACCGCCAGCCACACCGCCGGTGGCGCGCGACTGCATGGCCGAGGTCTTGATTTTTTCGTAGGAGAGCATGCGGAACAACTCGCCGAAGCCCTCGATCTCCTTGTCGAAGACGGAACGGAAGGCCTCGGGCGTCACGTCGCGACCGGTGACGCCGGTGCCGCCGGTAGCGATCACCACATCGACGCCGGGGTCGGCGATCCAGGCGCGCAATTGGGCGACGATGGCCGATACCTCGTCGCGGACGATGGCGCGCGCCGCCAAGCGATGCCCGTCGCGCTCAAGAAGGTCGGTCAGGGTTTGGCCCGATTTGTCGTCGGCTTGCCCGCGCGTATCGGAAACGGTCAGGACGGCAATGTGGACCGGCAGGAACGGCCGGCTTTCGTCAATTCCCGCCATTGAGGGCTACTCGGGCGCCGTCGTCCTGGGCGTCATAGGCAGGCCAGTCGCCGGCGGCAAGCGCGTCGAGCGACGGCGCTTCCTGGCCCATGCGTTGGCGATAAATCCACAGCGAGGCCAGCACGCGCTGCACGAACGTGCGTGTTTGCAGCGCCGGCATGCTTTCGATGAACAGCAAGGGGTCGCTCTTGCCGATGGCCTGAATCCACTTGGCGACCTTGCCGGGCCCGGCGTTGTAGGCGGCAATCAGGCGGATCAAATCGCCGTCCACCGATTCTTCGTCCAGCAGGCGGCGGAGATATTTCTGGCCCAGCGTCACGTTAAGCTCGGGGTCCAGCAGGCGGCGGCTCTTGGCGCCGGCGAAATCGTTGCTCGCGGTCGTCAGCGTATCGGCCGTCGCCGGCATCAATTGCATCAGTCCGACGGCGCCGCTCGGGCTGAGCGCCTGTGGATTGAAGCCCGATTCGTGGCGCATGACGGCGTAGACCAAGGCGCGGTCAACCTGGAAGCCATCCTTCGGCTGCCAGGCCGGTAGCGGATAGCGCATGGCGTCGCGCCAGGGGGCTTCACTGTCGGCGCCAACCGCGAGGTTGAGGGCAAGCGCGGGCATGTCCGCCGCCTGGGCCACGGTGGCGAGGATATCGCCGGAAATATCCTGGCGCGCCTGGAGCGCCACCAATTCGTCCTCGGCCAGCGCCGTCTTGCCGACTTGCAGCAGCGCCAGTGCGCGCCGACAGCCCTCGTCGGCCAGCAACTCTTTTGCTTCGGCCGGCACCAACGGCTGCCAACCGAAATCCAGCTCCGTTTCCATGCCCAGCGCGCGGCGCGCCAGTTGGCCGTAGAAGCTTTCGCCGCGTTTGGCGGCGACGATCAGCCAACGGGATACCTGTTCCGGCTGGCCGGCCTTCAGGTGGGCGCGCCCCGCCCAATAGGCGGCGGCGGCGACTTCCCACGGCGGCATGCGGCGATCGGTGGCGGCAGCCTCGAATTGTTGGGCGGCTTCGTCGGCACGGCCCTGGCGCCACAGGTCAAGGCCGGCAAGCCATTCGGCGCTGGGCGCCACGACATCGTTCTCGGGCGCGCCGGCGCGCCTGGCCTCGGCCGGGGCCGGAGGCGGCGGTGCGGCACCGGCGGGTTTGCGTTTCACCGCCAGGGCATGGATGCCCTGCGCCTCGGGCAAATCGGCATAGAGCCGGAGCCAGTCGCTCAATTCCTTGTAGCCGGAACGGTAGGCGGTCGGATGCAGGTAGCGCTGCGCCAGGACGTGGCCCATCAGGGTCTTATCCGTGAGCCGGCGGATGTGGCGGTCGGCCGCCGGCCACAGGCCCTGGTCCTGAAGGGCGAAGATCAGGCGATAGGTTTCGGCGTCGGCGGGGGTAAGCGGCTGGGGCAGGTGGTCCTTGGCGGCGCTCGGCGTAATCGGCGCCAGCAGGGACGAGAGCTGCGGCTCGGCAGGGGCCTCATCGGCCCGAGTTTGCTGCGGCGCAGCAGAAACGATACCGACAGCCAGTCCGATGATGATCCTAAGGGCCACCATCCGCGACCGCACTGTTGCGCGGCGCCGGCATTGCGGCGGGATCGGCCTACGATTGGGATAAAGCATGGGCGACTCCATACACGCCTCAGTCCCCTTTGGGCAACCCTAGGGATTGTATGTCATTCGCCTGCGTAACACAATCTATAGCAATTTCAAGGATTCCAGCCGCTCTCGGAGCATGAGCAGGTCGCGCCAGGCCTCGCGTTTGGCGCTCGGCTGGCGCAGCAGGAAGGCCGGGTGATAGGTCGCCATGGCCGGGACAGGGCCTGCCATTCCTGGGCTTTGGTGCTCGAACCAGCGGCCGCGCAGCTTGGTGATGCCGTCGCCGCGACCTAACAGCGCACCCGCCGCGGCACCGCCAAGCAAGACCAGCACCGCCGGCGCCACAAGCTCGATCTGGCGTTCGACGAAGGGCAGGCAGGCAGCAACCTCCGCCTGGGTGGGGTGGCGGTTTCCCGGCGGCCGCCAATAGATGATGTTGGTGATATAGGCCCGCGTGCGATCAAGGCCGATAGCGGCCAGCATGCGGTCGAGAAGCTGCCCGCTGACGCCGACAAAAGGGCGGCCGGCGCGATCTTCGTCGCCGCCGGGCGCCTCGCCCACCAGCATGACCGGGCCGGTCTTGCTGCCGTCGCCGAAGACCAGCTTGGTGGCGGTCGCCTTGAGGGCGCAGCCGTCGAACAGGGCCAAGGCCTCGGCCAGTTCATCAAGCGTGCGCGCCGCCTGCGCCAGGGAGCGCCCCGCCCCATCCGTCGCCGGAACCATTGACGCCGGCGCCCGGCCGACGGCTGCACGCCTGGCGGGGGCAGGGGCCGTGATGGGGATGAGAGCCGGAGCGGGCGCCACGGCCGCGACCGGCGCCGGCTCGGCCGCTGGCTCGGCAAAGCGGTCCTGGGCCAGGGGCAACAGGGCTTCGTCGGCGCCGGCCTCAAGCTGCCAGCGCAGCAGCGCCAATGCTTCAGGATAAGTCGTGGTGGCACTTTCACTCATGGCTCATTCTACCATGATCGTTGCCTTTGTGGTCGCTGGCCGCGCCGCCGCCGGTTCCACTTCGCCACCCCATGCTTTATGTTGCTCCGGCTAGCGCGGGGATCGGAGACGGTGGCCATGACCAGGGAAACGATGGAATTCGACGTGGTGATCGTGGGCGCCGGCCCAGCCGGGCTCTCCGCCGCGATTCGCCTCAAGCAATTGGCCCAGGAGCGGGGCCAGGACATCGCCGTCTGCGTCATCGAGAAGGGCTCCGAGGTCGGCGCACATATTCTCTCGGGCGCCGTCATCGACCCGATCGCCCTCAACGAGTTGATTCCGGATTGGAAGGAGCGCGGCGCGCCCCTCAACACGCCGGTATCCGAAGACCGGTTCCTGATCCTGTCCGAGCGCGGCAGCCTGCGCATCCCGAACCTGCTGTTGCCGCCGCTGATGAACAATCACGGCAACTACATCATCTCACTCGGCAACTTATGTCGTTGGTTGGGTCAGCAGGCCGAGGCGCTGGGGGTCGAGATTTATCCCGGCTTTGCCGCCGCCGAGGTCTTGTTCAACGATCAGGGCGCCGTCGCGGGCGTTGCCACTGGCGACATGGGCGTGGGGCGCGATGGCGCTCACAAGGCGGGCTATACGCCGGGGGTCGAGCTGCGCGCCAAATACACCTTCTTCGCCGAAGGCTGTCGTGGCTCGCTGTCCCAGCAACTCATGCGGCGCTTTGATCTTCGCCAGGGCGTCGGCCCGCAGAAATACGGCATCGGTCTGAAAGAGCTGTGGCAGGTCGAGCCCGGCCAGCATCATCCGGGCCTGGTCGTTCATAGCCAGGGCTGGCCGCTGGGCTCGTACACCGGCGGCGGCTCGTTCATGTACCATCTTGAGGACAATCAGGTCGCCGTCGGCTTCGTCGTTCACCTGAACTACGACAATCCCCATTTGTCGCCGTTCGAGGAATTCCAGCGCTTCAAGACCCATCCGGCGATCCGGCCCATGTTCGACGGCGCGCGGCGCATCGCCTACGGCGCTCGCGCCATCAACGAGGGCGGCCTGCAGGCGGTGCCGAAGCTGGTCTTCCCCGGCGGCTGCCTGATCGGCTGTTCGGCGGGCTTTGTTAACCTGCCGCGCATCAAGGGCACGCACAACGCCATGAAGACCGGCATGCTGGCGGCGGCGGCGGCGTTCGAGAGCCTGACGGCGGGGGCGGCGGGCGGCGACGAGTTGGCCGCGTATCCGGCCGCCTTCCGCGCCTCCTCGGTCTATCGCGACCTGTGGCAGGTGCGAAACGTCAAGCCGGGCCTCAAATACGGTCTCTGGCTCGGCACCCTTCACGGCGGCACCCATATGTGGCTCAACTGTCTCGGCCTCGGCTTCCTGGCGCCGTGGACGCTGAAGCACGGCAAGGCCGATCACGAATGCCTGAAGCCGGCCAAGGATTGCCGGCCCATCGCCTACCCCAAGCCCGACGGGGTGCTGACTTTCGATCGCCTGTCTTCGGTCTTCATTTCCAGCACCAATCACGAGGAAGACCAGCCGATCCATCTTCGCCTGAAGGACGCGGCCGTGCCGGTGGCCGTGAACCTGGCCGAGTACGACGCGCCAGAGCAGCGCTACTGCCCGGCTGGCGTCTATGAGATCGTGCGGCAGGGCGATGGCGCCCGGCTACAGATCAACGCCCAGAACTGCGTCCACTGCAAAACCTGCGACATCAAGGATCCGAGCCAGAACATCGTCTGGTCCGTGCCCGAGGGCGGCGGCGGCCCCAACTATCCGAATATGTAAGACGGCCCTGGCCGTCAGGCCCCGCCGCTTGGTATGGTCCCCCCGCATGATCCTAAGCTTCCGCCCCGCACTGCTGCTATCGGCCATCCCGGCGCTTGCCTTGGCCCTGGCGCCGCTGTCAGCCGTTGCCGAACTCCTGCCGCGGGACGCGCCGGCCGTGGGGGCGCCGATCGAGCCCTCGCTGGCGGGGCGCTATTTGGCCGGGCGCTATGCTCAGTCGGGTCACGATCTGGCCGCCGCCGCCGACCTGCTTGGCGGCGCGCTTGAGGCCGATCCGAAGAATCCGGACCTGCTACAGCAGACCTTCATGCTCACTCTTGGCGCCGGGCGTATCGGGTCGGCAACCGATTTGGCCAAGCGCCTGATAGCGCTTGGCAGCGACAATGATCTGGCGCCGATCATACTCGCCGTCGCCAGCGCCAAGAGTGGCGATTTCTCCGGCGCCAGCGCGGCGTTGAAGGGGGTGCCGACCAGTGGGATCAATGCGGTCCTGGTGCCGCTGCTCGATGCCTGGTTTGCCTTGCCGGGCGAGGGCATCGAGGCCGGCGTCACGGCGCTGGCCCCGCTGGCCAAGATCAAGGGCCTCGAACCTCTCTACGAGACGCAACTAGGCCTGATCCAGGATCTAGCCGGCCATGCCGCCGAGGCCGACACGGCTTATCAAGCGGCGATCAAGGCCTCGGAGCAACCTTCGTTCCGCATGCATGAACTGGCCGGCAATTTCTATCAGCGCCAGAATCGTGCCGCCGACGCCAAGGCACTTTACGATAATTTCGCCAAGCGGGTGCCGGCGGCGCTGTGGCTGGAGGCGCTGGCCTCCTCGATCGAGGCCGGCGCCAAGGCTCCGCCTACCGTGCCCGACGCCGGCGCCGGCGCCGCCGAGGCCCTGTTCGATCTCGCCACCATCCTGAACCAGGAGGAGGCCTACGACGCGGCGCTCACCTATCTGCGCCTCGCCCTCCACTTGCGTCCCGACTTGGCCATCGCCCAGGTGCTGCTCGGCGACGTCCTGGTCCAGCAGGAACGCCTGGCCGAGGCGGTCGATGTCTATGGCAGCGTATCGGGCACCTCGCCCTTCGCTTGGCAGGCGCGGCGCAGCGCGGCGAGGGAACTCGACGAACTGGATCGCACGGACGAGGCGGTGGCGGCGCTCAAAGTCATGGTGGACGAACGGCCTAGGGACATGGACGCGGCCATCGATCTGGGCAACATCGAGCGCGCGCACGAGCGTTTCGCCGAGGCCGCGGCGGCATACGACATTGCCGTGGCGCGGCTGGGCGAACCCCAGCCCCAGCATTGGTCGCTGTTCTATTTTCGCGGCGTCTCGCGCGAGCGCAACAAGGAGTGGGCCGCGGCCGAGCCCGATTTCAAGCAGGCCTTAGCGCTTGAGCCGGACCAGCCCTATGTCCTCAACTATCTCGCCTATTCCTGGGTCGAGCAGCAGCAGCAAGCGCATTACGACGAGGCGCTCGCCATGCTGGCCAAGGCCGTCGAACTGCGCCCCGACGATGGCTACATTGTGGACAGCCTGGGCTGGGTCTATTACCGGCTGGGTCAACACGACAAGGCGGTCGAGTATCTTGAGCGCGCGGTGCAATTGAAGCCGCAGGATCCCGTCATCAACGATCATTTGGGCGATGCCTACTGGCGGGCCGGCCGCAAGCGCGAGGCGGGCTCGCAGTGGCGCCGGGCGCTCTTGTTCAAGCCGGAGCCGGATCAGATCCAGCCGATCGAGGCCAAGATCGAACACGGCCTCGACGAGTCGACCGGCGGCTGATCCCGATGGCGTTTCCCGCCAAGCGTCCGCCGCGCGAACTGCGCCTCTTGGCCCGGGCCAAGATCAATCTCTATTTGCACGTGCTGGGCCGGCGCGACGACGGCTATCACCTGTTGGACAGCCTGGTGGCCTTCGCCGACGTCGGCGACGATCTCGTCTGCCGCGAGGCCGCGGATATAACGCTGCGGATGACGGGACCGTTCGCCGCCTCGCTGCTGGGCGAAGGCGACAACCTGGTTCTGCGCGCCGCCCGCCGCTTGCGGGCCGTATCGGGCAAGCCCAAGCTCGGCGCCGCGCTGACGCTCACCAAGCGATTGCCGGTGGCCTCGGGCATCGGCGGCGGGTCGGCCGACGCGGCGGCAACGCTTTTCGCTCTCGATCGGCTGTGGAATCTCGACCTCGGCGCGGCGCGGTTGGCCGACATCGGCCTCGAGCTTGGCGCCGATGTGCCGGTCTGCCTGGCCGGCGTGCCGACCTTCATGGGGGGCGTGGGCGAGGCCTTGGTGCCGGCGCCGGCCCTGCCGCCCGCTCATGTCGTGCTGGTCAATCCGGGCCTGGCTCTGCCGACCGCGAGCGTGTTTGGCCGCTTCCTGGGCCCCTTTTCACCGGCGGGGCGCTGGAGCGAGGCCCCGGCGGACGCGGCGATGCTGGCGCAATGGCTGGCGACGCGGGCCAACGACCTGACCGATGCCGCGCTTGGCATTATGCCGGCGATAGGCGGGGTGCTCTCGGCGCTCAAAGCCAGCCAGGGTTGCCTCCTCGCCCGCATGTCGGGCAGCGGGGCCACCTGTTTCGGTCTCTACGCCGATGCCGCCGCCGCCAGCGCCGCCGCCGCGACCCTGTCGCGGCCGGGCTGGTGGGTCGCCGCGGCGCCGCTGCTCGACGGATTGGCCGGCGAGGCCGAACCCTTGGTCGTTGCAACCTGAATCCAGCTTAACGTAATCTGCGCCGCGGCCGGCATTGGGGCGTAGCCAAGTGGTAAGGCAACGGGCTTTGATCCCGTCATCCCAGGTTCGAACCCTGGCGCCCCAGCCAAGCGCGGCCGCACGAACCGCCGTTGTTGCCCGGTCTCAGTATAGCCGCGACATTCCCGGGGCTTGCGGGGATATCGAGGCGTAGTGGCGTCTCAGGGACGGGAGATGCGACGGTTTTGGCGGAGATTCGCGGCCGCCGTCTCTGTGGGCCTCTTTTCCAGTCATGGTGCCGGCGGCGCCTGCATCGGATTCGCCCGCCATCCTGCATGCCGGAGGCGATCAATGTGTGCGCCCGGCAGCGGTTTTGACCGGGTCTCGCCAGCCAACTGCTTCTGATTTGTGGTCTTGGAGATTCAGGCGAGCAGGATCGCGCGCTGCTCATCCCATGAGATTGGGAGCGGGCAGGCCTTGCCGAGACGTTCCGGCGTCAGGCCGATCGGCTGGGTGCCGGCGACGATGTGCTCCACGATGTCAGGCGCCAGGAAGGCTAGGGTGATCCGGCGACTGACATGCGCCACATTCAACTGGCTGCGTCTTGCCAACTCCGCGAGGCTGGCAGCGCGGCCGACTGCAAGATCGTCAAACCAGCGTCGGGCGCGGACGAGTTCTTGGATAAGCCGTTCATCCGGTTTGGATTGTTCCGGGTCATCATTGCCAAGAACGAGACGGACCTGCTTCCCGCAACGCAGGAACTGCCCACTGACGATGATGTCGATGTGATCGTTCTTGTGCGCGGGGAGTTGAGCTTCTTTTGTTTCCGGATCAAGCAACGTGTCGAACGCGGATTTCATGATCAGGATCCTGATCGCCTGCGGGCTGACCTCGACGCGGCTGACGATGGTGCGAAGGACGTCATCGTTGGTGATGAGCTGGCTCTCCAGCCGTGCCGCAAGCGATGCTGCGTGTTCGATCAGCTTGCCGGTCATCGATCCGGTTACATCTATTGCAAAGGACGCCGTCACCCATTTTGCATCTTTCAGTTTGGCGGCGACGCTCTCGATGACGATGCGCTCGAGATCGGCGGCGGGAATGCGCAGGCCGTCGGGATGCGCCTTGGCATCCCGGATCATCGACGCCGAGACATAGTAGCGGTACTTGCGCCCGAGCTTGCAGCAATGGGTCGGCCGCAGCCGAAGACCGTTGCCATCGAAGGCGATGCCTTTCAGCAGGGCAGGGGAGGCCCGCTTGACCTTCGCCTCCTCGCCCGGTCCCTGGCTGGCCAGCATCGCCTGGACCGAGCTGAACAGACCGTCGCCGATGATCGCCTGATGCTCGCCCGGATAAATGCTGCCCTTGTGCGAGGTGAGGCCGCGGTAGGCCGGGTTCCGGAGGATGGTGTAGAGGGCGCCCCGCGAGAAGGACGCGCCCCCGTGTTCAGATCCGTCCTGCCAGACCGTTTTCTTCGAACGGATGCCGGTGGCGTCCAGATCCTGCTTCAGCAGGCGGACAGACTTCAGTTCCAGGTAGCGGGCGTAGATGTGCCGGACGGTTACAGCTTCTTCTTCGTTGACGTTGAGTTTCCGCTCGCGGACGTCATAGCCGAGCGGCGGATGCCCGCCCATCCACATGCCGCGCTTCTTCGAAGCGGCGATCTTGTCCCGGATGCGCTCCCCGGCCACCTCGCGCTCAAACTGGGCGAAGGAGAGCAGGACGTTGAGGGTGAGGCGCCCCATCGAGGTCGAGGTGTTGAACTGCTGGGTGACGGCGACGAAGGAGACCTGGTGCCGGTCAAGGACGTCCGTGAGCTTGGCGAAGTCCGCCAGTGACCGGGTCAGGCGGTCGATCTTGTAGACCACGATGATGTCGATGAGGCCCCTGGCCATGTCGTCCAGCATGGATTTGAGGGCAGGGCGCTGCAGCGATCCGCCCGAGAAGCCGCCATCATCATAGCTGCGCTCCACGGGGATCCAGCCTTCATGCTTCTGGCTGAGGATGTAGGCGCGGCAGGCATCGCGCTGGGCGTCGAGCGAGTTGTAGGCCTGGTCCAGCCCCTCATCGGACGACTTCCTTGTGTAGATGGCACAACGTCGGAGG
>Ga0315281_10005234_pt1 | contig 18607 bp, 8 predicted proteins | sample YL17G07_0_MG_FD_204540 | JGI IMG/M metagenome (GOLD analysis project Ga0315281, IMG submission 204540) | Sediment microbial communities from Yellowstone Lake, YNP, Wyoming, USA - YL17G07_0 | ecosystem: Environmental > Aquatic > Freshwater > Lake > Sediment | place: USA: Wyoming | collected...
CGTTCTCGGGACACACTTCCTGACATGCACCACATGCGTTGCACTCATCCTTACTGACCTGCGCTGGCACTTCATCCCTCCCTAGGTTTCGAGATTGAATGAAGATGAGGTCTCTAATATAGGTTTTCCCGCTAATTATTACTCTAAAACCGATTATAACTCCATTTTGGGCGTCTTTTGCAGTTGTCTGTTCTTGATCGATTCCAGCTCGTTCGTCAGGTCGAACGTCCCAATCTCGCCGTTGGAATATTTGAGCCATAGTTTGGCGATTTCCTGAGGGATGTCCGATGTGACCTGAATATCGACCCGTAGAGTTCCGAGTGGCCCGTTCGGAAGCCTCAACTTCTGCAAATCGATGATTTCCTCGACGGATTTGGTGGCATACCAGTTCTGCATGTTGATACCCGGTGCGGGATCATGCCCCATTAACGCACATGCGACATCTTGATCTTTCTCTGTCAGCCCAGCATCTTTGCAGGCCTTCGAAACCCAGTGTCGGATATCGCACATCCGCATCTTCTGTACTCCGTATTTTTCCCAGATGGATTCCCAATGGGTTCTCAAATCGTCCGGTTTCTGCTCGGTCGGAGTCAACCTTATGTGGTGAGGATATTTCCTCCTCGGATTCTTGTTGGCTATTATCGCCTCGCTGGACACAAATTTCCCCGTTGCAATGTATCTGAACGGGAATATCGGCTTCTCTGGAGACGAATCATAGCCGGGCATCTTCCGGAGTTGCAAAAGGGCATCGGCGACGTCTGGGAATATCGTGGCAATGATCACCGAGTTGTTCTTGTAGAGTTCCCTCGCGCCGTCGCCGATGAATCGGACCGGCATCCCGTTTTCATCGAACTCGACATTGCGCCACTTCATTTTGCATGTATGCTGTGGCCTCCAGCCGTAATTTGCTTTAATCATCCAGAGAGCCCGTAGATATGGGTCGTTTTCGTTATTCAGTTTCGCCATATACTCTCTGATTATCGAGTCTGGAGGGACCGACCTTGGCATCGCCTTCGGTGGGCGATCTAGGTCGATATCAGTTTCGATGGGATACGGTAAGCCGATCCCACGTCTCCAGACACTCTTGATAGCCGCGTTGGCGACCTTGACCGATCTCTTCGGCAATGTCGAGAGGAAACCCAGGATCATCTTCTTGCCTTGATTTCCAGCAATCTGTCGCCTGTTGTATCTCTCCAGATTCGCATGTGTTGCAAATCTCCGGAACCACCACATGTAGTATTTGGGTGTGCCTCCGCGATACCGATTTCTGCTTATCTCATCGAAGCGGATTAGTATCTTCTCGATGTTCAACGGTGAATCATCGCCGTTGATCGAGTCGGATGTCTTCTTCCCCGATTCCCCGAGCTGAGGTTCTGGTTCGGGTTCATTTCTATTCCCCTGCGAAAGCGTGTTTTCCTCATCCACGCTCCCGTCAGAGGTAAAGGCTTCCGGCAATGTCAATTTATCGACCATTCTGTAAGCCCTTCGCCGGGCGTCTCCATCGGAATCCGCCTGTTCCATGTCCGCCTCTCACCCGACTTTGTTCATCCGCTGCTTCTTAGCCTCTTCGAGCCTCCGGCGGATCGTGCAGGGCGAGCAGTTGAAGTGCCTCGCGATCTGCTTGTGCGTCCACCCTAACCGGTGCATCTTCTCTGCAAGCTGCACGTTGATCCTCTTCCTGCGAGGAGCAGGTCTGCCGAGCTCTTTTACGAGCTTAGAGTAGACATCTGCGTCAATGCCGCCGACCATCTCCTTCTCCCGAGGCTCACTGTGTCCATTCTCAGCAGATATTTCGCGCATGCTAGCAGGGTTCGCTCGCTGCTGATCGCGGAAATCGCTCTTCGGAGTCGGCTGCTTGGCAACGTTTTGGCCTGCGGATGGGGCGGTGCTCGTTGTTTGCGCTGTCGGTGCGCCGATCGGAGCAGCCGCGGCCCTCGAAGGAGCCGACTGGGGCAAAGCATTCACCGAAGGCTCAGGAGCTGCTTTCCTGGCGTCTCTCTTGATCAGCTGCATCATTGCGTTCTCCTCCCGCGCTCTTTCAATGCGGTCGATGAGGGTCTTCGGACTCTGACGGAACTCTCGCACATGTCCTTCTCATCGACGGGAAGCGTTATATCTCTAATTTGCCTATAATTGCCAATTGATGGCAAAAAACAAACCCGGTCGCGGACGACCGCCGATGACGGTACATGACCTCCTTAGGAGGGGGGACTATATCACAATCCTCCTTCTCGCAGAGAAAAGCGGCGGGGCGATCCGGTCCTCTGAGATATTGGAGAGCGGCATCCTGTCCTACGATGGGAGCGTTCGTCATTTAAGCGCTTCGAGAATCTCCCGCATCCTATCACGCCTCGTCGATGCGGGGCTGATGAGGAAGGAGGGGCGCAGATTCATTCTGACATCGAGGTTCAGAGACATGTACGCGCGGATTCAAATTGAAGACAGGATGACCGATGCCGATCTCAGGATGATCGGCAAAGATGCTGGCGATTCAGGCGAAGTGATTATAATTTGGGGCGGACCGACCGAATCGAAACGGGAATCGACGATAATCGCAAAGCATCTCAGGGATGCCGCATATATGATACGCGACGAGGGACTGAGGGCAGGGCTCCGCCGTTTCCAGAAAACACTGGATGGGATCATCAACAATAGGAGATATTCGATAAAGGAGAAGGCGTTCGCGATAATGCAGGCGCAGGCTATTCTGGAACCCGAATTCGAGCAGATGGGCGAGATACCCATAGACCGGCTCGGTACCGATCTCCAGGAGTTCCTCAGGAGGCTTCGCAGTTCGGATGGATGTCGGATCATCGAGGGCCTGAGGCTCAGAAACCGCGTGAGATCGCACATGGAGCGGATCAGGGATACGGGCAATCCCGAGCTGGATTCCGATAGAATGACCGAAATAATCAGGAAGGTTTCGGAGCCGATGGAAACTCTCAGGAAGAGACCGGCCGCCGTGATCATGGTTCCTATGTACTATGATCCCAAAGCCGGCAAGCCGTGACGATAACGGCAGAACTGTCCATCAGGCATGGAGCGCGGAGCCTAGGCCGAATTGCATATTTTTCCTCTTTACTGTTCAAAGCCAACATAATCAGTGAAGGATAAGAAATAGGTCGTGTCTGGATAAAAGAATGGCTGATGTTTAGGGTACACGTAATTCACATTTAAGACGCCAGTATCAATTTGGATAACCTGCATTTCCTGTTGACTAGCTACGGTGATGAAATTGCACTACCGGGGTTCTGCTAACTTAATTGTGATGAAATGAAAAACAAGGATGCTCTGAAAAATGCCAGCTAACTATAGAAATGGAAAATGGTATAATAGTGAAACTGGCAAATTCATGTATACTGAGCGTCAAAGAATGAAATTCGTAAAAAAGAATTGGAAACATCTTTTGCGGAGACTTGGACTTTCAAAGAGAAAAATTAAGAGGAGCTTGAAGTTGAGAAAGACTCATTAATCGCTTTTAGACTCTGCCCTCTTGTATTTTCTTGTAAGTAGATATGTTGCCAGCACGAAGAAAGGAATCGAAAATGCCGAGCCTGTGATACTTTGTGCGTGGTCATAAGCAATTTGTTCAGGGCTACCTATCGGGTACGATTCAAGAGTCCTCATCACCAATGATAGTTCCGTGAAAGTAACAATCACGAGTGCAATGGCTGGTATCAACAAAGCAATCCCGATTATGACTCCCAATATGTGGTTCCTACTCCACTTTGAGAAAGGTTGAGCAGTGCCTGCGACGGATAATCTATTGCCACATTGACCGCAGAATTTCATTTCATCTGGATTCATAACGCCACAAGAAGAACAATAGACCATTTTTTCCCTCCAATGACTTCTTATGAACCAATCTCGAATGATTTAAAATGTTTGATTGATTGCCCTTAGACTCTGCCAGTAAGTTGACCATCTAATCATATCTGCCCATCCATCTCTTATCGGCAAATCGATATGACAAGCCTTCGCTGGCGTCATTCCAATCGTTGAATGCACGGTCAGAAAATTGCGATGAACCAAGTTGAACCCGTCCAATAGTATCCGTGCACTCTGAGCGTTCTTGAGTCCACGCATCGGCTTGAGCCTGTCCTTGATGACTCCGTTGCTTCGCTCTATCATGTTGTTATTCGTCAGTTTGACGAATCCAATCCTGTTGATATGCTCCGTCCTCGGCTTCGTGTTGGTGTAGAAATTCCTGTTAACACCAGCACGATAAGCGGGTAGCTTGTCGGTGACTATGTATTTCGGAGAGTAGGAAGCCATTCTCTTGGCATCTCGGAATAGCTGGACAGCGTGCTTATCCTTCCTTCCCCATTCCGTCAAATGACTCGATAGAATGAAACGGGTGTCATGCTCCATTACGAACCAATACCAATGGTCTTTTCCCCTTATCTTGATGGCCGTTTCGTCAGCGTGCCATACTTCACTCGTATGTGTCTGGAAGCACTTGACGAAATCGACGCTCATCTTCGAGTATTTGACAAGCCAATTGTAAACGCTCACATTGCTTTTCATATCGCCGACCAGCCTCCTTAGATTGCTCCTGACCTTTCGAGTAGATAACCCATCCATGAAAAGTCCAATTGCCGTCGCAATCGTCTTGGATTGCGTTCTCATCCTCGGCGGTGCGCCATTGGCGATGAATCTATGACCGCAATCCTTGCATCGGAATATCTGCTGTCCCTTCGAGTCTTTCCCGTCTTTGACCACCTTATCCGAACCGCACCACTTACATTTTCCATTCCTCTGGCAAACTATATTTGCCTCAGTAGCGATGCTACTCTGAGTAGATACCAGCCTCATCTCGTTATCACCAATATCGGGATGTGGCTGGCTACACATCAGGCTATAGACGACATACCTGAAAGGATACTGGCTATGTCGATTTTCGACACTTTCCAGTCGCTTATTAGCTATGCCAGTATCGGAATCGCCTAATTTGGATAAGGAAAATTTCTGTTGCCAGTATTTTTTACCCCTAAATATGACGAGTTCGGCACTTTCACTTTCAAGCGGATAAGAAAAGCTATCTGGACGCTGAGAAGGTCGCTTGTGCGCCTTCCGGCCAGACCCTTTGGTAGAGTGCATCCGTCATCATATTCCTCTACCTCCTGGCCGGATGACTGTTACTTTCAATGGAAATATGAGGCTATCATGCTATCTGAGATTAATTCATTATAATTCATAATTATTAATGATAACAATTATAAGGAATAATGCTTATTTAGTAATGGAGATACCCATGAAAGATAAGCCCAGACAAGTAGGCGGTTCGATGCCTCCAAGAAAGCCTTTGAATGAACACAAACAGCCAATGACGGTCAGCTTAGAGCCATCTAACAGACAATGGATTAGGGAGAATTTCCGAGAAAATGGATTCCGCAACGAATCCCATCTGGTCGATGAGGCGATTAGCCTTTTGAGAAGAAATGCGGAGAAGAAATCAGATGGCCGTCACAATTAAGTTAGCAGAACCCACTACCGGAAATGACTAAATATCGGAATTGCGTTTAAGCGCCGGTGGGAGGAAAGGGTAAGTTTGGAATCTAGATAGAGTGCCGACGAGCGTCAATGTTCCTCTTCTGCCGATAAGGGCGGAAGAATGGCAAGTGATCATCTGGGGGGATGAGATCGATGGCAAATAACGACGGCTGTGGGCAATTGGATTCGATGATCGGACGAAGGACTGGTGTGAGAGCAACAATCAGGATTTTCGCCATTTTCGCCACTGTAATAATGGTTATGATGGTGTTCCAAGTGCTCTCGATGCCTGCAAGTGCCGATGATTCCGCGACCTACTTGCCAACTACCGGAACAGATTCCAGTGTCACCTCTCCCATAACGCCGGATCGGATCGATGCGAATGTCGGCCCTAATCCAATACAATCATCCGGTAATTCTATTCCGCAATCGGGCCTTCAATCCTTTGGGAGCCCGCAAGTGACCTTTTCGGACCTCGGAACCCCTGTCTCAATGCCAGTGATGAAGCAGACCGGGAATCAGATTTCCATCTGGAGTTCCTATGGGACATACATCATCAATAAATCAACACCAGCGATTCTCAGAGTGACCGATAATAACGCCGACATCGTCGTCAGAGAATCCTACTTTGCGCTGAGGGGGGACAATCTCGCCTTTTCCACTCCTAGCTCGCAGGAGATCGTAACGATAAATAACGCGACCGTAGTCGTCAGGTACAATTTGACGGATTCGAACAGCAATTATGTCGGCAGAATGGAAATGTGCATCGAATACGATCAGACGACATTGCCGACAATCACCGCATCCGTCCTGAACGTGAGTTCTTCGCTCACAGGTTGGTCGGTCTATTGGCAGGTCGCCCCGCTTCAGGGGGCGATGTTGAGGTACGATTCCTCGAACATGTCGCTGCCGCTTTCATCGGTGACAGGGGCTCGTCCGGATTCCGGCCTGTCAACAACGATAGTCGGCACTTCAAGCGATGGGAGCACTGCCGTTCCGGTCAAAATGAACGTTAATTGGAGCGATGCGAAGTCTGGGTTATTGAACGTGCAGTACTCCAAGCTGCTCACCGGAGAAGGCGCCTACACCCTTCAAATCCAATTCGACAAGAGTAAATCGGTCATAGATCCGACGATCGTGGTTTCAAGTTCAATCTCCCAATCCCTTGCGATAATGTCGCAGAGGAAGACCTTCTGGTACGACGGAACATACTGGGTCTTCTACTATACTGGAAATGCAATCTGCTGCAAGAGTAGCTTCGACGGCAATACCTGGGGCTCGCAGCAGACGGTCTATACGACCGCAATAGCAAACGAAATTGAACAAACTAATCCCCTGCTCTCGACAGGATTCGATGTCACACATGTGGGAAACACGGTTGCCATCGCGTGGACCCAAGGGCCTGGGAATAACGGTATCCTCTATTTCATGTATGGAACCATCTCTAATGGTACAATAAAATGGAACGCCCCTATACCGGTTTTTAATGGCGTTCAGGCCGCTTCCCCTCCTTCTATTGCAATCGGAACAGACGGTTCGGTTTGGATCGCCTCTCAGACAATAAATGCCGATTCATACCGCTTCGATGTGTTTCGCGCAATGCCCAACTCAACTTTCAATTCAGTACTTTGGGATTACGTCATCGGAGGGGGGACCGTGACCGGCACCTATCTCCTATTGCCCATCGCGAACGGTCAGATGGCATTGCTCGAAGCGCGCTATGACCGCGCCGATGTGAGAGTCCGATACTGGAACGGCTCGGCCTGGTTGTCTGCGGTTCAAACGACACCGGATTCCCAAGGGCTCTATACTTCTTACGGATCACGCACTGCGCAGAACATTTCTGCCGTTGCGACTCCCGATGGGACAATATACATTGCGTACAAGCACGCCACCGATGGTTACCTGGGATTTTCCCAGTATTGTCGTTCAAGCAAATTATGGACGGGGGGCACTATCGGGAGCGTTCCAATTAGCTACCCCTCGATTTCCCTGGACGGAAACAATGACTTGCATATCTGCTATCGGACAGTCTCAGGGTCAACATATTCTATAAAGCACATAGAAAAGCCTCTTTCCTCGCCGTTTCAAATAATCCCATGGACCGCTGAGGATATTGTTTACTCCACGAGTTCCGTGATCAAGGACATCACGACTTGGAACGCTCCTGTAGGCTCCAATTGCATCATCTGGACGAACATTGTCGGTCCTGAGATCCAGTTCGCCTCTTTCCCGATCCCCTTCGGTTCCGGCGGAGCGGCTACCAATTCTTGGAATCGGGAGGGACTGTCCCCTTACGGGAGCTACTTCTCATCATTCGGCAGCTCCGTCTCTGCCGGCACTGGTTTACTCACCGTGCAGCAGAATGACGCGAACATCCCAGGGAGGGACGGGATCAATCTGGGCATCACAAGGCTGTACATGGAGCCAAAATACTTCTGGACGAATGGAACGCCGTACATGGCCCCCAAGTATCCTTATTGCAACCTCGGGCTGGGCTGGAGCCTGGATCTGCCCTGGTTCGACGGGACCTATGTCGGCCTGCCGGGAGGTCTCAGGTTCGTTGTCCAATGGGGCAATTATGGAAATTCGAACGAATTTGACAACCATGACATCGTGCATTTCACATTCAAGCTGCTCAATATCGGTCCAGCCAAATATGCTGAGTTAATAACAGCCTCGGGCATTCGCTATCTCTTCTGGTGGGACGGTGCTAGCCAATATAAATTATACTCTATAAGCGATTTGAAAGGATATGTGCCAGGCAGTTTAATAGGAGGAAATACTGAAATAGATGTGGGATACAACGGATCGGGACGACTTTCATCCCTTGCGGAGCACAACGGGTCGGGTAGGCAGATTCTCTTCAATTATAATTCGAACGGCCTCCTCAGCAAGATTACTTTCCCTGACTCTTCGTATGAGAATTTCACGTACAACACTTCGGGCGGTTACTATTTCCTCCACAAGGTATACGATCAAATGGGTCGCTGCACTCAATACGACTACATAACGAGCAATGGCTGCACTCTGCTGAGACAGACGACCTTCCCGACGAACGGGGAGATTAAATACGGATATACGGAAGACACGACAGCCGGCACCGAGGTCGTTTCATGGCTAGTGACGTCCGTCGCCACAATGAACAAGACCGGAAACTCCCTGACCCTGATTCGCTCTTCGGCCTTCTTCTACAGGATAGTGAACGGGCACATAACGAACACCAACCAGACGGATCTGAACGAGAACAGCGTGATTCAGGGCTATACGGATTACATATTCAAATCGACAATGGATTACGTCAGCGTCGCAAAGAGGACCTCAGGAGGCGTTCAGCTTCTCAGGACAGTCACATGGTTCGACACCGTGGGGCAGCCTATAGGGACCGACACCTACAGGGGGAACACAACCCAGCTGACGTATTCCGAATATGCTGGCTATGATGAATGGGGGAACGTGATCTTCAAGCGCGACGCTACCGGTCATGAATCCTATTCCTCATATTCCAATACGGCCAGCAACAATTCCTTCCAAGGGAGCAGCATTTTCACTTTGACAAGCTCGGGAAAGATATTCTACGATGCATTCGACAGTTGGAACATCTCATCCTGGGGAAAGATCACGGCTGTGGGGACCGTCAGCCTCGATGGCAGTGCGTATCCTCCGAATTCGCCATCATTGATGATCAGCAAAACCAGCGCGGCCAGCGGCACCACTTATGCCTATCGGAGCATAGGCTCCCAATCGAGCGATTTCATAATGGAATTCTCATTCATGACCAATACGTTTGCTCACAACTATTTCGTGGGCACGTCCGGGGGAGCTAATCGGGTATATGCCTATGCCTACAACGGGGCATTCTACTACAATGACGGATCTACCCATGGTCCTTATGGCGCATACACGACATCTAAATGGTTTGATGTCGCGTTCTATGTGCATCCGGCATCGAACAAATACGATATCTACGTCAACGGAACAAAATTAATCGCCAATGCGAATCTTAACGGAGGCAGTGGCAATATTGACACACTGGGGTTCCAGGCAGGGTTCACAGATCCGGTCACCACCCTTTGGATCGACAATGTGCGGGTTTACAAGAGCCTCACAATCAGCCTGGACTTTGCTTCGATATCATGGTCGCAGACCACTGTACTCGTCCAACTCTTTGATTCAAAGGGCAATTTGATTAATACGACCAGGTTGGCAAAATCAGGTGCGAACCATATCGCGCTCGTCGGCATCCCTCCGCAGTTCGGTGCCAGTGCCCCTCCCTGTTTCATAAAGGTCTTGCTCCCGGGAAGGAGTTCATTCCAAACGCCGATGATGGATGTCTGGGGAGGCGACTCATTTACGGTGAATCTGGGATACTCATCAGCGGAGATTACGAAAGACTATTACGGTAACGGTTACCTAAAATCCATCATCGGAGATAATATGGCCGATGATAGTTGGCCCAGCGGATCCACGGTAGTCAATTTCCCGAACGATGGGTCTGAAGGAAAGTGGGTGAATAACTACAGCCTTGCCGCTGTGGGGAACAGTTATCACCAAAGCGAATACGCAGACGGAACACACTATCACGGGTTCTATGGTACGGCAACTCAGATGACGGTCGATAGCACCAACCTCCTCGTGAACTACATATGGCTGACCGATGGGGAATTGCCTCAAGAGATAATGATACAATATTTCGACGCAAGCCATCAATGGTACAGAGCATACTGGGGTGGGAATACGACCAACAAGGCGAATCTAATGAACCTTCCCACTAACCTTCAGCCTCCATCTGGGTTCACCCGCCGCATTGGAGACATCCCTCTAACGACGGGAAGGTGGATACAGCTCATTGTTAAGGCGTCAGATATCATCCCAGGAGGCGGAACGTTATACATCGAGGGAGAAATCTTCGGGCTTTACGGTGGGACGGCTCGCTGGGATTGGTCTTCTGCGCAATTGAATGGGATCGCTGTCAGTGGCTTGTCAAGCGGTCAGACCGTAAAAATGACGTTCCTCAACGGAACAGTTGCCACCGGCACTGCTTCAGGTAGCACCTTGACTCTTTACCCCTATAACGCGGGAATGAGCGTGTTCCCCGCGCAGGCCAGAATCAAGATACTCAGCGGAACCACGGCCCTCTTTACGAGCTCGGTCATCAACGAGATTATGAATGCGGACGCGTACACCTACTCCGCTTCGAGCAATAGCTTCTATCCGGTAACGATCCGAGGGGACCTTCGCGCTCTACCGGTCGCCAGCCGGGATTATCAGGACACGCTGGGGACCGTCTGTCAGCAAAGCTATGTCAAATACGACTACCAGGGCAACGCCGTCGAAACCAAATCGGGCCTGGGAACCGGGTGGGTCTACTCCTCGGCTGGGTACGACCAGTACGGGAACCAGCTCTGGGCCACCGATCAGACGGGCAGGATGACCGTGAACGAATATTCATCGTCAAATTACAACACCTACCCCATCGCGACCAGGTACGGGGGCCTCCAGGACACATTCGAGTACGACACTAGCTGGCAGTCATATGCGAGCGCGTCGTGGCTCAAGGCTCAATACTCGACGGTGAAATCCTATTCATCGAACCATTCGTTGGAGACCTCATTCACGGGCGCACCGAGCAGCCCCGACACAGGCAGTTCCTACATGTGGAAGGAGTACAAGGTCAACCCGATCGCCAACATCAGCGTCAGAATGTGCAATGACACCTATTCCCACAACAAGATCGCCGGAGAAACTCTCGACGCGGGGATCAGAATAAGGCTCTACAACTCGGGCGGAACCAACTACAAGACCTACGAATACTGGCTGGCCTGCTGGAGCGGAACAACCAACAACAGGACCGCCAACTCGAATGCCAAGGTGATCTATGGCGCCCCGCCGTTCACAGGTGCATGGAGGACCCTGGTCCTGAAACCCACGTCCGACTTCGGAATCGACTGGTCGAGTTGCGACAAGGTCAGGTTCGAGCTCTACGTTAACACAACCAAGGCAAACGGCGACTCGCTCAAGATCTACTACGATGATTTCACCTACGACGATTTCGCCTCGAACAGCAGGACCGTCTACACTTACAACAACCAGAACGGGACCCTAGCATCGGTCAGAGATCCTTGCGGGAACGTAACCAGCTACGTCTATGACAATCTCGGCCGTATGAAGAAGGTCGTCTACCCGGGTTCGACGAACACCACTTACATCTACGACGATGTGGCCAACAAGGTGACAGTTCTGGACGAGCTCAATCAGAAAACAATCTCTTACTACGATACCATCGGGAGGCTTTACAAAACCGAGAGATACGGCACCGGCGCAACGATGTACTCGAGAGAATTGATGACATACAACTGGCTAGACAAGGTCGCTACTCAGACGAATGCACGGGGATACACTTACTCGATGTCGTACGACTGCCTCGGCAGGCTGGTCAAGGTGACCGACCCCAGCGGCTCCGTCAGCACGACCTCCTATGACATGATTTCCAATATGGTCAACTACACGGATGCCATCGGACACAAGACGGTCAAAGTCCTTGACGTTCTAGGTCGGCTGAGCTCGACCAGGGAGTATTATTCCTCCTCGGCCTGCTACTATACGAACAACACATACGACGCCGTCGGAAATCTCCTTAGCGTGAAGGCCTCCAACGGGCAAATCACTTACATGGCCTACGATTCACTTAACAGGCTGACGAGTACCACCTATCCCGACACCTATGTCGAATCGGCGACCTATGACGGAGCCGGAAGGCCGATCACGAAGACCAGCAGGGACGGCATAACATCGAGCCTCTATTACGATACTTCCGGACGCCTGCTCCGCCTCGTAAACCCGAGCGACACGATCAGCTACACATACAATGCGGTCGGCCAGGAGATGACAGTGAAGAACTCCTTGGTCACGATAAGCTACGCGTATGATGTAAGAGGGAGGCTTAAGTCAGTCTACGAGCCGCTTGAGGCTCTCGGCGCCACCTATTTCACCTATGACAAGGCTGGAAACCTGAAGACGCTGAAATACCCCAGCACTGCGCTGATAACTTACACCTACGATGCGTACAACAGACCCACCCAGGTCGTCTACAGCGGGGTAACGTTGCTGACATTCACTTACAATCTGGATGATTCGCAGGCGACTCAGAAGGACGAGTATAACTTCTGGACGAACTATACTTACGACAACCTCGGCCGAACGACGAAGATCCTGGCGACGAACAGTGGGACGACGATCCTCAGCCTGAACTACACCTACGACCGGGTCAGTAACATCAAATCCATCAACACCGAGAACTACACCTACGACTACCTGAACAGGCTCACGAAGGCGATCGGCCCCTGGGGGACGATACAATATGGGTACGATTCGGTCGGCAACCAGCTATGGAAGAACGAGAACTCCGTCAACACGACCTACACGTACGGCGCGTACAACCAGCTCACCTCCAACGGGACGTATAGCTTCACCTACAATGCGAATGGAGATATGATCTGGAAGATCGCCCCGACGATAAAATGGAACTACATCTTCAACTCGATGCATCAGCTGACGCAGGTCGTGAAATGGACGTACTCAGGAGGGACATGGACCTCCTCGACCGTCGGGACATACTCCTACGACGGCGCCGGCGCGAGAGCGCGCGTCAAAGACGGGACCACCTACACCAATTCCTTCTACTATCTCGGCCACGACCCGATCTACTCCCATCTGGACAGGGAGCTCTACTGCTACGTGTATGTCAACGGCCGCCTTAGGGCAGATATAAACGGCAATTCCGAAGACTTTTACTTCTCCGACGTCCTCGGCGGCGTCCGCTCGATCTACCAGGACGGGGGGCTGAAGTATCAGGTCCAGAGCTACAAGCCCTTCGGCGGCGCCTGGGGCGTCACGGACTACTTCTCAGGGGCGTACAAGCAGAGGTTCAAGTTCGCCGGGGAGATAAACGACGAGAAGGCAGGCCTCTACTACCTCTCCGCGAGGTACTACGACCCCGACCTAGGGCGGTTCCTGTCGCTCGACCCGAAGCTAGGGAAGCTGTCGATGCCACAGACGCTGAATCGATATGTCTACTGCATCGACAACCCTCTTAGATTCACAGATCCGACGGGGATGGATTGGTTGGGTGATTTAGGAATCGCTCTAGCAATAGGGACTCTTGCGGTACTGACCGTCCTTACAGCAGGATTGGCCGCACCTATATTGCTTGGAGCAATAGGCATCACTGGTATCTCCGCTACTGTAACAGTAGCTGCAGCTTTTACATGTGCAACAATCAGTGCCATCGGCACTTATGCATTGAGCGGAGGCAAAGCTAGCGCAAGTGAACTTTTTGGATCTTTTGTGGGCGGAGGTATCGCGGGAGCATTCTTGCCAGGCATCTATAGCGCAATTTCTGCTGGAGAATTGGGTCTTGCATTCATGCTCGGCATCGCCTCTTCTATGACCGGCAATCTCGTAGATCAAGTGGCATCTACCGGTTCCGTAGACGTCGCACAATTGGCAATGAGTGGGCTCATTGGGGGCGTGACTTCAGTCTTACCAGGATCTAAATTCTTCCAAAATCATATAACCAAACCGTTCCAGAAGTTTATGTTCGGAGATACGAGAACCGTAAATCTATTCAACCATTGGCTTAAGACTGCGGTATTTAAGAACACTAGAGGGGAATTTGGAGCAATCATGAATCCATTTGAGCACACAATGTCAGCATATTACTACAATAAATTGACTATTGATGCCTGGTTTTCATCATCTCCAAGACTGATAGCGGGGAACTTATTCCTGTTTGAAGGATGAAAATCTCTTTATTAACAAATACGAATCGGGATGGTCGGATGAGTAGCGCAGATCATAATCGTTCTTCTAAGAAATCAATAACTAAATCTACCTCGATGTACGGCGTTAAAGTCAATTTCAAGGGCAATATTCGTGCGCAAAGAAATGCCTTCCTCATGGTCATGCTATGGATAAATCCGATATTGATTGTGGAGATAGTTGGCTCTTCAATGAACCATAATGTGACTATTTTCCCATCAGTCGTATTCACGATTTCATTCATATTGATGTTCATTTACGGGTTAATGGCAAATGTCAAACCGCCATTTCCCAGCTTCGGATACTATTATGTCGGTTTGCCCCTCTTAGGCGTCTTCATTATCGGAATCACAATTGCCAAGACAGATTATGCTTTTGGAGCACAATTGATCAGCGGAATTCTGACGGGGGCATCCAACGGGTTGGGGGCATTATTCTGCAAAGCATGGTTAAAGGGACGTAAGGGATGGAATGCAAAGCATCCGGATAAGCCATGTTAAATGGCCAATCGGAAAAAGCCTCTATGTTGAAGAGGCCCTCGCAGCGTCATGTCGATCCACTTCTCACGATTTCAACTTTCCTCCTTTCCGATTCGATCCTGTCTGGGGTTTAGCGGACAAGCCTCTATTCGCGGTTCTCCCGCACTTTGGTAGCTACGTCCATTCGTCAGGGACCTGCCTCAATCCTTATCACGCGTTCATCGACGCAGCTTTTTCGACGAGGTTGAATCCTTGACAGTGAAACTTCTCCTTCGTCAGGAGCATCCAGTAGATCGTGTGAAGCAGCTTTCTGGCGGTCGCCACGGTCGCCCGCTGCTTCCCCCTCCTCTTTGCGATCTTCCGATGAAACGCTGACAATTTCGATTCCGGGCAGTAGTTCGTGTGGACATGCACCGCCTCGATCAATATCCACCTCAGGTGAGGCGACCCGTTCTTCGTGATGCTTCCGTTGTAGCTCCTCGATGCCGACTGGTGAACGGTCGGCACCAGTCCAGCGTACGCGCAGAGCTTCTCCGGATGCGAGAATCTGTGGATGTCGTCGATCTCCGCGAGTATCAGCAGCGCTCCGTAGAACCCTATCCCCGGTATCGTCGCGATGAGCCTCGCATCCGGCCGCGAGTTGTACTCCGCCAGGAGGAACGACTCGACCTCTTTGATCTGCGCCTGGATGCCTTCCAGGCAGTTCAGGCTCGAGTCGATCGTCAATATCCCGAGCGAGTGCATCCATTCGACGTGCTTGAAGGTGAAGGTCTTCTTGAGGCTCTCAGGCCTCCGGATCCCTCTTCTCAGAAGCTCGGCGTGTATGCGGTTCTTTATCGACGTGCACTGGCGGACGAGGTACGCCCTGTGCCTCACCAGCTGCCGGAGGTTGCGCATGTCCCTCGGAGGGACATGCGATCTCGGAATCAGGTCCGCCCTGAGAAGGTGCGCGAGGGTCTCGGCATCGACCTTGTCTGTCTTCACCTTCGCCTCCGAGATCGCCCTGACCTTCAGCGGATGAGCCAGGACGACCTCGAACCCCCTCTTCTCGATCCCCTCGTAGATGAACTCCCAGATGCCGGTGGATTCGAGCACGAACTTCGCTTTGTCGAATCGATCGAGGAACTTGTCCAGGGCTTCCTGGGTGGACAGGAACCTCTCGTTCGAGATTACCTTTCCGGACTTGTTCATCACGCATGCCTGACAGAATTCTTTATGCACGTCCAGTCCTATGTATAGCATGGTCTTTCGCCTCCATCGTGGTTTGGCAACGACGATATTGGCGAGGGACCTCTTCAACACACCAATCCTTATCTATACGTCCATCCGGTAAGGGAGCAGGAGGAAATGTCATGTCAAAGAATTATCATGCGATATCTGAATCGAGAGGACACAAGGGACCAAAGCTTCTTAGAATCATAATGGCAGTATTGATCGTCGCCGTCCTCTTCGCCGCATCCCTATCGCTTCTTCCAAACACAACATCTGAGATTCCATCCATCCCGATCCATGCAGGGATCTCGTATACCGCCCATGCCAATATTTCCATCATCGGCAATTCCCAGTTCAATAATACGAATTTCCCATCGAACGGAGTTGTATCGGGCAACGGAACGATCTCGAATCCCTACGTAATTGAGGGTTGGGACATAGGCACTTGGATCGCGGATGGCATATACGTTGAAGGCACGACGGTCCATTTTATTATCAGAAATTGCTATTCACATGCCACATCCATTCCGACAGGTCATGCGGCAATCTTTCTCAATGATTGCACCAACGCTACGATAAGGGACAACAACTGCTCCTACCAGGATTACGGGATACACCTGTATCAATCGAGCGGGGTCACGATTATCAACAACACCTGCTGGCACAGCATCGGAATCTACCTCGAGACTTCGAGCAATCATAATGTGATCGAGAATAACAATTGTTCCAACGGTTACAACGGCATCTGCCTCTATTATTCATCCAATAATAACACGGTAAGAGAAAATGAGTGCAATTTGAACACTGGTCTCTACGGCATCTGCCTCAATGAATCTGACTACAACACAGTAAGCGACAATTCTTGCAACGATAATCGCGGGATCTCGAGTATCGTCTGCGCCATTTCTGTGAATATGTCCGCGAACAACACTCTGATCAACAACAGCTGTCAGAACGGTGATATTGGGATACAACTCAGTTCGCATAGCACTCACAACGCCGTGATCAATAACAGCTGCGAATCAAATCTGTATGAGAACCTTGAACTCGACTATAGCTCTGGTTTCAATTCCCTAATCAGAAACAGATGCACGCAATCCAATCGTGGGATTACGATCTTTTCACAAAGCAATATAGTGGCCAACAATAGTTGTTCAAACAATGGCGATGGTATATATCTTGGCCTGGGATATTCCAGATTCAACGCACTAATAGACAATAATTGCTCGAAGAATTATAATGGCATACGACTCGTTTCGTCCGCTCACAACAATCTGAACGGCAACAACTGCTCGAACAATCAGAACGGCATACTCCTTTATTCAGCATCGAATGACAATTCCTTGATCGGAAACTTGGTATCCAATAACTCGCTCGACAACAACACTAATTACGGTGTGATGATTCAAGACGGATCAAAGAATCGCATATGGAACAACTCTCTCATCAATAACAATGGTGCGAATGATACTTACAATGCCTCTCATGTCCAGGCATATGATGACGATGCGAGCAATTGGTGGAACTCCTCAGGGTACGGAAACTACTGGTTCGATTGGAGGGTGCCGGACAGTGTCGCCCCCTTCGGGATAGTCGACAAACCATACAACATCTCGGGAAGCGCCGGTGCTAAGGACTATTTCCCGCTTACGATCCTCGGTGCAGATTTCTATCCTCCAACGACAACGGTTTCATTGTCCGGCACATCTGGAGCGGACGGCTGGAACAGGTCATCTGTCACCGTGTCCCTCAAGGCGATCGATTCAGATAGTGGGGTCAATGCGACCTTCTACCGCATTGGTACATCTGGCAGCTGGTTGAAATATTCATACCCATTGGTCTTTTCCAGCGATGGAAACTATACGGTCCAATTCTACTCGAGGGACAGCTCAGGAAACAATGAGACAGTAAGGAACATAATCTTCAAGATAGACAGGACGGCTCCGACCCTGACAATCAACCAGACGGCCGGATTAGAAGCCACCGTTGACCACGTCCTGATCTCTTGGAACGGCTCAGACGCCACCAGCGGCATCGATCACTTCGAGGTTAGTATCGATGGAGGCGCGTTCGTCTCTGTCGGAACGAATATGTCGCACAATTTCTCAGGGTTGGCGGACGGGACGCACAACATCACGATAAGAGCCATAGACGTTGCTGGAAACGAGGTCGATCGGACCATCCAGGTCACTGTCCAGACTATTGCGTCCGGCGCAGGCACATCCGGTGACCTCATGCTCTACGGCGCCATTGTGACAATAACCGTGATTATTCTGGCTACGATATTCATCATGATGAGGAAGAAGAAGGCTCCTCCGATGAAACTTGATGAGATGAAGGCCGAACCGCCCGCAATTCCGTAGATCCGAGCAATACTCATCAGATCGATGAAAAAGACCTAGAAAAGGGTTTGAGGGGAATCGGGAAAGAGAAAACATGTCCGCTTCGGAAGTCTTAGAGTAAAAAATTACCGTTAAATATAGGTTTTGCTGTAAAAACACAGGTGTCTAGCAGCTGATGGCTATATTATATTCCTATGAGGGGATAGGGAAAAATCTAAGCACGGCCTTGCAGGTTGAGTGGCAAGGAAGCCCGGTTGACGA
>Ga0315281_10005236_pt1 | contig 18607 bp, 19 predicted proteins | sample YL17G07_0_MG_FD_204540 | JGI IMG/M metagenome (GOLD analysis project Ga0315281, IMG submission 204540) | Sediment microbial communities from Yellowstone Lake, YNP, Wyoming, USA - YL17G07_0 | ecosystem: Environmental > Aquatic > Freshwater > Lake > Sediment | place: USA: Wyoming | collected...
TTCGATCATATCATCGTCTTGGGAAAACGGCATCTTCGTCACGTGCTGCTGTCGTACATGAAATATTACAATGATGTACGCACGCATTTGCTCCTAGCAGTTTGCTGAAAAACCTGAAAATTGTAGTTTTTCACCCTTTGAAGGGGCTTTGGTTCTGGTGATGTCGATGGCTTCTTGGCTCATTCGAAACGCTCTTTGGTTTTATGAACGGGCAACTGCCTACGCCGCGACCAATTTTGGAATGCGGATCAGGTTATAGGCGATCAGATTGAGCATGAAGCCGGCGGCGACGCGAAGGACGCCGCGATGCTTGGTCTTGCGCATGGTGCCATGCTGCTTGCCCCAGCCGAAGATGCATTCGATCATGGCGCGGCGCGTTTGCGACATGCCATAGCCTTGGTGCCGCGTGGTGCGTGTGTCGATGGCGCTTTTGCGCCGCTTGCCGGTCTTGGTCGGACCATCGTTCTGTGTAACATGCGGCGTGACGTGTGCCGCGCGAAGTTTGGCGACATGGTCCGTGGTGTCATAGGCCTTGTCTTCACCGGCGGTGATGTGGCGGCCGACGGCCTTACTTCTGGCTTTGAGCATGATCTCCGAGGCGCGCCGTTCCGCCGTGCCGTTGGCCTGCGTGACCATGCCGGCCACGGCGAGCCCATGCCGGTTCTCCATCGTGGCGTGGCCCATATAACAGAGCTTGGCCTCGCGCCCGGCGGCCTTGCGGTAAAGCCGGCTGTCGGGATCGGTCGTGCTCGCGTGCGTGTCGTTCTTGCGTTTCTGCCCGTGGAAGTTCGCGCCATCGCCGTCGTCGCTGCCATCCTTGGGGCGAAAACTCTTCTGTGAAGCCCAGGCCTCGATTAGTGTGCCGTCCACCGAAAAATGCTCGTCCGATAATAGCGGCTTGACCTGCGGATGGTTCAGAAGCTTGCTCATGAACTTCGTAAATATGTCGCCGTCCTGCAGACGGTCGCGGTTCTTCGTAAACGTGGTCGGGTCCCAGACCGGATCATCCGGCGAAAGCCCCACAAACCAGCGGTATAAAAGATTGTAGTCCAATTGCTCCATCAACTGACGTTCCGACCGGATGCCGTAAAATACTTGCAGCAGCAGAGCGCTCAGCAATTGTTCCGGAGGGATCGAGGGCCGTCCCTCGCTTGCGTAGAGCTGCCCCAAGCTATGGTGCAGTTCGCTGAGCACCTCACGGACAAGCTCCCGGATCTGCCTCAGCGGATGGCCCGCCGGCACCCGCGCCTCCGGCGATATGTACGAAAACAACCCGCCCTGATCCGAAAATGCGCCGCGCATGCCAGCCTCCGCCGATTCGTGATGCAAAAGTGAATCATCACTCCTCGGTCATGGCCAGGGGGTTTTTCAGCAGACTGCTAGTGCGCATTCCGATGATCGCGACCAGTCGTTCCAGCGCATCGCGACCAGTGTGACGCGGGTGCGTGACGGCGCCGTTGGATGCTGTTTCTGATCTCAGTGTTTTCCTCTTTCGTCAAGTTCGGCGGTAGCCCGTCCCCTTAGTCAATAGGAGGGACCCGCGCGCGCCGCGGAGTGACCGTCCAGAGTCTGACGCAGCGGCGCGCGTGGGAGGTGCCTGTTGACACTCAGAGGGGCCCATCAGCCATCTAAGATAGCGATGGAGTGGTGCGACTTACCCTTGTAAGTCTGCACTCAACGGCAACATGTTCAACGCACCGTTGCTAAGAAAGGCCTCCAGCATGCGCTTATAGGGCGCGATATCGATGCCGTTCTCGCTCAGCCAGCCGGCATCATAATAGGTCGCCACGTAACGGTCGCCACTGTCACAGATGAGCGACACTAGCGAGCCGCAGTCGCCCGCCTTCATCATATTGGCGGCGATGCAGCACAGGCCGAAGAAATTCGTGCCGGTAGAACCTCCGACACGGCGGAATAGGTGTTCCGAGAGCACGTGCATCGCCGCGATGGAGGCCGCGTCCGGCACCTTGATCATGTGGTCGATCACCTTCGGCATGAAGGACAGCTCGACGCGTGGCCTGCCAACGCCTTCGATCCGCGAGGATTTCTCGCAGGTCACTGACGTGTCGCCTTTGCAATAGGATTCGTAGAAGGCTGAATGCTCGACATCGACGACGCAAAGACGCGTGTCGAAGTTACAATACTTAATGTAGCGGCCGATGGTTGCAGAGGTGCCGCCGGTGCCCGCACCCATGACGATCCATTTGGGCACGGGATGGGTTTCCTGCCGCATCTGCTCGAAGATGCTCTCGGCGATGTTGTTGTTTCCGCGCCAGTCGGTGGCCCGCTCCGCGAAGGTGAACTGGTCGAGATAGTGTCCACCGGTCGTTGCCGCGATCTGCGCGGCAACGGTGCAGGCCTCCGATGCACTCTTGGTGAATTCGCAACGGCCGCCGAGCCGTTCGATCGCCGCGATTTTCTGCGCGCTGGTGGAACTCGGCATCACCGCGATAAAGGGCAGACCGAGCAGTCGGGCGAAATAGGCCTCGCTGACGGCAGTGGATCCGGACGACGACTCCACCAGCATTGTGCCTTCCACGATATAACCATTGCAGATGCCGTAAAGTATCAGCGAGCGGGCGAGCCGGTGCTTGAGGCTGCCGGTCGGATGCGTCGATTCGTCCTTCAGGTAGATGTCGATCCCGCGCAGCGCCGGGAAATTGAGATTGATGAGATGCGTGTCGGCCGAACGGTGGTCATCGGCTTGCAGAAGCTTGATGGCCCGCCGGACCCATTGCCGGTCTGCCGCCGGCGGCAGGCGATCGAAGGGCGGGCATCCGCTGACCGGATTCACAGCCACATCATGCCTCCATCAATCTGCACACGCCACAGCGGCGCTGGCGCGCATCACCGTCACAGCGAGCGCTTGTGCGCGCGGCACCAGGCTCTCGATCTCGAGGTATTCCCGCTCGGTGTGCGCCTGCCCCCCGATCGGACCCACGCCGCACAGGGTAGGAATGCCATCGCTCGCCGTGATGCCGGCGTCCGAGCAGCCGCCAGAGAATTCCGCTTGCGTCGTGAAGCCCGCATCCTTGGCGGCCACGTAATAGATTTTTTTCAGTGCGCGCGAGCCCGCACTCTCCTCCATCGGGGGGAACTCGCCATGTACGATCAAACGCGCCTTGGCACCCTCAATAGTGCAGGTCGACGCGATACGCTCGATCTCAGCACGCAGACGCGCGCGGTCCGCAACACTACGATAGCGCACCTCTCCCTCGATGAAGGCGTTGGCGGCGACGATGTTGAACGCCTGACCACCGCCAATCGCGCCGGGATTGGCGGTGATGCCGAGGCCGAGATCGGTGATCCCGGCCACCGCCAATACCTTATGTGCGGCTTCAGTGACCGCATTGATGCCCGCCGTGAAGTTGGCGCCGGAATGCGCCGGCCTGCCCTCCACTTCCATGCGGAAAAATACGCCGCCGTTGCGCGCCGAGACGATGTTGCCGCTCGGTCGACCGGCCTCGCTGTTGAACACCGCGCGCGCGCCGCGGCAGGTTTCGGAAATGATGGTGCGCGACCACGGCGATGCGATCTCCTCGTCGGCGGTGAACAGTGCGACCGCCGGCGTTACGTTCTCGCCCAGCGTCGCCAAAGCCTCGAGAATGAAGGCGTTGAGGACGAGACCGCCCTTCATGTCGGAGACACCGGGACCATAGGCACGGCCGTCAGCGACGCGAAAGGGCCGGCGCGCCGCCTCCCCACGCGGAAACACGGTATCGCAATGACCCATCATCACCACAGGCGCGGCGACGCTGGGCGCCGCCGCCGCGCGCAGGCACTTGCCGTAGGCGTCATTGATGAAGCTTTGCGTGGCGATGCCACGCGCGCGAAGGAAATCATCGATTGCCCGCGTGACGGCAGTGACTCCTTCGCTATCGCGGCTCTGCGAGTCTATGGAGACCAGCGCGCCGAGCAGATCGATCATCGCGGCCTTGCGGCTTGCGAGATGAGAGCAGACCGCTTGTTCCTGAGCTGTCATAGGTCAACATACTTCTTTGTCGTCCCGGGCTCCTTGCCCGAAAGCTCGGGATAGAGCACCGCCTCACCACGCTGGCGCAGATGCTGAGCGAGCAACGTCTGCCAATGGCCGAGACCCGAGCCATTGACGCCGTGCAGAATGAGGAAGGCACGGGACATCGCTTTCAACGCGTCTAAACGCTCAGTCGCGAACGCTCATGGCCGATACATATGGCGCTCATGCCAGATTCTTCGCCGCAAATTTGGAATCGCGCATGCAGGTCCGGCCGACGTCGTCCTGCCACAGCAGCCTTTCCTCATGGAGCTCGCCGAGCGCTTTGGCGACAGTCGAGAACTCGTAGTCCGGGAAGGCCTTTACGACGTCGAGGTAATAAGCCGGCTTTTCGGTGAGTAGCTTGACGATCTCCGCCTTCAGCGCCTCGAGATCGGTCTCCGCAACCGCCTTGCGCTTGGCGTCAGCATGCCCGGCCAGATAGTCGTCGACGTTCACGTCCTTCAAATAGGCATACTGGATGCGATCGAAGCGCTCGCGCGGGATGCCCTCCGGCATCGTGGCGTCGATGCCCATCTTGGCGGTGGTCGGCACCACGCCCGGCTTCATCACCGCAAGACTGGGATCGAGCGGCTTGGCGCGCGCGTTGGACAGAATAACAACGTCCTTGTCGGCCTGCACGCGGGTTGCCACCGCCCATTCCACGTCGACCGGGTCGAACACATCGATGTCAGAGTCGACGATCGTCACGTGCTTGATGTCCATCACCGACAGCGCGGCGAGGATCGCGTTCTTGCCCTCGCCGGGCTGCTTCTTGATCGAGATGATGGCGTGCCAGTAACCGCAACCGCCCAGGGTCACGTTTATGTCGTGCACGACGATGCTTGCAGCCTTCAGGGATTCGCGCAACGCGGCGTAGCGCGGCGGTGCCGCGAGCCAGATGACTTCCCATGGCATGTGCAGCGAGTAATAGACCGGGTTGGCCTTCATGGTGACGGCCTTCACCCTCACCAGCGGATTCCAGTGCAGGCCGCCCATCAGCCGCGTGAACTCGCCGAATCGACCTTCCGGCCAAGTCCAGCCGGTCGGCAGGATTTCGGCCTCGAGGACGATCTCAGCGTCGGCGAAATACGGCAGGTCGCTGGTCACACAGGTGCCGAGCTCGATCGGGGCGCCACGCAGGCCGCCCATGATCGTCAGCTCGTCCAGGCCGAGCGGCGCGCGATAGGCGGCACACATGAAGTCCGACGGATGGATGCCGAGGCTGATCGAGATCGGCAGCGGCTCGCCGCGCTCCAGAGCGCGCTGCGTGAAGAAGTGCAGGTTGTTCGGCGTCACGATGTCGACGCCGCTCAGAGCCTTTTCTTTCAGCATGAGGCGGTAGATGCCGCAGTTCATGCCGAACTCGGGGTCTTTGGCGATGACGACGCCGCCGGTGATGGTCGGACCGCCGTCCGAGACGGAGCAAATCGGCACCGGCAGTTTGAACAGGTCGACTTCCTCGCCGGTGAGAACGACGGCGCGGTCGCGGCCCGATTCGACAATCTTTGGGGCGATCGGGTTCGCCGCTCCCTTCTTCAGCAGATCGGCGAGATCATAATAGTTCTCGGAGCCGAGTGACTTCGTGGCCCGCTCCTTCGTGCCGATGATGCCGCTGAGGAGTGGTATGTCGTAGCCGATGACGTTCTTGAACAGCAGCGCTGTCTTGGCCTGGCTCACCAGCGCCGAGACGTAACGGATATCGACCGGCTGCTCGATGATAGCGAGATCACCTGCCGCCTCGGAGCGCTGGAGGTAGTCGCGAAAATTCTCGTTCATTGCGGTGTCCCCTTGCAAAGTCTAAATGAGCCGGAAGCTTCAGGTCGTCCCAGATCTGCTCGCAGATGCGGGTGAGCCCCGTGGTCAGGGCTTGACCAGCACCTTCCCGAAGATCTTGCGATCCTCAATGAGGGCAAAGGCGTCGTTCACATGATCGAGAGGCAGCACCGAATCAATGGTGGGATCAATCTTGCGGGTACGGATGAGGTCGATCAGGTCCTTCAGGTCGCCGCGCGTCCAACCATTGGAGCCCTGGATGATGAGCTCGAAGGTCCAGATGAAACGGATGTCCTCGGCCGGGTTGTAGCCCGCCGTCGCGCCGCATGTGAGCATGCGTCCGCCCCGCTTCAGCGCGCGAAGCGACTTCACCCAGGTATCGCCGCCGGTGTAGTTGACCACCACGTCTACGCCGCCGTCATAGGTACGTCGCGTCGGCTTGCCGAACATCTCATAGATGGTCTTGGTGAAGTCGGCCTTGGTGTAATTGATAACGTGATCAGCGCCGAGCGCCTTCAGTCGCTCGAGTTTATCCTCGGTGCTGGCGCAGGCGATCACTTCCGCACCGCGCATCTTAGCAAGCTGAACGCAGCAAGTCCCCACACCACCGCTGGCACCGAGGATCAGCACGCGTTCCTTCGGCTTGATCTGACCGATCGACACCATCATGCGATGCGCAGTGCCATAGGCCACCGGTAGCGCCGCAGCAGCCTCAAACGGCACATCGTCTGGAAGCTTGATGAGTTGCATCGCCGGCACAGCGCAGAGCTCGGCCAGGCCGCCATGGCGCATCTCGCCGATCAGGCCGCCGCGGACGGTGCGGATCATCGGATCGATGAGTACGCGGTCGCCAACGTTGACGCCCTGCACGTCGGCACCAAGCGTGCGCACAGTACCAGCGATGTCGATGCCCATGATCATCGGCATCGGCACCTTGATGCCAGGCATCCCGTTTCGCGTGAACACATCATGGTAATTCAGCGCGGTCGCAGCGACGTCGATAATGACCTCATCAACGGCTGGCTGTGGATCGGGGAAAGTCGTCATGTATTGGATAACGCCAGGGCCGCCGTGCGATTTGATAACCGCTGCTTTCATGAGATGTGCTTGTCCATAGTAGTAAATGTCAGGGCAAAGCCGCAGGCATCGTGGGGCGACACGAGCAGCTCGCCCGATGCGCTCTTGGAGAACGACACGCCATTCTTGTCGAAGAGTGCTTCAGTGTTGCCAAGATCGGCGACAGCGAAGACCGCGCCAAATAGCGAGGGGCAATACGCCTTCGGCGCGCCCTTCCTGTCTTCGCCGTAGAACTGCAATGTCTGTCCGTCTAGTCTAAGCGCCGCGTCCCCCGGCTTGGTGTCAAGCCGGGCATTAACCAGACAGCCATACCGGCAGGCCGCCTCTGCCGGATCGGCAACGAGGAACTGCGCGCCCAATAGCGCTACCACGCCGTTCGGATGCACCATCTCCTGCTCGCGCCAAATCACATCGCGGGTGAGATGTTGAATCAACAGGACGCGCGCTTCCGGAAAGTCTGTGCCCATCAAAACATTGCGGAATTTCGCTTTCGCGCTGCCACCGTCGGGATCGGCCACCATGCGCTCAAGCGCGATCGGCTTCTGCGTGGCCGGAAAGCTCTGCACCGCAACCTCATAGGCCGCGTCCGCGCTCTCGCAGCCGAGAGCGACGATAAAGCCACCCTGCCGCGTCTTCAGGAAGGGCGCGACAGAGCTCGGCTTGTCCGGATCGACGACGCCGATCAGTTCCATGTAGCCTTGTCGGAACATGGCGCAGTGATTGCCAGAGCCGAGCGGCTGCACCTTGCCATCGACCGATGGCTGGCCGGAGTGGATACTGAGGTCGGTGAGATGAAAGCCGAGCTTCCTATAGATCGCACGCGCTTGGGCCAGATCGCGCACAGCAACGCCGATATGGTCAAGGCTCAACGGCGCGCTCACAAAACCTGCTCCAACGCACGCTTCTGCAGGACGGAGCGGTCGATCTTGTTGGTCGGCGACAACGGCAGCCGCTCGACGAGAAAAATGCGGCGTGGATGCATGTAAGCCGGCGCGTGCGCAAGAAAGTGCTGTTTGAGCTCGTTCTCGGTAACGTTCTGCGACGCACGTATCACCACATAGGCAACAGGCTTGGCCCCTTTCAGCTCATCCGGCACCGGGACTACGCAAGCCTGCTCCACTGATGGATGCGATTCGAGAACGCTTTCGACGGCGGCCGGAAAGATGTTTTCGCCACCAGAGACGAACATGTCGTCCGCGCGTCGCACGAAGAAGCAGAATCCGTTCTCGTCCTGCCGAATTACGTCGCCCGTGTTTAACCAGCCGTCTGGAGTGAACAGCTTCGCGGTCGCGTCGGGCTGGTTGATGTAGCCCTTGGTCATCGCGGGCGTCTTAAGCTGCATGACACCTTCGCGCACTTCCTTGCCGTTGATATCGATCAGCCGGAAGCCGATCTGCGGCAAAGGACAACCGACCGAGAGCGGTGGGCGCGGCATCCCCTTTGGATGCGGCCCGAAAATGCCGGCACCGGCTTCTGTTGTGCCGTAGTTGGTCACCACTACGGCAGATGGGAAAAGCTTCGCCACGTCGTTGAACAGGCTCATCGACACCGGCGCGGAGCCCATGGCAGCGATCTTCACTGAGGAAAGATCGGCGCTCGCCAGCTTCTCGTGCTCGCGCGCTACCATTGCAAGCATCGTCGGCACCGAGGTGATCCAGGTGCAGCGATACTTGCTGATCGCTTCGATGTAAGCTGGCGCGGTGAATTCCGGCAGCAAAACGATTTGCGCGCCGTTGAAGGCTGCCATCTTCGACATCAGCAGGCCGTTCATGTGACAGAGCGGCGCCGCAATCAGTAGTCGGTGCGCGCCGTAGTCCGCCATCGACGAGCGCACATCGATTACCCAGCGCTGGCCGGCATGCGAGAGCGGCACGCCCTTGGGGCGCCCGGTCGAGCCGGAAGTGTAAAGGATCATCGCGGTCTCATCAGGCTCCGGCTCTATGGCCGGAAATGGCGCGTCGGCCGTGATATCGGCGATTTCCTCGAAGCTGCGCCGGGCTACACCCTCCGGCACAGCCGTCAGGAAATCGCGCTCGCTGAAGACCAGACGAACGTCTGAATCGCCAATGATGAATTCGACCATCTCCGCTGGGAAGCGGTGATTGATTGGCACTGCCACCAGCCCGACCTTCATGATGGCGAAATAGGCGATGAGATATTCACGGCGGTTCCGGCCGATCAGGCCGATACGGGTGCCGCGCTCGATTCTGATTTGCTGGAGCAACCGCGCGACGCCGTCGATATGAGCGAGATAGTCGCCATAGACGAGCATGCGCTCACGATCGCCGGATAGATCGATCACCGCCGGCCGTTCTACCGGCGCACCTGAGAAGTCACCAAGGTTTCCAGTACGCATTCGACGTCCCAACTATCGGATTGAACGATTGACAGGGCTTTCTTTTTTTGTCAAGTTATGGAAAAGAATTTTCATATTATGGAAGATTTTCAAGAAAATGGGTGATGTGCCTCAATCTGGAGTGCCTCAATCTTACGACGCCAAAACATTCGTTATGGCGCGCGCTTCAGAGGCGAATGCTCACCAGCCGTCGGAGGGGAGCGGCGCCCATGCGGGCGCGCAAAGTATTACGCGCGCCTTTCAGCTTTTTCGGGTGGTCGTCAATGCCGGCGAGAAAGGTGTGCGCCTGCGCGATGCGGCCGAGGCCGTTCAGCTCAATTCGTCAACGGCGCACCGTTTGCTGAAGGCACTGGTCAATGAGCACGTCGTTGTGCGCGACTGTGTCCACCGCCGCTATTGTATCGGCACCGAGTTCCTGCGGGTTATGGAGAGCGTGCGCAAGCTCGACGTCGGCCAGCGCTATGGCGAGGTGGTCCGATATGTCGCGGCCAAGACCGGAGAAAGCACGTATCTCTCCGTGCCTGACGGCACCGACGTGGTGTGCATCGCCCGCATGCTGGGCGCTTCGATCATCCAGCCGATCCCGCTCGATATCGGCGGCCGCCGACCCTTCGGCGTTGGCGTGGCTGGCATTGTGGCGCTGGCCGCCATGGCGGAAAGTCGCATTCCCAGTATTCTGGCCCATCACGCGCCGGCCTTCGAAAGCTACGGTCTCACCTCGACGGAAATTGGCCGGCTCGTGCATGAATGCCGCAGCACCAGCATGTGTTATAATCCAGGTTTGTTCATCAAAGGCGTGAGCGGGCTCGGCGTGCCGATCAACGATACGAAGGGGCGCCTCATTGGTATCCTCAATATCGTAGCGCCGGACGAGCGGCTGAAATCTAAATCGCACCGCCTGCAGATCGTCGCCCTCTTGCGCGACGCCATCCAGCGCGCCAACGGTTCTATAACTTCTGCTGATTCCGCTGTAGCTAACGGAGGAGTTGATGTCGAAACGTGTATGGGATAAATTTCTGACGGAACGTGACAAAGAAATTTTTTCTGACGCTTTCGGGGGGGTTGCCGGATTTGGGGAGAGACCTGCGCTGCTAGTGATTGATGCCGCTTGGGCTTTTATTGGAGATCGTCGAGAGCCCATTCGCGAAATGAAGAAAAGATGGCCGATGGCGAGTGGTGAGGAGGGGTGGAATGCTATTGATAACATCAAACCATTGATCGAGACATTTCGATCAAAGAAAATGCCGGTGATCTATACAATCTATGGACGCCGTAAGGACGGTTGGGACAAGACATCTTGGATTTGGAAAAATCCCAATACAGCTAAGCTGCCCCCGGCAAATCGGCCAGATCTCGATATCAACGACGTAGTAAGTGACATTGCGCCAGCGCCTCAGGACATTGTTGTTCGGAAACAAAAAGCTTCCGGTTTTTTTGAGACGAATTTAGCTTCTTATCTGACTTGGCTCAGTGTTGACAGCGTTGTAGTGACGGGGGGTGTCACGAGTGGCTGTGTGCGCGCAACTGTCGTCGATGCCTTCAGCTTAAACTATAAAGTCTCTATTGTTGAGGAGGCTTGTTTCGATCGCGCTGAAGCAAGTCATGCATTAAGCCTCTTCGACATGAACGCCAAATATGCTGACGTGGTGACGGGAGACGCCGTTCAGAAGCATTTAAGAATGCTGTCGGACAACCTCTTTCCACGTCTCCCAATGGGGTGATGCAAATCAAACTCGATGTCTGATTGGCATCAGCAACAAAATCCAACGCAATCATTCGATTGTTAGGAAGACCGTGCCAAGAAAGTAGCTCAGGCGATAGGAGTTGGAAGATGATTTTCCGTGTAGTATTTTTGCCCGTCTTTTTCCTTCAGATCAGTTCCGTTTCTTTAATAGCTCAAGATTATCCGACAAAGCCGATTAGCGTTATAGTTCCCTTTGCGGCAGGGGGTACGCTAGATGTTTTTGTGCGCTTTATCGGCAATAACATCAGCACAAAACTTAAACAGTCATTTATTGTCAACAATAAGCCCGGCGGCGCGACTGTTATAGGAGTTGCGGCTGGTGCTAAAGCGCCCCCAGATGGATACACACTCACCGCAATTGCGAATGGGTTCACGGTCAACGCGACGTTAGTGCGGCCACTCCCATACAATTCAACAGAGGACTTTTCGCCAGTAGCGAAGTTGGTGTCGACGCCTCATGTTTTCGTAGTGCGAAGTACTCTTCCGGTAAATAGCTTTGCCGAACTCTTAGACTATGCAAAAAAGAATCCAAGTAAATTGACATATGCTCATTTTGGTGTCGGAACAAATAGTCACATTTCGATGGAACGTCTGAAGTTTATGGCAAAAGTTGATTTCACTGCTGTTCCGTATAAGGGGCAAGCACCGGCAACATCGGACCTTTTAGGTGGTCACGTTGACATGATGGCTGCAAATCTTCCGGACATTTTACCGCTGGTTGAATCAAGCCAACTGAAAGCGCTTGGAGCACTGAGTCCAGCCCGGCTCAAAGAGTTTCCAAGTGTCCCGACCTTTGAAGAAATTGGCTTTACCGGCTTCACATCTGAGACTTGGTTCGGGCTTCTTGCTCCAGCTCAGACGCCGCCGACAATAATTGGAAAATTATACACTGCAATTAGCGAGCTGCTTGCGGAGGGATCGATAGCCGCCCAGATCAGAGCCAGAGGTATGGAGCCATCGGTGTTGGGGCCGATAGATTTCAAGAACTTCTTGAATGAGGAGATCAAGAGGAACGCGAAAATTATTCATGATATTAAGTTGCCGGCGCCATAGACGAGAAACATGATCGAGAGCCGGTCCCGGAAATCTGCACAGAACGATAAGTGGAGTTTCTGCCTGACGGCGGGCACGCTGTGACCCGCGAATCAGGAGAGACCATGAACCGACGACCGCGGCGGAACCACACACCGGCCTTCAAGGCGAAGGTGGCGCTTGCCGCCATCAAGGGCGATCGAACGCTGGCGCAGCTTGCGGAGCAGTTCGACGTCCACCCCAATCAGGTCACATCGTGGAAAGCGCAGCTTGAGGGCGGGGCTGCCGATGTATTCGGTCCCGGCGGCAACGCAGCGGCGCAGCCGGCCATCGACGTGAAGTCGTTGCACGCCAAGATCGGAGCGCTGACGCTGGAGAACGATTTTTTGGAAGGAGCGCTCGGCAAAGCAGGTTTACTGAGCGCAAGGCGATGATCGACCGTGACCATGATCTTGCGGTCGCCAAGCAGGCCGCGGCGCTGAACATCAGCCGTGGCAGCGTCTACTACCTGCCGCGCCCGGTGTCCGCCGCGGACCTTGCGCTGATGCGGCGGATCGACGAGCTGCATCTGGAGTTCCCCTTCGCCGGCTCGCGGATGTTGAGGGGCTTGCTGTCTGCCGAGGGGCGCAAGATCGGCCGTCGGCATGTCAAAACGCTGATGAAGCGGATGGGGATAGAGGCGCTCTATCGCCGGCCGCGCACGACGAAGCCGGAGCCGGGCCACAAGATCCACCCGTATCTGCTGCGCGGGATGGCGATCACGCGGTCGAACCAGGTGTGGGCGATGGACATTACCTACATCCCGATGGCGCGTGGCTTCGTCTATCTCGCCGTGGTGCTCGATTGGTTCAGCCGCCGCGTGCTGTCGTGGCGGCTGTCGATCACCATGGAGGCGGCGTTCTGCGTCGAGACGCTGGAGGATGCTTTGGCTCGTCACGGCAAGCCGGACATCTTCAATACCGACCAGGGTTCGCAGTTCACCGGCTCCGCCTTCACCGGCGTTCTCGCCAATAACGGGATTGCGATCAGCATGGATGGCAAGGGCGCCAGGCTCGCCCGTGGAGCCGTCGATGAAAAGCCCAGGCGCGGTTCCCCTGCGCCTGGGCAGCCACCCTCCATCGCGCGCAATCAAATCCGACCGCGTGCAGGATAAAAAAGACCCAGCACTTCTGCCGGGCTAGCAGACCGACGCGATTGGACTCCTAGCCGGCCGAGGCTCTCTTAGCGTCCTGGGTCTCGCGCAGCACGCGCTCGGCCATCGAGGCCCCGCCGGCTGTGTACGCGGCTACGAGCATTTCATGCAGCGAGTGGCGGCTCACGCTGGTAAAATCCTTTCGATCCCACCAGCGCGCGACGAAGTCGGTCAGCGGCGCGCCGTCCTCGTTGGTCATCTGCGCGTCGCGCAGTATCCGGAGCAATGCCTCTTCCATGGCAGCCTCCTGTTCCATCGCCACCGCGAAGATAACTCAGAGTAGTATCCAAAGTGTTTCCCGAGCGAGTCGCAGTTAGTTTAATAGTGTCTGAGCTTTGCCGGGTGAATGCCGCGTGCATGCCGAACGCAAAAAAGACCCAGCCGCCGGCCGATGGCTGGGTCAGTTTCAACTGGCCTGCCTGCAAGCGGGGCCAGTTGATGGAGTAGTTTGTTTTCACCCAGCAGCGGCGCGCTTGTTACCCTGGGCCTCGGAACGCGCCAGCGGTATATGCCTCTACCAACATCTTATGCAGGCAGTATCGGTTGACGTCGGTGAAGTCCTCGCCGTCGATCCGTCGCGATATGAAGTCGGTCAGCGGCTCGCCGTTTTTGTTGGTCAGGTGCGCGGCGCGGAGTATCTTGAGCAAAACCTCTTCCATGGCAGCCTCCTTGTTGCCACTGTTCACGCGAAGGATAATTCAGAATTGTGTCCAAAGAGCTGCTTGTCGGCGCGCATAAAAAGACCCAGCCACCCTGGGAGCGGCTGGGTCAGTCCCCACGCGGGGGTCACCCGGTGCGCTGCGTCCGGGCGGCGTGGTAGGCCAGCAGCATGCGCTGGTAGATGAGCATCTCCCAGCGGACGACCGGGATTCCTTCGGCCCACGTGGCCCGGATTATGCTGCGGCACGTTTTGTCAGTGCAATCGTAGAACTCGTGCATGCACCATTGAAAGATTTGCTCGGAGAGTTCGTGCCGCGTCGCGGCCGTACACACGGCGGTTGCTGTCGCGTATCTCGACATGGTCGCCTCCTTCGTTGTCTTTCCTACAGGGGTGACTATTACTCTGCTCCCAAGGACAGGCCAGTGCAATCAATTTTACGGTGATCAGAGCGTTGCCGGGTGATTGCCGAGGCGATCAAATCGAAGGTCACGCGTCCGGATACCGATATCGTGTCTGAGCTTGTGGCCAAGGGCGAAATCGAACTCGGCATGGTCGTCATGACTTCTGACGACGCCCGGCGTACAACTCGTCGGCCCTCCCCCCTGAAGTGCAATCCTATCTCACGTTCACCGCGGGGGTGGGTGCCACCTCCAATGCTCGTGACGCGGCGCCAGACTTGATTAAGTTCCTGACCGGTCCTACTGCCATCCCGGTCATCAAGTCATAGGGCATGGAACCAGGCTAAGATGCCCATACCCTATCCGTGCATCCGTCTTACGATTCAGCACCTCGGCAGCATCACCTCGCAGCCTATTCTCGACGGATTACACCACCGGTACCTGCGAATCAAATTTTCGGTACAGACAGAACATCTCACACGCGGCTTTGCGGTCCAGGCAACTTGGACCAGTCGAGTCCAAGCTCCTCGCAGGCGCGGCGGACGACGCGATGGTCAAGGATCTGGCGCGACCCGCCGAGAGGAACCTCCGCCTTCCGCCCTTCGCGGTGAACGGTCACGATCACATGACCATCACCGCGATTATCCTCATGATGGTCGAATCGGCACCCGCGTTCGGCCAGCCATTTTCGGAATGTTGCGCTTTCCATCGATATGCTCCCGTCTTTGAGCCGTCGCTTGTTTCTCAATACTTGCACCCGAGCGTCTATTGTCTGATTGAGATCGTGATCCACAAAGCTGCCGCGTCGGCCGGCTTTGTTTCCTCCATTCGACGCGCCCTTCCTGCAGCAGGCGCATTTCGGTACGTTGCCCTGAATTCACTCAACGGGTATTGCTTAATTGACTGTTGGGCCGAAGAAACTTGATCCCCAGAGCACTACAAGCCAGATGGCTGCCAAAAAGCCGAGCGCTATGGATGTCCCTTTAGAGCTGGCTCCGGTTTTCACCGTGCAAACAGCGCGTCGCTAACCGCGATGCGCCATCTCCGTCTAAAGAAGGGTCGGAACGCCGATGTTAAACCCGGCGCTCTTTAATTCACTATTAAATTTCGTGCCGAGCAAGCTCCTTGTCACTCAGTTTCCAGTCCTGCCAAAGCTCTATCACTGCAAGCAGCACGACAAGGGCACCAAGGACAAAATGCCAGTACCGGAGTTCACCGGAGCTAGCGTAGCCAAAGACGAATGGCGATGCAGTCAACCACAGTCCGGAGGCAAGTTCCAACCACTCCTCAGAGGCTCGCAGGACCACAATCTCCATTCCGGCCAGTGACAGTACTAACACGCCGACAATGACGGCGTTCATCACTACGAACTGAGAATCGACCGCATGTGCCATCCATGGGGAAATCACGATCAGCACACCTAGAACAATGCCGATCCAATCCTCCCAAGTGCGGTGGACGTCGAAAATCCGTATGCCTGTCATGGTAACCTCCATCGAATAAAATTCGACAGCATACATCAACGGCAAGGATAGGCTCACGCATTCAGAACGTTGAACGTATCAATACACGCCTGAACGTATGCCTGAATTTTAATTCAAGCATTGATTTGATTGCGCATTGATCCACATCAAAGCAATCGAAATTTGAAAAAACTGATTTTCCTATTCCTCGGTGTTGCTCATCTTCAATCCGCATAAATCATTGAATCTTGGAATGCGTATTCGATGTGGAGCAAGGCAGGAAGCGTAGAACAGCTGCCCCTGGTCGTGCTTTAGACGTCCCATCATCGCCCGCCACCACCATTAAATGTCGTGCGATGACGGAATCACTGTTCGATGCAATCAGCAACCGACTTCTGCAACAAAATCTGCCAACAGCGGAAGTAATCTGCCGTGACTGCGGCACAAGAAAAAAGGCCCGGAATAAATCCCGGGCCTTTGTCGTTTTGGTTGCGGGTGAGCTTAATAGTCCATGCCGCCCATGCCGCCGCCAGGCATCGCTGGGGCGCCGCTGTCCTTCTTCGGCCTTTCGGCGACCATGGCTTCCGTGGTGATCAGAAGCCCGGCGATCGACGCTGCATTCTGCAACGCCGCCCGAACAACCTTGGTCGGATCAATGATGCCCTTGGCGACCATGTTCACGTATTCGCCCAACTGAGCGTCGAAGCCGTACGCATACTGGTCCTTCTCCAGGATCTTGCCGACGATGACGGAGCCGTCCTCGCCTGCATTGATCGCGATCTGACGTGCCGGCCAGCTGATGGCCTTGCGCACGATATCGACGCCGGTTTTCTGGTCGTCGTTGTGGGTGCGCACCTTCTTGAGGGCCTCGGTCGCGCGCAAGAGCGCGACGCCACCGCCCGGCAGGATGCCTTCCTCGACCGCGGCGCGGGTTGCATGCATCGCGTCATCGACGCGATCCTTGCGCTCCTTCACCTCGATCTCGGTCGCTCCGCCCACGCGGATCACCGCAACGCCACCAGCGAGCTTTGCCAGCCGCTCTTGCAGCTTCTCCTTATCGTAGTCGGATGTCGTCTCCTCGATCTGTACTTTGATCTGAGAGATACGCGCTTCGATGTCGGCCTTCTTACCGGCGCCGCTGACGATCGTGGTGTTCTCCTTCTCGATCGTCACCTTCTTGGCACGCCCGAGCATGTTCAGAGTCACCTTGTCGAGTTTGATGCCAAGATCCTCACTGATCGCCTGAGCGCCGGTGAGGATCGCGATATCTTCGAGCATGGCCTTGCGGCGATCGCCGAAGCCCGGGGCCTTCACGGCCGCCACTTTAAGGCCACCACGCAGCTTGTTGACGACGAGCGTAGCCAAAGCCTCGCCCTCGACCTCTTCCGCCACGATCACGAGCGGCTTCGAGGTCTGCACCACCGCCTCAAGCAGCGGCAGCAATTCCTGCAGGCCGGAGAGCTTTTTATCGTAGATCAGAATATAGGGGTCCTCCATCTCAACGCGCATCTTTTCGGCGTTGGTGATGAAGTAAGGAGAGATGTAACCGCGATCGAATTGCATGCCTTCGACGACTTCGAGTTCAGTCTCCAAGGATTTTGCTTCCTCAACCGTGATCACGCCTTCATTGCCAACTTTCTTCATCGCGTCGGCAAGGAACTTGCCAATTTCGGAATCGCCGTTGGCGGAAATAGTGCCAACCTGGGCGATTTCCTCGTTCGAGGTGACCTTTTTCGAATTCTTCTTCAGGTCCTCGACCACCGCTTCGACCGCAAGGTCGATGCCACGCTTGAGATCCATCGGGTTCATGCCGGCGGCTACCGACTTGGCGCCTTCCCGTACGATGGCGTGCGCAAGAATCGTTGCGGTTGTGGTGCCGTCACCGGCATAGTCGGATGACTTCGACGCGACCTCGCGCACCATCTGTGCGCCCATATTCTCGAACTTGTCTTCCAGTTCGATTTCCTTGGCCACCGTCACGCCGTCCTTGGTGATGCGCGGAGCGCCGTACGACTTGTCGAGCACAACATTGCGCCCCTTGGGGCCGAGCGTCACGCGAACCGCATTGGCGAGAATGTCGACGCCGCGCAACATCCGGTCGCGCGCATCAACTGAAAATCTGATGTCCTTAGCAGTCATTTTTGTTCTCCGTTATGTTTGACACGGATGCCCTTAGGCAGCCTTCTTGCGGGCGGTGGTCTGTTCGATCACGCCCATGATGTCGCTGCGGATTCCGGTGAAGGCGGCCATGGTTTACGTTTGAAGGCGGCCACCGATTACGGTGGAAGGCGGACAGCATTACGGTGATTGCGGACACCCGCTCCCGTCGACGGCTGCAGTGGTCTCAGGCGGCGGTCTTTTCGTCAAGTCCGGATCGTTTAGCTGCAGCTTTTCTCAGGCTGTCGCCCTTCAGGGTGAGGCGGTGGGCGTTGTGCACGAGCCGATCGAGAATGGCGTCGGCGATGGTTGGGTTGGCGATGGCTTCATGCCAGTGTTCGACTGGCAATTGGCTGGTCACGATGGTGCTGCCACGGCCATGGCGGTCATCGACGATTTCCAGGAGATCGCGGCCTTGATCCGGCGTCAGATTGGCGAGCCCCCAGTCGTCCAGGATCAACAGTTCGACCCGGGCGATCACTTTCAGCAGACGCGAATGCCGGCCATCACCGCGCGCCAGGGCCAACGCATCGAACATGCGCGGCACGCGCTGATAGAGCACGGCGCGGTTGTCGCGGCAGGCTTTGTGCGCGAGCGCACAGGCGAGCCAGCTTTTGCCGACGCCGGTTGGCCCTATCACGATCAAGTTCTGGTGCTGATCAATCCAATCGCCGGTCGCGAGCTTGGCGAACAGCGCCTTGTCGAGACCACGCGCCGCCTTCATATCGACGTCCTCGAT
>Ga0315281_10005238_pt1 | contig 18604 bp, 19 predicted proteins | sample YL17G07_0_MG_FD_204540 | JGI IMG/M metagenome (GOLD analysis project Ga0315281, IMG submission 204540) | Sediment microbial communities from Yellowstone Lake, YNP, Wyoming, USA - YL17G07_0 | ecosystem: Environmental > Aquatic > Freshwater > Lake > Sediment | place: USA: Wyoming | collected...
CATGCGTAAAATTCCAGGTCTTGGTATAGCTCCAAATCATCGTGCGACGTGAGCAATTCCAGGTCGAGCGTCGCGACATCGGCGACTGCCGCATCCGGCTTGTGCATGACTTGCAACGTCACCGACACCACCAACACAGCGGCAACCGCTGCACCCAGCGCCGGCAGCAACCACGGACGCGATCGGCGTTGCGCACGCTCGCCGTTCAACGCGGCGGCACGCGCCTGCGCCAAACGTTGCACGGTGTAGACATTTAAATTCTCAGCACCCCGCTCCAAGCGTGCGCGCGCCCGCTGTACCGTTGCCGGGTCCAATTCGTCACGTTCGTTCATACATGTTCCTCCAGCAATTCACGCAGTGCGTGCACGGCGCGCGAGTAATGCGTTTTCACACTGCCCTCCGAACATCCCATCGCCTGCGCCGTTTGCGCGGTGTCCAATCCTTCCCATACGCGCAACAAAAATGCCTGATGTTGACGCAATGGCAACTGCGCCAGTGCGCGCTCCAGTGCATCCATCGCCGCACTCTGTGCCACACGGTGGTCCGGCGTTGCATGGACTGTATCTGGCACCGACGCAAACGGATCTTCTCCGTCTTCATCGTTCCCGCCCAGCACGCGCTGCCACAGGTTGCGCACCTTGCGCCGCCGCGACCAATCCACAATGCGTGTTTGCAGCACGCGATAAAATAACGGCGTCCATTCCGGCTCGGGCTTGTGTGCGTAGCTGCGTACCAGCTTGAACATCGCATCCTGCACAATGTCGAGCGCGTCGTCGCGCTGGCGCGTCGCGATCAAGGCCATGCGGTACGCGCGGCGTTCAACCTGCGCGAGAAACGCGTCCAAACGGCGCTTCGTTTCATGGTCCGCAGAGGTGTCTGAATTTCGCACGCGCGACTCGCTTTACAATGAATAACGCGTCAGAGGTGATTTGGTTGACACGGATCACCCTCGCCGCGAATCGCGCCGAGGGCGGCGCTCCTACGGTGCGCTTGCCAGCTGTTGCCCAGCTGCATGCAGTTTGGGCATTTCGTTGGCGTTGTTCACGCAGATGTTCAGGTCACGCAGGATGCCGTCGTCGACGCGATAGACCCAGCCGTGCACCGCCAGCGGTTGGCCATTTTTCCACGCGGTTTGCACCACGGTGGTCCGGCACAGATTTTCCACCTGCTCGACCACGTTGAGCTCACACAGTTTGTCGCCGCGCAGGATCGGATCGGCGATGGCGTCGAGCGGCGCGCGGTATTTGAGGTACACGTCTTCGACGTAACGGAGCCAGTTGTCGATTAAACCCAACTCGCTGCGATTGATCACGGCCTTGATGCCGCCGCAGCCGTAGTGACCGCACACGATAATGTGTTTCACCTTGAGCACGTCGATTGCGAACTGCACCACCGACAGGCAATTGAGGTCGGTGTGCACTACCACGTTGGCGACGTTGCGATGCACGAACAACTCACCCGGCAGCAAACCGACAATGTCATTCGCCGGCACGCGCGCGTCGGAACAACCGATCCACAAATATTCCGGCTGCTGTTGATGCGACAAGCGGGAAAAAAAGTCGGGGTCCTCGGCGCTGATGCGTTGCGCCCAGGCGCGATTATTCTCAAACAGATTTAACAAAAAACGCATGGAATTTCCTCATCGATGGCGCGGTGCGCGATTTTATCATCTGCCGCGCGGCTTCGCGCGCGCCGTCGGTTGCGCTTGCAACGGATCGTCCGGCCAATAATGTTTTGGGTAGCGGCCCTTCAAATCTTTTTTAACGTCTTGATACGAGTTCTTCCAGAAGCTCGCCAAGTCGCCGGTGACCTGCACCGGGTGGCGCGCCGGCGACAGCAAGTGCAACAGCAACGGCACGCGGCCATTGGCGATACGCGGGGTGTTGTCCAGGCCAAACATTTCCTGCAAGCGCACCGCCAGCACCGGCATGTCGCCGTGCGTGTAGTCGATCGCCACCCGCGAACCACTCGGCACCGTGATGTGCGTCGGCGCTCCGTCGTCGAGAGCTTGACGTTGTTTCCAGACGAGCAACTCCTGTAACGCGGGCAACAGGTCGACACGCTGCACGTCACTCCAGCGCGTGATGCCGTGCAGGTGCGGCGCGAGCCATTTGTCAAGCTGCGCTACCAGAGCGACATCGCTGACGTCGGGCCACGCGGCCTCCCCCGCCGCGCGCCGCAACATCACCACGCGCGCCTGCCAGTTGCGCGCGGCCGGGGTCCACGGCAGCGCCGCCACGCCTAGCTCGCGCACGCCGTGCAGCAACGCCTGTAACACTTTTTGCGGATCGGGTTTCTGCAGCGGATCATCTTTCAACACCAGCTCGCCGTAGCGGCGTTGGCGCCGCGCGGTGACCGCTTGCTCGCGGCTATTCCAGAGCACCTGCTCAACCGTGTCGATCTGCGCGCCGCAAGCTTGCTCCAGATCGCCTTCATCCAACGGCGCGGCCAGATAGATGCGCGCCTCGCGCTCGCCGCCGTCAACATCCGCGACCGCCAGATATTCCGCCTTCGCCAACCCTTCACCTTCCTGTAAAAACGCGCCGCGCCCGTTGGCAAGCAGATAACGATAACCTTCGGCACCGCGCCGCTGCGCGATGCGGTCGGGATAGGCGAGCGCGAGCAATAATCCGGCGGAATGCATGTCCTGCGCTTGCGCGGGTTCGACGCGCAAATTTTTTTGCCACTGCCGCGAGGATTGCGTAACGCGTTGCAACGCCGCACTGTCGACGCTACTTCCGCCCGCACTGTGAGTAGCACGCCGCAGCAATTCGAGACGCGTACGCACATCGCCATCGCGCGCGCTGCCCGCACCTTTCATGACATCACGCTCACTCAGCAGCGCGGCCAAATCACATGCCACACCACCCAGCTTCCACTGCTGCGCGCGCAACAGCATGTGCGCCAGACGCGGATGCAACGCGAGTTGCGCCATCGCCTTACCGTGCGCGGTGATGCGCTCGTGCTCATCCAATGCACCCAGCCGCCGCAACAAATCGCGCGCCTGCGCTTGCGCAGCAACCGGCGGCGGGTCTAACCATGACAATTGTTGCGCATCGCGCACACCCCACTGCGCCAGCTCCAACACCAGCGGCGCGAGATCGGCGTCGCGGATTTCCGGCGCGGTGAATGGCTGCAAGGCTTTGTGGTCGCTTTCGCTCCACAAGCGAAAGCAAACACCCGGCTCCAGACGACCGGCGCGGCCGCAACGCTGCTCGGCGGACGCGCGCGAAACACGCACCGTTTCCAACCGCGTCATGCCACTGCGCGGCTCAAAACGCGGCACGCGCATCGCGCCGCTGTCGACCACCACGCGCACGCCTTCGATGGTCAAGCTGGTTTCGGCGATGGACGTGGCCAACACGATTTTGCGCAGGCCCGGTTTGCACGGTTGAATCGCGGCTTCTTGCGCGGCACGCGGTAAATCGCCGTACAAGGCGTGCACGCTGATATCGCCGGGCAACGCGGCCGCACGCAACAGCGCGCCGACCTTGTGAATCTCACCGGCGCCGGGCAAAAACACCAACACACTGCCGGGTTGTTCCTGCACCGCCTGCACCACGATGCGCGCCAGCACCGACAGCCGCTCGCGTTCCGGCACCGTGCCGACGTAGCGGATCTCGACAGGAAAGCTGCGCCCGCTGCTGGTGATCAGCGGCGCATCGTTCAACAAGCGCGCGACCGGCGCGGCATCGAGCGTCGCCGACATCACCAGCACGCGCAATTCCGGGCGCAGATTGCGCTGCGCATCCAGGCACAAAGCCAGACCCAGATCGGTATGAATGCTGCGCTCGTGAAACTCGTCGAAGATCACCAGCCCGACGCCGGGCAATTCCGCATCGCTCTGCAACATGCGCGCGAGCACGCCTTCGGTCACCACTTCCACGCGCGTGCGCGCGCTCACTTTGGTGTCCATGCGCGTGCGATAGCCGATGGTCGCGCCCGCTTCTTCGCCGAGCAGTTCCGCCATCCAGCCCGCCGCATTGCGCGCGGCCAGGCGGCGCGGCTCGAGCATGATGATGCGTTGGTTTTGCAACCACGGCTCGTTCAACAACGCGAGCGGCACGCGCGTGGTTTTGCCAGCGCCGGGCGGCGCTTGCAACACCGCGCAGGTGCGCGCGGCGAGCACGCGCTTCAGCTCGGGAAGAACTTCGTCGATGGGCAATTCAGTCACGGCGAGCTACCGGCAAGGAGACGCCGGTATTGTACGTCGGCGGAAACAGCTTAAGGGATGGACTTTGCGGTCACGAAACCTGACCTATGATTTACGCCTACCAACCCCATAATACCCCTTCGAGCAGCGCTTCCAAGCCAGTAAAGTCCTGCGGACGCACCGCATCAAACCGCTTGGCTTGCTTGGTGTACTGCTTCAGTAATTCCTGAGTTGCTTCGATACCGCCGGGGCGGGTGAGCAACTCGGTGAGCACCGCGCGCTGGCGATCAGTCACGCGCTTGCTGACCGTCACAGTCTGGTCAGGGTAATGACCACTGCTGAACATCACTTTGAGCTGCGCCCTTTCTTCGAACGGCAGTTTACTAAAGAATTTGTCCTGGAAGACCGCCGCTTTGCATTTGCCGGATTTGAATTGTTCATACACCTCGGTAATGTTCGCGACCTCATACAAATCGGGTTGAATCAGCGGATTGGTAAATTGCGCCAGCACCGCCATCGTGCCCAGATTGGGTGAGGCCTGCGCGCACAGCGGCGCACTGATCAGATCGCGCAGGCGTATATGCTTTTTGTCATCCTTGTGACTGACGATGACAAACGACAACTCACCGGGCAGCTTGGCAACCGGCGTATGCCCCAAGTGTTTCATCCGCCAGGCCGCGAAATGCGGACCATCGAAAATGATGTCGTATTGATCCTGCCTCATGTTGGTCGAGTATTCGATCCAGTCGCGCGCATGCTTATAAACCACCGTCTGGCCAAGCTGCTCGGTCAGCAATTGGGCCAACGGTCCGTACAGCTCTTCACCGCGCGCAACGGACTCGCGCGGCGGCGACGTCAGCACCAGATCGGCGGATGCAGGCAGGGAAAAAACGATGCTGCAAACAGCGTATGCAATGCGCGTTAACTTCATGTCGATTAATACCCCTATAACTTCGAAAATGGCGGAGCGGATCGTAACGCAGCGTACAGCGGATTTATAGCACCACGCTTGGTGCGCAAAAAGAAATTTTCGTCGCAGGGGAGGGTTAATACTCGGCTTGCGGCTCGCCGCCACACAACATCTTTATACGATAAATACAGCTTGCTGACGCAGCATCGTGGGTTGGCGCGATATGAGACTACCGTGACACGGTGATCGGCCGGAGCAACAGGGAGTGCCCGAGCATGACTTCAGGCTGTTGCAACCCCATCAGTTGCAAAACAGTCGGTGCGACGCTCGCCAGCCCCGCACCGATCGACAACTGCCACGGCGTTTGGTCAATCACCATGCACGGCACCGGATACACCGTGTGCTGGGTATGCGGCTCGCGCGTCACCGGATCGACCATTTCTTCGCAGTTGCCGTGGTCGGCGGTGAGGATCACCGAGTAACCTTGCGCCACGGCGGTGTCGAGCACGCGGCCGACTTCGCGGTCCAGCGCTTCCACGGTTTTAATTACCGCGTCGCGTACCGCGGTGTGGCCGACCATGTCGCCGTTGGCGAAATTCACGACCAGAAACGCGAATTGCTTGCTGTTCAGCGCATCGATCACGGCATCGGCCACCGCCGCCGCGTTCATCTCCGGCGCCAGGTCGTAGGTTGCCACTTTGGGCGAGTCGACGATCACGCGCTCTTCGCCGCCATAAGCATCGCCGCGTCCGCCGTTAAAAAAATATGTCACGTGCGGGTACTTCTCGGTTTCCGCGCAGTGGAATTGCTTGAGCCCGGCGCGGCTGACGATTTCCGCCAGCGTGATTTGCGGCCGCTCGCGCTCGAACGCATACGGCAAGTCAAACCACTTGTCGTATTGATTCATGCACGTAACCACCACTGGCGTGAATTCGCCGCGCGGAAATTCGGTGAAGTCTTTTTTGGTGAGCGCCGCGGTGATTTGGCGCGGCCGATCTTTGCGAAAATTAAAAAACACCACACTGTCGCCGCGCGCGATGGTCGCCGCGCCATCCAGCAGCGTGGGCTTGATGAACTCGTCGCCTTCGCCGCGCGCGTAGGCGGCTTCAATCGCCGCACGTGCGCTGGGCGCGTGCAATCCTTCGCCTCGCACCAGCGCGTTCCACGCCAACTGCACGCGCTCCCAGCGGTTGTCGCGATCCATCGCGTAGTAGCGCCCCATCACGCTGGCGATGCGTCCGCCCACGCGTTCCAGATGCGCGTCGAGGTCGGCGAGATAACTCAACGCATTGCGCGGCGCGGTGTCGCGCCCGTCGGTGATCATGTGCACCACCGGCTGCACGTTATGCCGACGACACAGCTCGATCAACGCCAGCAAGTGCCGCACGTGACTGTGCACGCCGCCGTCGGATACCAAGCCCAGTAAATGCAGCGGACGTTGCGCCGCGCGCGCCGCATCCGCCGCAGCGCACAACGCGGGATTCTGATAAAAACTGTGGTCGGCAATGCAGTCGTCGATATGCACCAGGTCTTGACGTACCACCGTGCCGCATCCCAGCACCAGATGACCGACCTCGGAATTGCCCATTTGCCCATCGGGTAATCCAACCGCGCGCCCGGACGCTTGCAGCAGCGTATGCGGCTGCGTGGAAAAATAGCGATCAAAGTTCGGCGTGCGTGCCAGTGCGATCCCGTTGTTTTCGCGACTGGGGTTGGTGCCAAAACCGTCGAGAATGACCAGCAATACCGGGCAGCGTGGATGTGTTGTGGTTGTTGACATTAAAAGGCTCTCGCGTGGTCCTGACCGGAATCGCCTCTGTATCGGCCTATATTTACGATCGCTTGATGCACTCCAGCACCGCACCCAACTCCAGACCGAATTGCCGATCCGCCCGCCCCTGATTCACCGCCAGCTCGACCAGGCCGTTGGCGTTTTCGTACCAGAAACCCTGGCCGACGCCGACCTCGCCAAACGTGCGCGCGTGCCGCAGCACATGCGCGCCGCTGCGCACCGCCGTGTCGTCCTGCAAGGTTGAGGCGCGCAGACCGGTGGCGCAGTTGCCGTAGTGATCAATGTAAACAACCTGTGCCAAGTCCGCCGCCCATTCGTCCAACACCGGTGCCGGGCGCAACTGCCCCGGCGGTGCGCAGTGGCGCGCCAACCGCGCGGCGACCGGCGCAAACAAATCGCGCCCGTGGAAGCTGGCGCTGAGGTGTTGCGGTTGCCAGGTGATATTCCACCACTGCACATGGTGCGCGAGTTTGCTCACGGTGTTGAACAGATCGTTGTCCGGCCCGACGAACCAGCGACCGTCGGCACGCACGATGACTGGCGCACGTGTGCCGCCGACGCCCGGATCGACCACGCACAAAAACACGCTGTCGAGCGGAAATTCGTGCACGTACGCGGCGAGCAGGTAGGCGGACAACTTTGGATCAAAACACGGCGCATCGGCGAATAAGTCAATCACCGGCACTGACGGCGCATGCTGCTGCAACACGGCTTTCATCTGGCCGATGTACGGACCGTGCAACCCGAAGTCGGTGAACAGGATGATCATTGGGGTCGGTCAACAAGCGTCTAATATAGGGTTGGATCGGGCACACCCGCGTCGCGAAAGCCCTGCGCACGAAAACGACAGGAATCGCACTCACCGCACGCGCGGCCGTCCGCAGCCGCCGAGTAACACGACACGGTCGACGCATAGTCAACACCCAGGCGCACGCCTTCGCGAATGATCTGCGCTTTGGACAGATGCATCAACGGCGTTTCGATCTTGAAGCTCTGGCCTTCGATACCCGCCTTGGTACCGAGATTGGCCATGCGCTCAAATGCCGCGATGTACTCGGGCCGGCAGTCGGGATAACCGGAATAGTCGATTGCGTTCACACCGATAAAAATGTGCTGCGCGTGCAACACCTCGGCCCACGCCAGCGCCAGCGACAGAAACACGGTGTTGCGCGCCGGTACGTAGGTGACGGGAATTCCCGCTCTCAGTTGTGTGGGTACCGCGATGTTGACATCCGTCAGCGCGGAACCGCCGATGCCGGCCAGATCAATTTTGATGACGCGATATTCGGCCGCGCCGAGCTGTTGCGCCACCCGCTGCGCCGCCGCCAATTCCGCGTGATGGCGTTGGCCGTAGTCGAAATTTAGCGCAAAACACTCGTAGCCATTTTGTTTTGCAATGGCCAGGCAGGTTGCGGAATCGAGCCCGCCGGAAAGCAGCACGACTGCCCGGCGCGGAATTGTTGATGTCGTAGCATTCATGGCCGGAAATTATAACTCCGCCGGAAAAGAATTTGGTTTTGCTTCATCCATCGCCGCCGGCATCCATTCGCTGGCGCGTGCAACGGCGCGCGCGTGTTGACGAGCCCCGTCTTCTGGTATTGACATTAACGCGCCCGCTCATCCCCCCACAAGACCTTGTGCAACTGCATTTGAAACCGCACCGGCAGATGATCGTCCAAAATCCACTGCGCGAGTTGCTTGGCTTCGAGCGTGCCGTGGCTCGGAGAAAACAGCAGTTCGCAGCGCTTGTTGAGTTGATGCGTCGTGATTATCTGTTTGGCCCAGTCGTAATCGACGCGGTCGCAAATCACGAACTTGACTTGATCGCGCGCGCGCAGGTGTTCGAGGTTGCTCAGCAGATTGCGCGCTTGTTCGCCCGAACCAGGCGTCTTTAAGTCAACAACGCGCACCACGCGCGTATCCACCGCGGAAATATCCAAGGCGCCGCTGGTTTCCAGCGAGACTTCATAGCCCGCGCGGCACAGCGCGCCGAGCAACAACAGGCAGGGTTTTTGCGCCAACGGCTCACCGCCGGTCACACACACGTGCCGCGCGCCGTATTGCGCAACCACCTGCAGAATATCCGGGATGGTCATCCACTCGCCGCCCTGGAAGGCATAGGTGGTATCGCAGTAACCACAGCGCAGCGGGCAACCGGTCAGGCGCACGAATACCGTGGGCCAACCCACGTCGCGCGCCTCGCCTTGCAGCGAGTGAAAGATTTCGGTGATACGCAGCCGGGTTTGTGCTGCGTTGGATTTGGTAAGTGGGTTAAACACGATGGCTCAGAATGTTACTTAGACGGTAGGTGGGGACAATTTATCGTTCAGGTAATTCCGCCTAGGGGCGAACGACCCTATGGCCCGCGTTGAACGCCGGGTTAGACGTTGTCAGTGGCCGCTGAATAATGTGTTCATTCGAAAACATACTCAAACAGCGCTGCTGCAGTCGTTAAAGGCAACATCACAAAATCCACCACGAAACTAAACGGTAGATCGACTGCTGGGTTAGGCGGTGGAGAAACTTTGAACTGTCTTGTTGGGGTAAGCTCGCCATTAATCGCTCTGATATCAAGACGCGTACCACTAAATACCTTCGCGGTCCCCAGTTCACCATCAGTTATGGTTCGAACTGATGCGCATCCCGATGCCACGATTAACAGTAGTCCTGCGAAAAGAGACATCGAGGTGCGAAATACTGGCTTCATCGAATATTACCTTTCACGATCTCTTAGCGCCTACTGCATCGCGCCCTGATTGCCATAGCTCAACTAATGCCCTTCCCGTTTGAGCTGCTCAAGACGTTGCGTCGCAAGTTGCGCTTGCGAGGTGTTGGGAAACTTGGTCACCACCTCGTTGAGCGTTCGCGATGATTTGTCCCACACGCCCAGTTCGTATTGCGCCAGCCCGAACTTCAACAACGCGTCGGAGAATTTTGGACTGTTCGGATAACGCGTCACGACCCGCTCGAATTCGATCAACGCGACGTCGTAACGATGCTGCACGTAAAACGCTTCACCCAACCAATATTGCGCATTGGCAGCGTGTTCGCTGCTGGGATATTTTTTCAGAAAGTCCTGCAGCTCGACGATGGCCTGCTCGTATTTTCCGTCACGCAGGGTTGCGAACGCCGCGTCGTAGTTCGCGCGCTCATCCGCCCCGGCAGCAGCCGCGCTCGGGGCAGCTTCGCTACCCGAACCGTTGGACGAGCGCTGCGCGGTTTCGAGTGCGCGCAAGCGATGATCCAGATCCAGATACAACTCACGTTGCTTGCGTTTGAGGTCTTCGATGTTGTGGTTGACGGTTTCCGCTTCGCCCTGCAAGCGCTGCATTTCCTGTTGCAAGCTATCAATACGCGCCGCGAATTCCTCCAGTGTGCGATTTTCCAAAACGCTTTCGAGCTTGGTGATGCGCTCGTCCATGGTCGGGCCGCCGCGCACGCGCGCACCGCTGGAGGTAATGTCGACCACCGGCGCTTGTGCGGCGTAAACCGAGCCGGCGCAAACAAAAACGCCGGACAAGCCGGCGATAAAATTACTGCGAAATGTTTTTTTCATCCGTGTTCCCCAATCAGGCGGGACGCCTGACGCGCGTCCCGATCAGAGCACCAGTATTAGCGGTAAGCGAACACCGCACGACGATTCTGCCACCAGGAATCTTCATCATGACCCAACGCCACCGGACGCTCTTCGCCAAAGCTGATGGTCGCGATCTGTTTGTCGGCGACGCCCTGCAATTTAAGCAACTGACGCACGGCGGTGGCACGGCGGTCACCCAACGCGATGTTGTATTCGCGCGTGCCGCGTTCGTCGCAATGTCCTTCGATCTTCACAGTCGCGTTCGGATTTTTAGTCAAGAACGCTGCGTGCGCCAACACCGCTTCGCGGAACTCAGGTTTGATATCGAAGCGGTCGAAATCAAAATAAATCGTGTTCTTCAAGGCGCCCGGTGCGGCGGATTTGTCGGTTGCACCCGCATCAGCCTTCGCACCCTTGGATGCGTCGATCGCCGTTGCTGCACCCGCACCGGCACCCGTGTCGGGTTTTGCAGTGGCCGGAGCTTCCGTTTTCGGCTTGGCAAGCTCAGGCGCCTTTCCAGCGGCTGGCTGCTCGGGGGTCGACTGGCAACCAAACAACAACACCACCGGTAACGCCAACAGGGCAATAGTTTTCAACGCGCGCATGTAACACTCCTTAATAGTTAATCGATTATTGTGAAGTTCGTAACAACGGCGACCAGGCCGGGTCAAGCACACGCCCCTCTTGCGAGAGTCGCTGTTTCACTCGGCCATCAACCGAAACCGCAGCCAGAATTTTCGCGTTTTTGAACGTCGTGGCGTAAATGATCATGCTGCCGTTGGGCGCAAAACTCGGGGATTCGTCCAAGCTACTGTCGGTCAACACGCGCAACTGGCCGGTCTCAAGGTCGAACACGGCGACGCGGTATTCTCCACTATTTGCATGAATCATGGCCAGCATTTTTCCGTTCGGTGAAAATGATGCCCGATCGTTCTCCGCGCCCTCAAACGTCAGCCGCTCTTCTTTGCCGCCGGTCAGTGCTTTGCGGTAAATCTGCGGTCGGCCGCTGCGATCCGACGTGAAAACCAAATAATTACCATCGGGCGACCAAGCCGGATGCGTCTCAACTGCCCAGTGCTCGGTGAAGCGCGTCAGCGCCTTGCTGCGTAGATCGAGAATGTAGATATCAAAGTTACCGGGGTCGCCGGGGTGGCGTTTGTGCTGCATCGCCAACGCGAGCTTGCTGCCGTCCGGCGACCACGCGGGCGCGCCGTTGTGACCGAGTGCGTTGGCCACGATCTCGCGCGTGCCAGTCGCGACGTCTTGCACGTACAACACAAAGTGATCATTTTCAAAGCGCGCATACGCCAACTTTGCACCGTCCGGCGACCAGGCGGGCGACATGATTTCAGTTGGCGAATTCAACACGTCGCGCGCGCTGTACCCATCGGCGTCGGCAATCCACAACGTATGCACACTGGCGCCACCTTTTTGCGGCTTGGTCACATAGGCGACGCGCGTGCTGAACGCACCAGGTTCGCCAATCAATGCTTCGTACACCATGTCGCTGATTTTATGCGCGGTCACACGCAAGGTGGCGGCTTGTGCTGGCAAACTAAATGCCTTGATCTGCTGCGCCTTCAACACGTCGAACAGAAAAAAACGCACCTCGTAACCTTGCGGAGTCGCCTTCACCGAACCGATCAATAAATTATCCTGACCCAGCAAGCGCCAATCCTGAAAATTGACTTTGCTAGGCTCGGTCGGACGCGCGACCAAATCGGTTTGCGGTAGCACTTTGAAGCGCCCGCTGCGTTGCAAATCCGCAGCCACGACCGTCGTCAAATCACCGCCCACTAATGCATCGGCACCTTCCGACGCGAACGGAACAATGGCGATCGGCAGCGCACCTTCGACGCCTTCGGTGATTTCAATAGTCAGTGCCGCCTGTGCGGCGGGCAAGCCCATGAGCATGAGAACCATAACCGCAAAACGGTAAAACAAAGCTGTTGTCATTGAGGTTTGAACACGAAGTTGATTTCCCGCATCAGGTTAAATGCGTCCGGATCATCTTTAGGCACGGGTAAAGGCGACGCCTTTTGCACCGCAGCCTCGACGGAGCGGCTAAAAACTTCATCGCCGCTGCAGTGACTCAACTTGCTGTCGACCACGTCGCCAGTGGGAATCAGCTTCACTGACACGGTACATTCGGTACCGGGTGCAAAATTGGTGGGCCTGATCCACACACTTTCGACTTTGGCAGTGATTTGCGATTTAAACTCCCCGACCACTTTTCGTGCCTCCTTGTCTTTAGCTGCCCGCTCGCTGTCCTGCTTCTTTTTCAGCGCGTCCTGGCGCGCACGGTCAGCCGCTTGCTCTTCTTCCATCTTGCGCTTGGTTTCAAGCTTGTCGACCTTCTGTTGTTCCTGCTTGTTTTTCTGCGCCAATTCCTCGCTGTCTTTCTTCAGCTTCTTGATATGTTCCTGTTCTTTCGCCGCAAGCTCGGTCTCGACTTTTTTCTTTTTCTTCAGCTCGGCAATGTGTTGCTCTTCGGTTTCGCGGAGTCGTTTGGCGCGCTGCGCGTCCGATTCCAAATCGCGTTGACGGCGATCTTCTTCGTCTTTTTTGCGCTGCTCGGCTTTTTTCAGCTTGTCCATTTCATACTGGATTTTGCTTTCGTCGACCGTAACCGCTTCGATGACGTTCACTTCCGGCTGCGACGGGCTCAGCGTTTTTTGCCCAAATTCCAGACTGATCACAAACAACACACCGATGGCGATGTGCATCAGCACCGACAAGGTAAATGGAATGACGTTCTCTTTTACGTTGGACATGCGCGCTTATTTCTTCACGGATTCGGGCGTCTCGGTGACCAGCCCGACGTTCGGCGCACCGGCTTTTTGCAGTAAGGCCATCGCCGTGACCACTTTGCCGTAGTTCACGTCTTTGTCGCCGCGCACCATCACCGGCGTGCCGGGCTGGTTGCGCAATACGGCGGCAACCCGCGCCACCAGCACATCGTTATCGATGGGCTTTTCCTGTTCGTCGCCGATGTTCACGAAATAATTACCCTGCTTGTTCACAGTCACCACCAACGGCTCTTTGTTGTCGCCCGCCATCGGTTCCGACGCCGCCTTGGGTAATTCCACTTGCACGCCTTGCGTCAACAGCGGCGCGGTGACCATGAAAATTACCAGCAACACCAGCGTGACGTCAACATACGGCACCACGTTGATCTCGGACATGCTGCGGCGCTTCTTGCGCTTGTGGGAGTCAGCCATGGGTCTGCCCGATCGCTCTGCTGCGGCGCATTACTTGAACGCCTGCCGTTGCAGAATATTGGAGAATTCATCGAGAAAATTGGCGTAACGGCTTTCCAGCCGATCCACCTCGTTGACGAAACGGTTGTACGCAATCACCGCCGGAATCGCCGCGAACAAGCCCATCGCGGTGGCGATTAATGCTTCGGCAATACCTGGCGCCACCAAGCCCAACGTGGCTTGCTTCAGGTTACCCAGCGCGCGAAACGAATTCATGATGCCCCACACGGTGCCGAACAAACCGACATACGGACTGGTGGAACCGACCGTGGCCAGAAACGGCAGATTGGTTTCAAGCCGGTCGATCTCGCGCGCCAGTGCAATGCGCATCGCGCGCTGCGCGCCGTCGAGCACCGCCTTGGGTTCCGCGGTGTGTTGCTGGCGCAAGCGGGCGAACTCGCGAAAGCCCGACTCAAAAATCATTTCCATGCCGGCGCGGTTGTGCGGACGCGACGTGATGCTGGTGTAGAGCTGGGTGAGATCGCCGCCGGACCAGAACTTGTCTTCGAAGGCGTCCGCTTCGCGCCGCGCATGTTTGAGCACGACCGCCTTGCGGAAAGTGCGCGTCCACGAAACCAACGACACCAGCAGCAGACTCGCCATGATGAGCTGCACCACGTGGCTGGCGTTGAGAATCAAATGCAGAATGGATAAATCAACGTTCACTCGTAACCTCCCTGAGTAGGCGCGGCGGAATCGCCGTGGGGCGTAGCGTGCGCGCGTCCAGACACGCGATCTTCACGTGCCCCGTGCACAAAATATGTGACGCTTCGCCCGATGCGAGCTCGACGCGCTGCGCGAATAATAAACTCGCCTTGCCGATTTCCGCCAGTTGCGCGCTGACATTCAACAACTGGTTGAAGCGCGCGGGCTTTAAATAGTCCACCGTCACCGAGCGCACCGCGAATATGACGCCCTCGTCGGCGATAAGTTCGTCCTGCTCAAAACCGAGACTGCGCAGGTATTCGGTGCGCGCCCGTTCCATGAACTTTAAATAGTTGGCGTAGTAGACCACACCACCGCTGTCGGTGTCTTCGTAGTAGACGCGGATCGGGAAGATGAATTCGCTCATGCGCGGCGTAGTTTTAATTTTCACCACTGAACAGATTCATCGACTCGTGTTGCGCGCTGGGTGGCGGCGGCACCAGACCGAAATGCAGATACGCGCTCTTGGTCGCGACGCGGCCGCGCGGCGTGCGCATCATGAAGCCTTGTTGAATCAGAAACGGTTCGAGCACGTCTTCGATAGTGCCGCGTTCTTCGCCGATGGCGGCAGCGATGCTGTCCACACCCACCGGGCCGCCGTCGAATTTTTCGATGATCGCGAGTAGTAATTTGCGGTCCATCATGTCGAAGCCGTTCACGTCGACGTCGAGCAGATCCAGCGCGCGACCCGCGACGGCCAGATCGATAATGCCCTTGGCTTTGACTTGCGCATAGTCGCGCACCCGCCGCAACAGGCGGTTAGCGATACGCGGTGTGCCACGTGCGCGGCGCGCGATTTCTTTCGCTCCGGCGGCGTCCATCTCGATGCCCATGATGCGCGCCGAGCGCTGCGCGATGGTGGTCAAATCCGCCGCGCTGTAAAACTCCAGCCGCTGCACGATGCCGAAGCGGTCACGCAGCGGCGACGTGAGCAAACCCGCACGCGTGGTCGCGCCGACCAGCGTGAACGGCGGCAGATCCAGCTTGATGGAACGCGCCGCCGGACCTTCGCCGATCAAAATGTCAAGCTGGTAGTCTTCGAGCGCCGGATAGAGGATTTCTTCCACCACCGGACTCAAGCGGTGAATCTCGTCGATGAACAACACGTCTTTCGCTTCGAGATTGGTCAGCAACGCGGCCAGATCGCCCGGCCGCTCCAGCACCGGCCCGGACGTGGAGCGGATGTTCACACCCATTTCCTGCGCGATGATGTTGGCCAAGGTGGTTTTGCCCAAACCCGGCGGGCCGAAAATCAACACGTGATCGAGCGCCTCGCTGCGCCCGCGTGCCGCCTGGATAAAAATATCCATCTGCTCACACACCGCCGGCTGGCCCACGTAGTCCGCCAAGCGGCGCGGGCGGATGGCGCGATCCAGCGCGTCTTCTTCGCGAATTTGTACGGGAGCAATCAGGCGGTCGGTTTCGATCATGGCGGGAGGGATTCTACTTCACCATCGTCTGCAGCGCTGCGCGAATAATTTTCTCGCTGTTGAGATCGACCGTATCCACAGAGTTCACCATCCGGCTGGCTTCCGGCGGCGAATAGCCCAGCGAAACCAGCGCTTCGATCGCGTCTTTCATCGCGTTGCTTTTGCCGATCGGCAGGCCGGGTGTTTTGCCTGGCAAATCGACCGCGCTGCCGCTGTCCCAGTTGGCGACGCGGTCGCGCATTTCAATCAATAACCGTTCGGCGGTTTTTTTGCCGATACCTGGCACGCGCACCAGTTGTGCGACGTCTTCGTTGCGCACGCAGCGCACGAAGTCGTCCACCGCCATGCCGGACAAAATTGCCAACGCCACCTTGGGGCCGACGCCGCTGACCTTGAGCAAGGTGCGAAACAACTGGCGCTCGGCGTCGCTGGCGAAGCCATACAGCAACTGCGCGTCTTCGCGCACCACCAGGTGGGTGTGTAATGTCACGCTCGCACCCGTCTCGGGCAACTGGTAGAACGTGCTCATCGGCGCGGACAGCTCATAGCCGACACCGTGCACATCGAGCAACAACTCGGGTGGTTTTTTACTGAGCAGAATTCCGTGCAGACGACCGATCAATGTCGTGACCCTCTGAGACAAGATGACTGCAACATCACGACGCCACTCCCGCCCGCTGCTCGGCCTGCGCAATCAGGCGCACCGTCTGCCTCGTATGCGCGTGACACAGCGCCACCGCCAACGCATCGGCCGAATCCGGCGTGGGCACGTCGGGCAATTTGAGCAACACGCGCACCATGTGCTGCATCTGGTTTTTCGCCGCGTGACCTTTGCCGACGATGGCTTGTTTGATTTGCGTCGCCGCATATTCGGTCACCGGCAACTCCGGCAACAGCGCCGCGCACAACGCCGCGCCACGTGCCTGGCCGAGTTTTAGCGCGGCGTCGGCATTGCGGTGCATGAACACTTTTTCGATCGCGATTTCATGTGGTTGGTAGGTCGTGACAATTTCCTGAATGCCCAAAAATATCGAACGCAAACGCTGCGGCCACTCTTCTTTATCCACGCGCACAATGCCGCTGGCCACATACGTCATGCGCCGCCCTTCCACTGCAATGATGCCGTAACCGGTAATGCGCGAGCCGGGGTCGATGCCGAGGATGTGAATCACAAGAGTAACTGCGCGACGACAGCGGCGAGATAGTGGGCGGTGGTGGAAAGAGTTCGCACGTCGTCCAGATCCTCATTCAGTAATGACAATTTGTTCCGGCGCAGAAAGTGTAGCATCGCCTTCGTAAAGAGTAACAAAGCGCGACGCCGTGAGCGTAACAGCACCTGATCAGGCGCAGCTCAGTAGTGCGCAGCCACTCCACATCGGAATGGATTTGTCGGCAGGACTACAAAATATGAACTGCACCTTGCCCAGATGAACACCCGCCCGCGCGCTTAGCACATTGAAAAATATTTGTCGCGCTCGCCCTTTTTGTATTGTGCAAATGCTTCGAAACTGTGAATATTTGTGTCCTTGGAATCATGCTTTGACTCGTTGATCGCTCTGTGTGGGCGTAATGGTCGCGCTGTACGCCAAAGCAGCCACGGAATTTGTTTGTAAAACACTACGGAGCTGTCGCCAGCACTATGAAGACCATCCCCGCGTTGTTCGTTGTCTCGTGCGTCATGTCGTCAACGTTGTATGCGACTGAGGTAAATATCGCTGCGGAAGATTATGTGTGGCGAGAACGCTTTAATGAGCGTGTGGAATTGGCCCGCAGCGGCAACGCCGAGGCGCAATACAATATTGGAGAAATGTACGAAAAAGGCAGCGGCGTTGCTGCCAATATGAAAAGCGCATTCTCCTGGTTTGAGCTTGCCGCAAAACAAGGCCACCAAAAAGCGCAATATAAAATCGCCTTCATGTACTACCGCGGTGAGGGTGTCGATGCAAGCCCCGCCAAGGCTTTTCAGTTAATGGGCCAGCTCGCAAAAAATGGCTACGCGCGCGCCCAGTATTGCCTGGCGTTAATGTACGAAACGGGTATCGTGACTACGCGCAACCTGGACCAAGCGCACTTGTGGTATGCCCGTGCGGCAGCGGGTGGTTATACGCCCGCGGAAGAAGCGCTCGCGGAAACCAAACGATTGCCCCCGCAGCGCGCATCAATCGAAACTGCAACTGCGGAACCGATACGCGCGCAATCAACAAACATCCCGAACGTATCCGTGCGCGCACCGGCACCTGCAAGTGCGCCACTCGCACCAACGACACTCCCGAAAACGCCTCCCAAAATTGCAAATTTACCCATCGCCAAAAATGACTCAATTGCGGCCGCTCTCCGCAGCGAAGCAGCGCGCGGCGCTCAAATCGCCCTCGGCCTTGGAGCCTCGGCTTCACACTTGGACTTGCCCACACCGCCATTCACAACGGTCGCCGGGTTGCAGCCCGTAACTCAAATGCAGCCGACACAAGCGTCGCCACCGACCGCAATTTTGGCACTCGCGAAAGGCAACTGGGTATCGCACGCGAATGTGCCCGTGGAATTCCTGCCGTCCAAGTTAACGTCGTGCGAATCAAGCAATGATCGAGGCATTGAGTGCGTGTCAAAGGAACTCGTCCGAACTCTCGGGGAATCAGAGATCGGTTATAAGACCTTGGCGACCGTGTATGCGGTACAACCCACCGGCGAATTCAAAATCACCTATCGCAACAACATTTTTAAAATAAACCGCCGCCGCGAAGGTAACGCCGCTACGCAACCGCTCGGCGCTGAATCGGGTA
>Ga0315281_10005239_pt1 | contig 18602 bp, 14 predicted proteins | sample YL17G07_0_MG_FD_204540 | JGI IMG/M metagenome (GOLD analysis project Ga0315281, IMG submission 204540) | Sediment microbial communities from Yellowstone Lake, YNP, Wyoming, USA - YL17G07_0 | ecosystem: Environmental > Aquatic > Freshwater > Lake > Sediment | place: USA: Wyoming | collected...
ATAACTCCGAGGCCTCGCCTCTGCCAATTAAGTCCACCTTCAATGCCGCAATGCCCGCCAGCGCCGCGTCTTCCTTAATTTCATAGCGTATGGTGGTGGCAAAATCACCCAACGGCAGCCGCTCGCTGTCGAATTGATTGAGCAGCACAAACGTCCGCGCATAACCGGTAATCACGCTCACCAGCCCGCGCGCCTCCGGCAAGCTGGCCTGCTCGATCAGGTTCTGCTGAAACAGCGTCAGGGTACGTTCAAGCTGGCGGATGTTCTCCTGCTGTGCCTCAAGTCGTTGCTTGTTCAGCGCGTAGCCTTGCACCAGATAATCTTTTAATACGCGGTTGGCCCAGATGCGGAAACGTGTGCCTTGTACCGAGTTGACACGGTAACCAACGGAGATAATGGCATCGAGGTTGTAGTACTCAAGCTGGCGAATTACCTCCCGTTCACCTTCGTTTTGAACTGTTGCATTTTTTGCAACAGTTGCTTCTTGTGCCAGTTCGCTTTCTTTATAGATGTTTCGGAAGTGCCGGGAAATAACCGATTTGTCACGTCCGAACAGGTCGGAGATTTGTTGCAGGGTCAGCCAGAGCGTGTCTTTTTCTAACCGAACTTCTACCGTAGATTGACCATCAGCTTTTTGGTAAATCAATACTTCATTCATGGCATCACCTCACTGTTTCCGCCAGCTATCCGGAATTTCCGGATAACTCAAATTTGCAATGTGCATATAACTTCCTCCCCTAAGTCTTGCCAGGTTTGGCGGCAGTAGGTGCATTTGTTGCGCCTACTGCCCACCCCGCCCAGATGCGCACCAACCGCGCCGAGGCGGGAATGCCCACCTTACGGTTGTGCGACGGCTGGCTGTATTCATCCTCCATTTTCAGGAAGATGAGATACGTGAGCTGCTCCAGATAGTCGCCACAGCCCACCCCGTCATCGCGCAACGTGGTGCAGAAACTCCAGACTTTGGAAACAATGGATGCGGTTGCGTTCATGTATTACCCCCTTAACGGGCATTCCCGCTCAGGCGGGAATCCAGTTCTATCAATTCACTGGATGCCGGATCGAGTCCGGCATGACAGGTTCGTCGCAATTGGTCAGCAACCTGCTAACCAATTATACACACACTGTGTGCCCAATGTTTTAACCCCGAATCTGGTTCATGATGAGATGAATCATCAGTTGATTCTGCGCCGGATCGCCTTGCGCCACCAGCAGCGAAATCGCCGCCAGCGTGTTGTCGTTGACCTTCAACTCGCCGTCGGTTTTCAGATGATGCTGGTTGCTCTGCAAAAACCAGATTAACGAAAACGCGCCGATGCGCTTGTTGTCATCCGAAAACGGATGTGGACAATTCTGTTAATTTGTCTCGGTTAACATTTGTATCGAAATTTCCCAGCTCAATCCAGCCAATGGCAATAATATCTTTTTCGATAAAGTCGTCGCTTGAACTCGTCGAATGTATTGATGGTAATTTCTAGCTCGTGCGAGATCATTTTTATATCTACCTATTGTGAGTTATTTATTCACATTCAGGATCAATCTTATCTAACTTTGAGCCAGTTTTGTGCCAGATTCCATTATTCATAATTTAATCGAACAACCCTCTAACTTTGCATGCCTCAAGAAATGGTTTTCGCAAAAAATTCGTATCAACCAATGGCATATGTTTCGCGGTTTTCAGTTTTCCTTCTAGGTATTGTTGTGGCGTGAGATTATAGTTTGCTGACTCGTCAATAATTTCTATAATCCATCCTTTGCCATCATTCTCACCACAACACTTTGCTTTATAGCGTTCCTCGATTCCATATACGTCTTTCCAAGTAGCAATTTCCTCGCTAAACGCTGCCGGGCCAAATTCAAGCTCGATATCAACAGGCCTGAGGTGGCCAATATCAGATTTACCAAGACTGATTCGGATATCGATATTGTGGCTATTGGTTGCATAAGGATAGAAGGCTTTCCGTTTCCCATCTGCGCAGTGCACTGGGTCCTTGGTGAGCTTATAAGTGCTGTTGCACTCGTGGCAGGCCGGGGCAAGATTGCGGAAATTAATTGAATTAAATGGGTAGAGCCCCTTGGGTAAATAGTGATCATACGCTTCCCGCTTGGTGTGGTGCATACCCTTAACGTCTCCGATCCCACAAAACGGGCATTTCCCAGAAGTATTTGCCTGAATGAAATGCTGGTAGTGGTTGTCGATATCGCCGATTTTATTCCTCAGTACCGCAAGATCGAGTAACTGCTGGGAATAGAGCCCTTTAAAAAAGGCGGCAAGCTGTTCGCTTAGGTCTTTATGAAGGGGCGTGATGTCGGTGTATCTGGCAAGCTGCAAAGCAGGATCATTGGCGCACGCCTTTTCGATATCATTATTGGCCCGATACCACCGCGTGAACTGATCAATCTGCGCAGGATTTAATGCAGCAAAATGGCCATAGATGCCTTCGATATGGTCGTAAAAAAATTCAGCGCCCTTGGGTTGAGGCTCAGCAAAATAGAAGTCATGCATGACTTCCCGTAGTCCAGGACTACCGTCAAACAAGTCGAGGCTGAATGGTCTGCTATCAGGGGCCTTGCACCACACCTCATGAAAGATGAAGTCGATGAATTCCTGCATCTTCTCCATTTGGTGCTGGACATATTTGTAAGCAAACAACATCAGCTTTGTGCCTCCATGCTATCGAGGATGGTTTTGATCAGCAGCACCTTCTCCACTGAGTCGCCCAGTTGTTGATTAATCGTTGTGATGAGCTGCTCCTTGTCCTCACCGTCATCAAAGCGTTTGCGCAGGCTCTCAAGAATCGACTGGGCATGGCCGCCGATGGTTTCGCGCTTGTTGAAGGTGTTCATGGTGATCTTGTTGATCGACGCGCCCAGGGTGTTGTAATCCGGTTTACTGATACTGACAGTTCTGAGTTTCTCATCTTTGTTGAATACCAAAACCTTTTCCGGTTTGCTGTCGGATATCAAGAAAGGCGTGTGGGTGGTGATCAGCATTTCGTGAGCACCTTTTGCACCAGAAAAGCATTGATGCAGTCGCGTAATGAAGTTCGAGCGCCAATCGGGGTTGAAGTGCGTTTCTGGTTCGTCCAGTAAGAATAAGCTGTTGGTGTTTTTGAATAACATACACAGGCCAAGACTATGCAATAACTGATGCTCGCCATCAGACAAGCTCTTGAGCATCACGGGTTCCTTAACGCCCAGCTTGGTAAACTTCACAAACATGAACCGCGTGATGCGCTCATCTGATGCCAATGTCGGTACGGTTTCGCTGACATAGTGGCTGTCGGATTTGTACAGATCGGCTTTTAACGCGTCGCTCACGGTATAGAGATTGAGCGCCAGCAATACCTGAAACGCCTGAAACAACACTATCGGGGATTTTTTAATCTCAAAATCAAAGTTCTCGCGGAACGCCTGCTTAGTCGCATCGTTAACGTAATAATCGAGATAAAGCGTGTCGGTTGCGTCATCTACAAACCAACAGGTGGCACAGCGTTTTAAACGGGTGATGATCGGGTCGAAGTTGGTGGCGGAATCTGCACCGGCTTCCAGCAGGTGCATCAGGTTGACCGTATGGCGACCTGATTCGCTGTCCTTTACAAGCGCTGGATTCGAAATCCAGTCGTCTTCAACGTAGCCTTTCTCAACATAGCCGTTGGAAAATCCAGCGGCGACCTCAGCGGAGATATCAATACTGCGCCGGATGATAATGCGGAATTCTTTCAGTTCATCCACACCCACATCGTCACGGAATGGTTTAAGCGTTTCTGCATCCTGAAATAGCAGATTGCAAAGCAAAATGGCTTGACTAAAGCCGCTGTCCAAATAGGCCATCCGACTTTCGGGCCTGCCTGAGTAAGGTAACTGTGTTTTCAGCGCATTCCAGTATTCATCAAACTGCACAAAGCGCATCTTGAAGAAAGGCAGACTCAATATCTCGTTTTCGCCGGAAGAGTATCCCAGTACATATTGCGGCAGCAGAAAATCCCGCTCACGTTCATTCACCACGCCACCACTTTCTAACAGGCGATTTATGTCGTCTTTATCCAGTACAAACTGATCGTAATTCAGCCATGCGATCTGGGGTGAGTTACCTTCCGTTTTTATAATTTTTACATGGGCAAGTTGTCGCGGCTCCGAGGTACTAAACTCGTCCGGCACCCCTATCAGGTATTCCAGTTCAAAACCATTGGGTATACCATCGCCATCTTTAAATCCTTCGGGGTTGTTCTCTTCATCGAAGAGAAAACTGTCCGGCAAAAAACTGCGGCGGACACGCAGCACCTCCAGTTGAAAGAAGATCGCCGCCAGGGCTTCCAGTAAATTCGATTTACCACTGCCGTTGCGCCCGGCACAGACAAAGGGGGCAAAGCTCGCGTTGTCTGCCAATTCTTCCTGCAACGTCCACTCACTGCGGAACACATGTTCAAAGCCGGGCTGTAAACTACGAAAGCCTTTGGGGTCGGTGATTTTCAGGCGCAGCAGTTTCATAACTATCTTGACTTACGCGCTCGAAGAATGACTTGATTTCCAAACTGCCGCTTCTCATTTACCACGACGATATTCCTAGTTAGCTTGAGCTTCCCTTTTTCGATTTGGTTAAAGACCCAGTTCTTGAGCTGCTCATATTCAGAGATACCTAGCTCAAAACCATTCTCGGGGTGCAGCTCTGCCATGCGCACTTGTGCGGCCCCCAGAAAGTCGTTCACTGAGAACGCCGAGCCTTTGAGTTGCGCCACATAGGCCTCCAGCCAGTGCTGAACGAGGCGCTGACGGCCTTCGATTGTGGCGAGCGCCTCTAGCATGTTTTCAACATCAGGCAGATCGATGGCCTGTTGCTGGTTTCTTACGGTTGCAGTGGCAGTGACGGTTTGATCTTCTTGCTGTGCGTCGAGGTTCGCTGTGATGGTTTTCAGTGGCACACGCGACAAATCTAACTCACCCTTGAATGCCTTCTGGCTTAATGCGCCATAGAGGTTTTCCACGTCGGTAAGGCTTTGCTGATAACGGGATTTAGTCCCTTCAATCTTGTCAGCAATCACTAGAAAGTTATCTTGTAGTTCCGGTGGCGGCACAGGAATAAACAGTTTTTCCATTGCATCAGAATCAAACTTCTTCGTGCCATGGCCCGCAGTAGTTATGAGCTTGAGGATTTGTCGCTTTAGAGAGTTCAAGCAGTGCAGAACGTAAATTACCCGCAGGTCTTCTTTAAGTTCAATCGCCTTCATGTCTTGATTAATTGCGACATCGACCATGTTTATGGCAATGGGGAACGAATGCGCAAGAATCATTCCTCGCACAACTATCAGTAAATGTCCTGGTGCAATGCGCTTAAGTGACGTCTCATCAAAAACTTTCTCGGAAATGTGATCTTCAGAATCTAAAATCTTTGCAACCTTCATATCCTTTGGACTTACCCATGGATAGTCACCGGACCAAAAATCATCTCGGCTTTTGCTCGGCGTGCCACCGCTCGTAAATTTCCCTGCTTGACTAAACGGCCGAGTGCTCCACCCCTTCTCATTCCGCACCGGGTCGCCAAACATCTCCAGAAAGACGCTTTTTAGCAGGTCATCCAGTTGTTGCAGGTGTTGTTTGCGCTGGGCAATCAGCCCTTCCACTTTGCTGAGTAAATGGGCGATACGGATTTGGTCGTTGAGATTCGGCTCGTCATTTCTTTGAGGAATGGGTATCTGTATCTCTTTTAAGAACTTGAAGTGCCGACTGTAACCTGCCTCCTTTAGTTTCACGGATCGAAGGAAATAGTAAACATAAAGCGTATTTGCTAATCGAGAATTAACCTTCAGTGCTTTCGTTCCGTCAGCACCTAATGCAATCGGGGTATCTTCGTACTTAATTACACGAGTGTGATCTCCAAATACAATTATTGGCGGCAGTTCTGCATTAACGAGACTCTTATCATCGGTGTATCCAGCAATTGCATCTTTACCTTGGTCGATGATCTTGAATTGGCCCTCAGTTTTATAGTCTGATGCCTTGATCTTATTGAATCTGGAGGTAACGTCAGACACGACCTCTTTAAATGGATACCACTTCACTGAATCAACTCCCGCAGTTGCAGCAGTTCTCGCACAATGCCACTCTGTATTTTTGCAACTGGATTAAGATCCATTCCGTGCCATCCGTATTTTCCGTGATCACTCATCTCCATCCCCCTGTTTCGGTCGCGGGTCATTAACCGGTTTGCGTGCTTTCACAATCCGCTTCAGTTCTTCTTCCGCCTCGATAAAATGTTTTTCCACTGCGGTGGGTTCTGCCAGCAGTTTTTGCCGGTACTTTTCATACTCTTCATGGGCTTTGTTTATGGCCGCGTCGTGGCTGATGGTTCCGGCATGAGTTAGCAGTTCCCGGCCAGTCATGGCCAGAAACTGGTGCAGGCGATCAAACCAGTCTTGCATGGTCATAGGTGTGCGGTTTATGGCCTGTAATTCAGCCACTTCGAGATAAGCGGTTACCATGCGGTTGAGGATGTTCAAGTCTTCTTCATTCAGATAGTTCTTGGCGACTTCCGCATCGCGTTTGAGTAGCTTATTTCCAGGGTAGTTGGTGATGCCCATGTTGGGTTTGTCGGCGTTTGCGCGGTTATAGATCAACTCAGCAGCGGTGTGGCCGTGCGCCGCCCAATGCATTTTGTTTTGCACCTGTTGGAAAAACAGTTTTGAACTTTCGGCATGCGGATCGTAGTTAACACTGGTGGCGTAGATATCCAGCACTTTGCGCCAGAAAATCTTTTCAGAAGAGCGGATGTCCCGGATACGGGCCAGCAGTTCTTCAAAATAGCGGCTGTTTCCGGCTTCTTTGAGGCGCGCATCGTCCAGGGCAAAACCTTTAACAATGTACTCCTTCAGCCGCTGGGTGGCCCAGATGCGAAAGCGGGTGGCGATGGCGCTCTTTACCCGGTAGCCGACGGAAATAATGAGATCCAGATTGTAATAATCCAGTTCCCGGCGGACATCCCGGCTGCCTTCCCGGCGAACTGTTAAGAATTTCTGAACAGTTGCCTCCGATGTCAGTTCACCCTCTTCGTAGATGTTGCGAATGTGCATGCTGATGTTGGGCACGGTGGTCTGAAACAGCTCGGCAATCAGTTGTTGCGTCAGCCATACCGTATCGTCCTGTAATCGAACATCCAGCTTCACCTGGCCATCTTCGCTTTGATAGACCAGTATTTCCCCTTTGGTTGAGGTTGTCTCGTGTTTCATCCAATCATCCCTTTCAGCTCCAGCAGTTCGCGCACGATGCCACCCTGCACGCTAGCCAGATCTTCGTCGCTGGCTGCACCCACTTCTGCCTTGAGCAACTTCTCCAAAATCACCGCCGGGGCTTCATACTTCACCTCTGCGAACACATCCTCCTTGTAACGACTCAATGAAAGATCGTAGTTGTTTTCATCGCTAGCAATTTCAGCATGGGGAACAACAAAGCATTTCTGCGTGCGGTCGGTGTCGGTTTTGGGATTACGTGCATGGAACTTGGCGACAATATCCTGCAGATCACCATAGCCCGTTTGCTTGCTGCGTTTGTCATCCAGTGAATAACCGTCGGCAGCCATTTCATAAAACCAGACGCTTTCGGTAGCAGGTTTTGCAACCTTCTCTTTCGGACCCCATACCTTGGTGAACAGCAGGATCGCGGTGCTGACCCCGGCATAAGGTTTGAACACACCGCTGGGCATGGAGATCACGGCTTTGAGATCGCAGCGATCCACCAACAACTGGCGCAGGTTTTTGAACGCACCGCCGGAACCGAACAACACGCCTTGCGGGACGATGACGCAGGCGGTGCCGCCTTTTTTCAGCAAGCGGTAAATATTCTCGACATACAGCAGTTCGGTCTTGGTGGTGGCGAGGGTAAAATTTTCGTTGATGTCACCCTTGTCGATGCTGCCGGTAAACGGCGGGTTGGCTATGACGACATCGTACTCGGACTCCTCAACAAAGCTTTTGCTGAGGGTGTCCTTGTAATCGATTTTCGGTTCGTCGATGCCGTGCATCATCAGGTTCATTAAACCAAGTCGCACCATGGTGCTGTCAATGTCGTAACCGTAGAGCGAGTTGCTGAGAATCGACTTGGCTTTTTCGGTGAGGGTCGCTGCCACCGAGGTGCGGACAAAGCCGTCTTCATCGGTTTGCAGGTTCTTGGCTCCGGCCTTGAGGGCCAACTGAGTAACGATGTATTGATACGCGCCCAGCAAAAAGCCACCAGAACCACAGGCCGGATCGGCGATGCGGTGGCCAAGTTGCGGCTGCACCAGTTCGGCCATAAGTTTGATGATGTGGCGCGGGGTACGGAATTGGCCGTTCTTGCCAGCGGTGGCGATTTCCGAAAGTAGCATTTCATAGACATCGCCTTGGATATCCTGAAAGGCCTGGCCTTTTTCTTTCGAGTCTTTTTCCATTATCTCGAAGATTTCGTCGATAGTTTTCACCGCCTCGACCAGCAGCGCTGGTTTGGGGATGATGAACACGGCATTTTTCATGTGATGGGTGAAGTTGGATTCCGCCCCGTTCATGTCTCTAAGAAAAGGGAATACCTTGTTCTGCACGTGCTGAAGCATATCCTCTGCTTGATAGTTTTTGAATTCACCCCAGCGCAAGGACTGTTTGTTTATTTCATACATTTTTCCGTCAGCGAGCTTTTTGGCTTGATCCCTCTTGCTATCGTCTTCTTTAAGCTTGGCGCGATATTCTGGCGGTATCCACATGCCTTCAAACTTAGATGTGTATTTTTCACCGGTGAACTCGGCATCGGCTTGCTTTTTTAAATCCAACTCATCCAGCCGTTTCATAAACAGCAAGTAGGTGATCTGCTCGATGGCCGTAAGCGGATTTGAAATACCGCCGCTCCAGAATTTATTCCAGAGTTGGTCGATCTTGCTTTTGAGTTCGGGGTTGTTTTGCAGCATGGGTTATTTGCCTTGGTTTAATTTGTTGAGCAGATCGCGGCCTTTGTCGGTAAGGCGGTATTTCTGCAAACGGCTGTTGGGTTTGTCGGGCAGTGTGTACTCGATGAACTGCTTTTCCAACAACTCTTTGATGGCGCGTTTGAACGCGCCTGTTTTGGTATCCAGCGCCAGTGCCTCGGTGAGCTCGGCGGCAGCGAGGGGACTCTTCGATAAGGCCGACAAAATGGCTGCAGACTGGGCCCCGGACTGGGCCCCGGACTGGGCCCCGGACTGGGCCCCGGACTGGGCCCCCGTTCCGGCCATCGTTTCATCAAAGGGTTTGTCATAGTGAAAAACCACTCGCAAAAAACTACGCCGAATCTCGAAGGCGTTCCGTCCGTATTTTTCCAGAATGCGCGGTACACCTGATCCCAGGTGTTCAACAATTTCCAAATCGCGAAAGACCCGCATCAGTTCCTTGTTGCGCGGCACCGAGAAGCCACGGAAGAAATCCTCCTCATCCACGCCGTAGGGCAGTCCGCCCATTGAGGTGATTTCCACACGGTCAGAGAAGAATTCAAGCTTGGGGGTGGCACCGTAGGAGTAGTCATTGTGAACGACGGCATTGATGACGGCTTCGCGCATGGCGGTGGAGTCGATCATTTCCCGCTCCTCGCGCAAGGGGTAGCCGATTTTGGTGTAGATGGTGTTTTCCACGTCTACCCGATCCAGTACGGCTTTCAACGCCTTCACCAGGGAGCAGCGTCCATAATCCCGGTTTTCAATCAGAATAACCCGCGTGGTATCGGCGTATTTTGCGACCTGTAGTGAGGCGCCGTTTTCGTCGGCCAGCAGGTAGGCGGCATAGTTGGGCTTGCCGTCGGGTGTTAATAGCTCCAGATTTTTCATGAAGGCATCGTTCAGTTTCAGGCCGCGGGTATCATAGTAGATCTTGAGCTGTTCAAAGCGAAGCTCCAGCCGTGGTGACTCCATCTTGCCGATGGTGTTGCGTACCCGTTTGCCATAGAGCGACTCGATCATGTCCTGTGGCATGGGTTCCGAGGCGCTGCCCACCCGTAAAAAACAGCCCTTTTCGGTCATGCCGTATTTTTTCAGGTAGTAGGGTTTTTCCAGGCCGCCTGCCACGGTGAGACGGATAATTGCTGTGCCGTCTCGCTGTTCATGAACGATGTCGAACAGCCCCATGATGGAGGGTTGAATATTATTCTTGAGGCGATCCTTAATGGCGAGTTGTGTGGCGTCAATGTCTGCAATACCGTAAGCCGTTCCAGTCGTGTCAATGCCGATATAAATCACACCGCCGTCCTTGTAATTGAGGAAGGCGACGACTTCTTTCTCCAATCCGTCGGTTAGCTCGCGTTTGTATTCGATGCGGTTGTTTTCTACCATGTCAGGCCGCCAAGTTTTCAGTAAGCTGTAGTATTTCGTTAATCTCGGCTGGATTAAACACACCACGAATCCCCTGCGGGTGGATCACGGTAAAGGGTGCATTGATCAAGTCTTTCTTCTCCACCTTTTCGCGTTCGACGATGAAATTTTTCAATAGATTGAGAAACTCCAGTTGTCGACTGCCGAGGTTGGTATGTTGCCGGATAAATTGCTCGAAGGCCTCGCTCACGGTTTCAGGAAAACTTTTCAATATTTCGATGCCGAGGATGTGGCGGATAAACTGGATGAAGCGGGCCTTGCGGTTTTTATAAACCTGGCGCAACAAATCCTCAGTGATGTGCGGATGTTCGGCGTGCAGCAATTCGGCCAGATTATTGGCTTCGTCCGGGCTGATGTCTTTCCCATTTTTAATTTTTAGCAGCACAGGATTGTGCTCGGTCAGTTCGGCAATTAATGCTTCGACCATTTCCCGGTAGCGACTGATGCTCACCGCTTCGTGTTGTGGGCCGAATTCCACCCAGTCTTTAAAATGCAGGGTGTCAGTCAGATCAAGATGAAGGGGGCCTGGGCCGGCGTTATGTTCGCGAAACTTCATTAACGGGCCGAGCTTGGTTGTCAGCTCATCCAGTGCGTCTTCTATGTCAATGAGGTTGGACTTGGACCAGTAATGGTTGGATTGGGCGGCGCGGATGAGCGCTTCTTCTGCTTTGACAAAGTTGACGCTGAGTGGAAGTTCGCTGATTTGCTCGACGATGCCTTCCTTGAGTGTGTCGGCTTTTTCTTTTTCTTCGCTCAATTTAGCCAGTGAATATTCCAGCAGGTCGCGTTCAAAACGCATGGCTTTGAAATCAGCTTCGGACACGGTACGAAATAGTGGTTTGATTTCGGCGCGCAGAAATTCCAGCCGCTGGTGGTTAAGGGTGATCCAGAAATTTTCTTCATTAAGCCGATTGAGCGCGGTGGCAGCCTCTTTGATCACGACTGAACTTTGTGGCAGTTCGGTAATTTGTTTGCGCAGTTTGCTGACTTCGCGTTCAGCGATATCCTGTTGGTTGCTATCGATGGCCTTTTCGATTTTGTCGAGGCGCAGGCCAACCAGCCTCACGGGTAGCGGCAATTGCGGTTTCAGTTCTTTGCCCTTGGGCTGGAGCTTGAAGTATTCGAAGTTGTCCCAGCAATCCAGAATAAGGAACACGTCTTTTTCGGTACACCAGGGCTTGGGTTTATTGGTTTCCAACAAGCGGGTGCCACGCCCGATCATTTGCCAGAACTTGGTGTAGGAGTAGACCGGCTTGGCAAAGACAAGGTTGACGATCTCGCGCACGTCGATGCCGGTGTCGAGCATGTCGACGCTGATGGCGACACGGGGCATGTCGTTGTTGGTGAATTGATCGAGTAAGCCGCCCTTGCCATAGACACGCGGGTCATCGGATACCAATACCTTGGCCAACTCGCCTTTGTACTGTGGGTAGAGCTTGTCGAAGATTTCCTCGATGCGGCGGGCATGGGCCTTGGACGAACAGAAGAAGATGGTCTTGCCGGGCAGCACGCCATTGGAATCCTTGATGCACTCCTCCATGAATTCCTTGACGATAAGGGTGTTGGTGCCTTTGTTGATGACCTGTTTTTCCAACTGTGAGCCTTCGAAGTTGATCTCTTCGACTTCCTTGCCTTCCAGCAGCAGTTTTTTCTGATCTTCCAGCGAGATGGTGCGTTTGCTAATGCCCTCCATCTGGAACTTGGTCTGAATTTTCATTACCTGAAAACTGCTGAGATAAGGAGGGACGTTGTTGACGGCCTGTTCAAAGGTGTAGGCGAAGGTCGGCAGCCCATCCTCGCAGTGAAAAATTTTAAAGGTATTGTGATCGATAATGTCGGTCGGTGTTGCCGTGAGTCCCAAAGTAGTCGTTTTGAAGTAGTCGAGGATCTCACCGTAGGTGTTGTAGATGGATCGATGACTCTCATCGATGACGATGAAATCAAAAAAATGGGGTGACAGGTGTTGCGATTCATCCCGAATAATGTTGAGCATGGTGGGATAAGTTGCGATATAGATGCGGCGATCTTTGGCAATGAGTTTTTCGCCGACATTCGGCCAGCGCGGTTCATTGGGCAAATGCTCTTTAAATGCCCCGAGCGCCTGTTCTCTGAGTGCGATGCGGTCGACAAGAAAAAGCACTTTCTCGGCATGGCCAGCGCGCATCAGTGCATCCACCATGGCGATGCAGGTGCGGGTTTTGCCAGTGCCGGTTGCCATCACCAGCAGGAAGTCACGTTTCTTTTGTTCGATGCCTTCCAGTACCGCACGGATGGCGCGGATTTGGTAGTCGCGACCTGCGATAGCGGTGTTGATCAACTCCTGGGTCAGCGGTTTACGGTTGCGGCGAATGTATTGGAATCGCTCCAGGTCATCTCGAGTGGGAAAACCCACCACTTTACGGGGCGGGTAGTTATCCAGATCCCAGAAAAAGGTTTCGAGACCGTTGGTATAAAAGCAAAACGGGAGTTCACCATTCTGCTCTTTTTGAATGTTGTAGCAGTATTGTTTTGCTTGTTCGCGGCCCAGCGCGGCGTCTTTGCTGGTTTTTTTTGCTTCGACCACCGCCAGTGGTTTGCGGTTTTTTCCTAATAGGACATAGTCGCTGAATTGATGACCTTCGTATTGCGTACGCGGCTCTTGCACACCCTCGGGCAGGTCTACCTTAATAGTAAATTCTTCCAATACTTGTGTACAATCAGACACATCCCAACCCGCAGCTTTTAACTGCTTATCGATTATTATTTTTCTGGTTTGCGTTTCTGAATGTGTCATGTGGCTTTTTATTATTCTTCCAAGAAATAATCCGAATCAATACGTTTGATTTCATAGGTCGTCACCGGTGTGACACCGACATTATGATCAATCATCAAACTGGCCAGTTTAATGCCGTCGATGAGAACGATCTTGGTTTCGATGTTGGTGGCGTAGTCTAAGGCGTCTTTAGTGTAGCTGGAGGTCGTAATAAAAATGCCTTTGCGAGCACGGTGGCCTTGCAATGCCCCGGCGAACTTCTGAATTTCAGGACGACCGACTACCCCTTCCCAACGCTTGGCTTGTATATATAGTATCCAGGCCAAGTTTATCTTCTTTAATAATACCGTCGATTCCCCCGTCACCCGAGCGACCTACCGCCTGCCCTGCTTCGCGGCGTGAGCCGCCATAGCCCATGGTGATAAGCAAATCGACCACAAGGCGTTCGAAAAATTCGGGGGAACATTGTTTGATAGTAATGAGCAATTCATTGGATAAGCCTTGCCGCAATGTTTGATGTGCTGCCTCTAGCGCTTCTTCGGGTGTCTGACCACCTGACGATGCAACAGGAAACGATGTTCTGATTTCATCGTTATCGTTATGACGCAATTGCGTGAATTCGATGAATTCATCAAACTGCATGAGCACTTCTCTATTAATTTCTTTTGGTTTTGATGCCAACAATTCTTGGCCACGTGGCGTAATTTTGAAATAGGCGCGTCGCGTCTTTTCAAACAACCCGGCTTTTTCCATATAGGTTTTTGCCCAGCCAACCCGGTTATCAAATGTAGGCTGCTTGCCACTCGGTAAGAGTTCCTTGCGTTCCTTATCGGTTAACTTAAATTGATCGGCGAGGGATATAACTGCTTCCCTGTAAGCATGTTCTTTATTATCACTGGCGAATTGCAGCAGTGGCAACATGATGGATTGGTAATCTGGTATCGACATTTTAATTACGACTCACAAAATAGATTAGAAACTTTCACGTGCCTATTGTACACATTCCTCTCTTACGGAATCATCCCCGGATTCGCCGGTGTATGCAGCGTCACGGTGCACTTGGATGATCCGGTCAACACCGTTTGATCATACTGGTTGAAGTTCAACACGCCGTTGAAACAGATCGAGCCGACCATGCCGGCGAGGCGGCCTTTACCGGCGATTTCTTTCAACCCGCCGCAACCCAGGATGCGGATCGGGATGATGCCGTTGATGGGATCAAAGCTCGGGCTTTTGATCACCGGACCCCACAGGTTGATAGCGCGGCCTTCGAGTTCCACCCCAGCGTTGGAGACCAACACCGAGCCGTCTTTGAATTTCATCGTGCAACTGCCTGGCAGGCAGGTGAAGCGCACGATGGCGTCGGTGGGCGCACCATTGAACGTGATCTGCGCGCCTTCCAGCAAGGCGACCTGCCGCTGCGGATCGATTTGATCGGCAATCTCGCCGTTGTCTAAGATCTTTTTGGGCGCATAGCCGGGGCCGCTGAGGGTATAGACAGGCAGACCGCCGCTGCTGATGCCGGTGAAGTTGCCGCTCATTTGAAAATTCACCAATAGCTCCACCGGTTCGACCTGCGGTTGTTTGTGGTCGTGGGCGTGTGCTGGTAGGGCGGCGAGTGCGGGTAAAAGGATAAGGCTCAATAAGCTGGTTTTGATCATGTTCATGGTTGTTTCCTTATGTTGTTGTCCCTGGCTATTACCTCAATAATCCCAGCCATTCTGCGTTATTTGGCTGGGGTGGACAAGGTCTAGTCTTGGTGATACAGGAAGTGAGTGTGGGATACCGGGGCGAGCAACACGCGCGGTTACAACGGCTCTGCACCATCACTTAATATTTTCACGTATTCATCATACACAAACAACCGGTTACGCCGTTGCGCGGTGATCTCGCGGACGATGCCCAGCTCCTGCAATCGTGCGAGACAATGGCTGACGGTGGTACGGTTGATCGCCAGCATTTGACTGGCTTGCACGATATTGGTGATGCCTTTTTCCTGCAACAGCCGATGCAGAGCGGCGCACGAAGTGGCGATGCGTCCGAGCGTGGCGATGCGTTGCTGGTCCTGCTCCCACAAGGTTTGCAGGCGGCGAGCCGTTTGCACGGCGGTATCGGCGGTGGCCAGGACGCCAGCAAGAAAAAACTGCACCCAACTTTCCCAGTCGCCCGTCACACGTACCTGTTGCAGTTGCCGATAGTATTCGCTGCGTTGCTGTTTGAAATACAAGCTCAGGTACAACAACGGTTGTTGCAAGACCTTTTGTTCGCACAGCAACAAGGTGATGAGCAGTCTGCCAAGACGACCGTTGCCATCCAGAAACGGGTGAATGGTTTCAAACTGCACGTGCAGCAGCGCCGCCTTGATCAACACCGGCAGGCTGGTATTAGTGTGGATGAATTTTTCGAATGCATCGAGGCATTCCATTAACCGTTCCGGCGGTGGTGGCACAAACATCGCGTTGCCCGGACGCGTGCCGCCAATCCAGTTTTGACTGCGGCGAAATTCTCCCGGTTGTTTGCTGGCACCCCGCCCGCCACGTAACAATATGGCGTGAATCTCGCGCAATAAACGCAACGACAAGGGGAAGCCCTCGCGCAACCGTTGTAAGCCGTGATTCAGTGCAGCGATGTAGTTGGAGACTTCTTCGGTGTCGTCCATCGGCACACCGGGGATCTCCGCCATTTCATACAGCAACAAATCCGCAAACGAGGATTGGGTACCCTCAATTTGCGACGAGAGCAGCGCTTCTTTGCGTATATACTGGTAGAGAAACAAGCCAATGTTGGGTAACCACTCGGCCATACCATTGAGCGTGCCCAAGGCGCGGTTGGCACGGTCCAAACTGCCCACTAGCTCGCCTTCGAGTTGCAGCGGCGGCTCGGGTGGCAAGGGAGCCGGTAAATAGGCGTGATAACGCTCACCAGCGTGGGTTTGCAGCAGATATTGGCCAGTCTGACGTTGCATGGGGATTCCGGGTGATTTCTCTAGAGAGTAGCCCTCACCGGCTTATTATACAACTTTAACCTCATAACGTTGCATATCAACGGCATTTTCGAGTTATCTGCAACTTTAGCAGCCCCTGCCTCTTGCTTGGATCGGGGCTGGGTACCGAGAATCGATGTACGGTTTACCATCGTTGCTTTATTTGTGGATGTAAATAGTGACGGCTTATTCTGCTTTCACTGCTTGGTGCAGATATTTCCTGGATTAAACTCAGGCGAATTGACAACTTAGGACGGCTGTCCTACAGTAAGCGCTGTTGTAGGACGGATGTCCTACACATTCCCCAACCCTTAAGGAGAGCTGCATGTCTGCTGATCTATTTGAACCGTTTCAACTCCGTGATCTGACTCTGAGTAATCGCCTGGTGATGGCGCCGTTGACTCGTAACCGCGCCGATGAAAACAATGCGGTGCGACCCATGACCGTTACCTATTATCAACAACGCGCAACAGCGGGTTTGATCATTACCGAGGCCACGCAGGTGTCGCCCGAGGGCGTGGGTTATCCGGGCACGCCCGGGATTCACAGTGAGGCACAGGTGACCGCTTGGCAACGCGTGACGACGGCGGTGCATGCGGCCGGTGGCCATATCTTTTTGCAGTTGTGGTATTGCGGGCGCATCTCGCACCCGAGTATGTTGCCGAACAACGCCACACCGGTGGCGCCATCGGCGATTCGTCCTGAAGGACAGGCAGTGACGTATACCGGCATGCAAGATTTTGTGACGCCGCGTGCACTGGAAATTTCTGAGATGCCGAACATTGTCGCGCAATTCAAACACGGTGCGGAACTGGCCAAGCGTGCGGGGTTTGACGGCGTGGAGATACACGGTGCCAATGGTTATTTGCTTGATCAATTTTTGCGTGATGGCAGCAATCAGCGCAGCGATGCGTATGGCGGTAGTGTGCAAAACCGCATGCGGTTGTTAAACGAGGTACTCGATGCGGTGTGCACGGTATGGCCAGCGCAGCGCGTGGGTGTACGTTTAACACCGGAGAACAGTTTTAATTCCATGTCGGATTCTGATCCGCAGGGGCACTTTGGTTATTTCTTTGCGCAGTTAAGCCCACGTGGTTTGGCGTATGTCCATGTGCTCGAAGGCGACATGATGACCAAGGTTAGCACGTTGGACTACCGTGCCTTACGCACAAAGTTTGCCGGGCCGTACATGGCGAACAATGGTTATGACAAGGCTCGCGCGCAAACGGCATTGCGCTCGGGCGCGGCGGATTTGATTGCGTTGGGTGTGCCCTTCCTGGCCAATCCGGATCTGGTGCGGCGCTATAAGGATAACCTGCCATTGAACGCGGCGGATCAGGCCACTTTTTATGGCGGCACGGAACACGGTTATACGGATTATCCGTTTTATGCCACGGCACCTGCTATGGCATAATGCGTCACGGGACCAGCCGGATAAGGACGCCCGGCTGGTTGATTTTAACAACACGTGGCAAACACACATGACCGACAAGGCAACACGCGAACGCATTATCGAGGCGGCCGATCAGCTGTTTTATCAGCAAGGTTTTGAGCAGACCTCGTTTAGTGACATTGCCGATGCGGTACAGATCTCGCGTGGTAATTTCTATTATCACTTCAAGAGTAAAGACGATATCCTGCAAGCCGTGATCGCTGCGCGCATGGCCCGCGTCGAACAGATGTTGACGCAGTGGGAAGCAGAACTGGCGCAGCCGTATGAGCGCATCCTGCGGTATATCGATATCTTGATCACCAATCAGGCCCACATAAAAAAGTTTGGTTGTCCAACGGGTTCGTTGTGCACCGAGCTGGCCAAGTTGCGCCACGCCTCGCAGACGGAGGCCAACGCGTTGCTGGTGATCTATCGCACCTGGTTAATCAAACAATTTACCCTGCTCGGCCACCGGGCCGATGCCACCGCCCTGGCCATGCACCTGATCGCCCGCGGCCAAGGCATCGCCACTTTGGCCAATGTGTTTCATGACGAGAAGTTTTTACAACAGGAAGTGCAGCAGTTGCGGGAGTGGTTAAAAACCATCGCGCCGCACAAGTAGCAACGAGATAGCTGTACCTGAATGGTGTCCACTAACAGCCTGTTGAAAAATGCAGAACACACTGAGAATTTTTTAAACCGACTTACGTCGATAGCCAGAAACCTATTGATATATGGATTCCGGTTCGCACTGCGTTTGGCCGGAACGACGAATCGGGGTTCAATGTCGAGTTTTTTAACAAGCGGCTAAACAAAGCAACTGATTGCGATGTATATCTTGTGTCGGGCTTGGTGGTCAGGAAGTAATTCGCAACAGTTAATTAAGATTTTGGCTGTGACTGCAACCACGACGTGGCTTGGTCGCCGTCGACGGGATGGCTGATAAAATAGCCTTGCACCTCATCGCAACCAAAGCGACGCAGCGTGGACAGGGTCGATTCATCTTCCACCCCTTCGGCGATGACAATCAGTCCGAGGTTGTGGGCGAGCTGAATGGTCGACTGGACGATCACTTCGTTGT
>Ga0315281_10005240_pt1 | contig 18602 bp, 17 predicted proteins | sample YL17G07_0_MG_FD_204540 | JGI IMG/M metagenome (GOLD analysis project Ga0315281, IMG submission 204540) | Sediment microbial communities from Yellowstone Lake, YNP, Wyoming, USA - YL17G07_0 | ecosystem: Environmental > Aquatic > Freshwater > Lake > Sediment | place: USA: Wyoming | collected...
CGCTCGAGAATCTGCAGCAGCGCGCCACGCTCTTCGTCAGCCCCATGGACCGCGTCTACGAGGGCATGATCGTGGGCGAGAACTCGCGCCGCGACGACATGCTCTGCAACCCCACCAAGCGCAAGCAGCTCGGCAACTATCGCTCGTCCACCAAGGACATCGACGCCGGCCTCAAGGTGCCGCGCCCGCTCACCCTCGAGAGCGCCCTCGAGTGGATCGCCGACGACGAGCTCGTCGAGGTCACGCCCAGGACGGTGCGCGTGCGCAAACACATCCTCAGCGCCGAGCAGCGCAAGAAGGCCGAGAAGCGCGGCTGAAGGCGCCTTGAGAGAACGCGGGGCGGTTGATAGCGTCACGGAGTGTCAGTCCCGGGGGCGACGGCGTCAGACAGGCGCCACGGGGGTGCGTGTGAGGGCTCACAGGATCACGTGTCTGCTGGCGGCGCTGGCCGCCGTCGCGGCCGCGGTGGCCACGACCTCTGGGCCAGCGCGAGCCGCGGGGTACCAGGTGACGGACGTTTGGGGCGAGTACGGCGCGGCTCCAGGCCAGCTGACTTCACCGAAGGGTGTTGTCGTCGACGCCGACGGCTTCGTCTACGTCGTCGACTACCTGAACCACACCGTGATCAAGTTCACCTCGTCCGGCGAGGTCGCGCTCGTCTGGGGCGGCCTCGGGAGTCGTCCCGGTCGGCTCGACAACCCCTCGCGCATCGCCATGGGGCCGGACGGCACGTTGTACGTCACCGATGCGGAGAACCAGCGCATCCAGCGGTTCACGACCGACGGACGGTTGCTCGGCTGGTGGGGGCGAGAGGGCAGGGGTCATGGTGAGTTCCGGCATCCGCGCGGCATCGCCGTCGCCGCCGACGGGCGGGTGTACGTCACCGATGAAGGCAACGCGCGCGTGCAGGTGTTCACCGCCGGCGGACGCTTTCTGCGTGCCTGGGGCCACGAGGGCTCGGCGCGGGGGTGCTTTCGCCATCCGAAGGACGTCGCCGTCTCGCCGCGTGGCCGCGTCTACGTCGTCGAGGCCGGCAATCACCGCGTGCAGGTGTTCACGAGGACGGGACGCTGGCTGGCGACGTGGGGTGCCCGCGGCACGGCGCCCGGGCGCTTCGACGGTCCCCGGGGAGTCGCGGTCGACGCGTCCGGGCACGTGTTCGTCGCCGACGCCGCCAACTGCCGGGTGCAGGAGTTCAGAGCCGGCGGCTCGCTGGTGCGGGTGTGGGGTGTCGGCGGGGTACTGCCGGGATTGTTCGACGGGCCCCGCGACGTGGCTTTCGCTCCCGACGGCAGCGTCGTGGTCGCGGACACGCGAAACCACCGGCTGCAGCGCTTCGTCCTGTCGGCCCTGGACGACGACGAGGCGCCGAAGACGGGGTGCGACGTCGCCTCGGGCTGGTGGCGGGAGCCGGTGACGGCGACGCTGCTGGCCAGCGACGCCGGCAGCGGCGTCGCCGTCACCTATGCGCGCGTCGGCGCGGTCCGCCCCTTCCAGCCGTACACTGCCCCCATCGTGTTCGACGGACAAGGCGTGTGGGCGCTCCAGTACGTGTCGGTCGACGCCGCCGGGAACCAGGAGACCGTACGGCGACGTACGCTGCGGCTGGACTGGACGGCGCCGGCGGTGCGGGCGTTGCCCGCCCTCGCCGGCGTCAGCGGCAGCCTTGTGACGCTGCGCTGCGTGATCGCCGACAACGTCAGCCCGAGCTGCCGCGTCAGCGTGCGCGTCACCGAGGACGGCGCGCCGGTGCGCGGCTTCTCGGTCGGCTGGCTCGCCGTCAGCCCCGATGGCCGGTCGCAGGTCGTGCGTTTCGGCTCATGGCTCGAGCTTGGCGACTACCGGGTCCGGGTGACGGCTCGCGACGTGGCTGGGAACCGCGGCGTGCGCGTCACCTCGCTGACTGTGCGCTGAGCGGCCGGTCGCCGTCTGAACGAACTCGAGCGGGGAGATGGTACCGATGCGCCGCCTGCGGGTACGGAGTCGGTCATGACCGCGTCGTCGAGGAGGCGGCAATGGATCCCACAGGCGTCCTGCGTCACGAGCACGAGCTGGTCTGTCGTACTCTCGCCGGGGCCGATGCGCTGGCCGAGGCGGCTCGTGCCACCGGTCGGGTCGACGTGACCGCCGCCCGCTCGTTCGTCGAGTTCTCTCGCGGGTTCACGGACGGTTGCCATCACATGAAGGAAGAGCGCCTGTTGTTCCCCCTGATCGGCGAGCGTGACCCTCGGGTCAAGGCCGGACCTGTCAACGCCATGCTTCGGGAGCACGAAGGCGGGCGCGAGCGCATCCGGAGGCTGGCGGCGGCGCTGGACGCGGTGGACGCGGGCGACGCCGGCGCGGTCGCGGAGGTCGCCGAGAACCTCTCGTCCTACGCCGCCCTTCTGCGTTCGCACATCGCGAAGGAGAACAACGTGCTGTTCCCCATGGCGGACGGCCTGCTGACTGAGGATGACCGGCGCGACCTTCTGGAGGCCTTCGAGCGCGTTGAGGAGGAGGAGACCGGCCCCGGCGAGCATGAGCGCTTCGAGCACATCGCCGAGGAGCTCGGTGGCGACGCGACCTGCGAGAGCTGATCCAACCGTCCCCACGCGGGTCACCGATAGGCTGTGAGGCGGCCTGCCTTTGCGTGAGCCGTTGCCGCCCCCGCTGACGGGCCGTACCATCGGGAAAGCACACACCGCGTCCCGGAGGGTCTCATGGGTCTGATCCAGTTCGAGCGCAGCGTCGAGAAGGCGGGCTTCTTCAGTCCGCTGGCGGGCATGGAGTTCGCCGAGCAGACCATCGAGGTGCGCCGCGACCCGCTCACCGGCGCGACGGCGACCTCCTCCTCGGAGCTCGCGACCAAGGAGGAGATGTTCTTCGGCAAGACGGACTGGGACCACGCCGAGGACCTTGCTCGGCGCTCGCGCGAGGGCTGCTTCTTCTGTCCCGAGAAGGTGATGGACACGACGCCGCGCTACCCGGAGGACGTCGCAGAAGGCGGGCGGCTGCGGCGCGGGCGCGCGCTGGTGTTCCCCAACCTCTTCCCGCTCGCGGCGCTGCACGCCGTGGTGACGTATCCCGAGCGGCACTTCCTGCACCCGTCGGACTTCACGCCCGACCTGCTCGAAGAAGGGCTCGGCGCGGCGGTCGACTTCGCCGGCCGCGCCGAGCGCGTCTACCCAGACCTCGAGCACCTCGAACTCTGCTGCAATCACATGCTCCCGGCGGGCGCCAGTCTGGTGCACGCGCACTTCCAGGTCTTCGGCGGCCCGGCCGTTCCGTGCCTGGTGCGCTCGACCTGGGACTGCTCGGCGGCGTTCCGGCGCGAGCACGGCGTCTCGTACTGGCGGACCCTGGTGGACGAGGAGCGGGATCTCGGCGAGCGCTTCATCGCCGAGCGCGACGGTGTCGCCTGGCTCGTCCCGTACGCGCCGCTGGGCAACCGTGAGGTCGTGGCCGTCGTGCCCGGCGCGGCGCGCGTCTCGGCGCTCGGCGCCGAGCAGGTCGCCGCGCTCGCCTCCGGCCTCTCCAAGATCCTCGCCTGGTACGAGCGCGAAGCGTTGTCGGCCTTCAACTTCACGCTCTACGGCGGCCCACTGACCGAGGAGACGTCGGGGCCGGCGAGCGGGGGGAGCGTGACGGCCGACCCGACGCACCCTGTCGTCCTGCGTGTCATCGCGCGCTCGGCCTTCAAGCCCGACTACCGCACCGACGACTACTTCCTGCAGAAGCAGCTCGGCGGCGAGCTGATCTTCGAGTCACCGGAGGCGATCGCGGCTACGCTGCGCGAGGAGTTCGGCCGAGGCTGATCCGGCGGCTGCTTTCGCCGCGCCGGCCCGTCAGGCCGGGGCGCGACGCCTCAGGCGCGCTCGCCTGACATGAGGCGCGCGAGCTCCACGCCCCACTCGCGTGCGCGCTCGAGCTCGCCGTCGCGGAGAGGGCCCTGCTTGCCCTTGACGACGAAGCCGGCCGGTTCGGCGAGACGTGCGTAGCCTTTGCCCTCGAGCGCCTCGACGATCGTCGGTGCGCCCTTGCCGAACGGGCCGCGGACCTGCGTGTCGAACGCGGCCGAGCGGCCGTGACCCGCAGACAGCGCGTCGAGCCACGAACGAATCGAGGGGTGTGAGAGGTCGGGCGTCGGCGCCCCTTTGCCCGGGTTCTCGCGGATGCTCTCGCGCGTCTTGTCGGATGAGAGGTGGAAGGCGAACACCGGGGCGCCCGCCACGAGCAGGTCGGCTCCCTCGAGCGCCTCGCCGGTCGCCTTCGCGGTCGAGAGCGCCTTCGCGCCCGGCCCCAGCCCCTCCGCGATCGCGCGGGCGACCGCCGCGGTGTTCCCCCACAGAGACTCGTAGACGACGACGGCCTTCATGGCGCCCGCCTCCCTCCCGGCGCGATTGGATCGTGCGCGCGTAGCTTACCGCTCGTCGAACGCTGCGCCGCCCGTCACGTGCCGGTCCAGTCTGTGCCGGGCGACCCTGCTGCGCGTGATCAGTCGCCGCTTCGGCAGGGATCGATTGCGCAGCGCCCCGGCGCACGTATACTTGCGCGCAACCTTGCGTGAGCGCCGACGGTGTTCGCCGCCGCGCGCATCGGCAAAGCGGACGGTCCTGCTTCCGGTCGGGGGGTCGAGATGGGCGCCGAAGAGTGGATCGTGGTCGTGCTCGTGGTCGGCGCGCGCCTGTTGCTGCCGTTCACCATCCCCTACTGGCCGCTGCCCGGGGCCGTAGCGTGCATGATCCTCGACTCCCTCGACCAGAGCATCTTCCAGCAGTTCCCCGACATTCCGCTGGAGGGTTACCAGTCGTACGACAAGTCGCTCGACGTCTACTACCTGGCGATCATGTACATGGCGACGATGCGCAACTGGGTCAACCCGACGGCGTTCAAGGCGAGCTTCTTCCTCTACTACTACCGCCTCGTCGGGGTCGTGATCTTCGAGCTCTCGCAGTGGCGCCCGATCCTGTTCATCTTCCCGAACACGTTCGAGTACTTCTGGGACTTCGTCGAGGCCGTGCGCATGCGCTGGAACACGATGCGCATGGGCAAGTGGACGGTGATCCTCTCGGTGGCCGCCATCTGGATCTTCATCAAGCTGCCCCAGGAGTACTGGATCCACATCGCCCAGAAGGACATGACCGACGCCATCAAGGAGACGCTATTCGGCGTGGACGCGACCGCCTCGTGGAGCGAGGCGATCAGCAACCGGCCGGGGGTGCTGGTGGCGATCATCGCCGGCATCGTCGTGCTGCTCTTCGTCATCTACTGGATCGTGACGCGCAAGGCGCCGTCCGGCGACCACGGCATCCGCCTCAAGGCCGACCCGTTGCCGGCGGAGTGTCAGGGCACGGAGCTCTATCGCACGGCCAGGGCGGCCGAGGGACTCTTCGACCGCGCCCTGCTTGAGAAGGTCGTGCTCACGGGTCTCATCAGCGTGATCTTCGCGCAGTACCTGCTGAGCGACGACGTGAAGAGCGTGTGGGTGCTGACCTTCGTCGGCGCGTTCGTCATCGTGAACGCCTTCGTGAGTCAGTGGCTGGCGCGCCGCGGGCGGGAGTGGAGCTCGGTCGCTATCGAGCTACTCGTCATGTTCGTCGTCAACTACGCCATCGTGGGCGTCCTTCTGTTCTTCGAGCTCGCCCTGGACAGGATCGAGCAGCGCGGCCCGATCGGCACGAGGCTCTTCTTCGTCTTCCTGTTCACGGTGATCACGGTCCTGTTCGACCGCTATCGCACGGTCTTGACGGCGCGCGGTGTGCTGACGAAGCGGGCGGACGAGACGCAGGGGCAGCCGCCGCGTGGCGCCGTGGAGCAGCCGCAGGCGACGTGAAGCCGTGCGTCCGGGACGCCTGGGCGAGGCGGGCTCCGGCAAGGTAGGCTGGGCGGATGATCGACCGCGTCGTCGAGTACGTCCTCAACATGGACGTCGAGTTGGCGAGCCTTGTCGACAAGCTCGGCGCTTGGGTCTACGTGCCGATCTCCGCGACCATCTTCGCCGAGACCGGCCTCGTGGTGATGCCGTGGCTGCCAGGCGAGTCGCTGCTCTTGACGAGCGGCACGCTGGCCGGCTCGGGGATCCTCAACATCCTCATCCTCGCGCCGCTGCTGTTCGGGGCGGCCTTCCTGGGCGACGTCTGCAACTACCTGATCGGCCGCTTCATCGGCCGCCACCTCCTCGCCAAGCCGCGGCGCCATCTCAAGCCCGAGCACGTGGCGCAGGCGCACGAGTTCTACGAGCGGCACGGCGGTATGGCGATCGTGCTGGCGCGCTTTCTCCCTGTGGTCCGCACGCTGGCGCCGTTCGTCGCCGGCGTCGCCGGCATGGAGATCCACCGCCTGATGTTCTACGCAGCCATCGCCTCGGCGCTCTGGGTGACGATCTTCCTCGGCGCCGGCTACCTGTTCGGCACCGTCGCGTGGGTCCAGGACTACCTCGCTGTCGCCCTCGCCATCGCCGTGGCCGCCTCGGCGATCCCCGGGTTCATCATCTACGTGGTGCACCGGCTGCGCGGGCGGCGGGCGGCGGCGTGATAGAAGAGTCACCGCCGCCGGGTAGGTACCGATCGCCGAGCCGTACGCTGCCGCGCCTGGCCAGGGAGGAGTCCGCATGATGGCCGCTGCATCCGAGGTGCAGTCCGTGCACCTGACGCCCGACGAGCGGACCGCGATCGGACGCGAGGCGCGCGCGGCGGTGAGCCGCGCGGATCTCGCGTCGCATGAGCGGGCCGCCGACCGGCGCGACCCCGTCGACATCCTCGTGGAGCAGGGCGTGGCGCGCCAGCAGGACCTGCTGCCCATCCGCTACGGCCGCATGAGCCTCTCGCCCTTCGCCTTTCTGCGCGGGGCCGCGGCCGTCATGGCGGCGGACCTTGCGGGTTCGCCCATCACGAAGCTGCGCGTCCAGGCGATCGGCGACGCGCACCTCTCGAACTTCGGCATCGTCGCCACACCGGAGCGACGCCTCGTCTTCGACGTGAACGACTTCGACGAGACCCTGCCGGGCCCGTGGGAGTGGGACGTCAAGCGCCTCGTCGCGAGCGTCATGGTCGCGGCACAAGACAACGGCGCCGACCGGGCGACCGCGACCGCCGCCGCGCGCCGCGCGGCGCGGAGCTACCGCACCTCCATGCGCGGCTTCGCTGCGGACAAGACCCTCGACATCTGGTACGCGCACGCCGACATGGACATCTGGATACGGACGCAGAGCCGCAGGAGCCGCCTTGCGCAGAACAAGAAGATGCTCGAGACGGCCCGCAGCCGCGGCAGCTTGCAGGTCGTCGGCAAACTGGCCGAGCAGGTCGACGGTGAACTGCGCTTCAAGACCCTGCCGCCGCTTGTGACGCCGTTGCGCGACCTCTTCGACGGCGACGAGGCCGATCGCGTCCGCGACATGATCAGGCGCGGCTTCGCCGGCTACCGCAAGAGCCTCGCCCCTGAAGTGCGCCTGCTTCTCGACCGTTTCCAAGGGGTCGACATGGCGCGCAAGGTCGTCGGCGTCGGCAGCGTCGGGACGCGTTGCCTTATCGCCCTCTTCCTGGGTCGCGACGGTGACGACCCTCTGGTCCTGCAGCTCAAGGAGGCGAACGCGTCGGTCCTCGAGCCGTACGCCGGCAGGAGCGTCCATCGTCACCACGGCGCCCGCGTCGTCCACGGGCAGCGGCTCGTCCAGGTGGCGAGTGACGTCTTCCTCGGCTGGTGCACCCTCGAGCAGGAGGGCCAGCATTACTACTGGCGGCAGCTCAAGGACATGAAGGGGTCGATCGAGGTCGGCCTGCTCGACGCCAAGGGTTTCGACAAGTACGTGGACGGTTGCGCCTGGTGCCTTGCGCGGGCGCACGCGCGCTCGGGCGACCCCCTCGCCATCGCCGCGTACCTCGGGTCCGGGGCGGCGTTCGACAAGGCGCTGGCCGCATTCGCGGCGGCGTACGCCGACCAGACGAAGCAGGACTGGAAGGCGCTCAAGGCCGCCATCGCCGACGGGCGTCTGGAGGCCCTGGCGGGCGTTTGAGCCGTGTCCGTAGCTTGTTTCGTGACGCGCCTATCCTCACGCAGCGCGCGACGGTAGGCGCACGGGGGCGGCGGGGGGCGCGCGAGCGCCCCCCCCCGCCCCCGCCGATATCACCCCATTCCGGTGACATTGCCGGCGTCGGTGAACACATTCCGTCCGTCTCATCGAAGCCATGCCCCCTGTGGTACCATTCAGGCGTGAACTCGGCTTGACCGGCACGATCTGAGCTTCGCCTCAGAGACTGGAGGACCGATGAGCTCGTGCGCTCACCGCTGGTCCCTGATCGATATCCGCAGCGGATACCTCGTCGTCGAGGGGTGCCACCACTGCGGAGCCAGGGGAACGTACTTCTCGACGGAGATCGCCCCTCCGGTCGAGGAGTACCAGGACGGGCCTCACCACTGGCAGTACATGGTCAGTTCCCAGGCCGTCTCGTTCAACATGTGCTGCGACATCTGCGGCGAGACCGTCGACCTCGGCGACGTCGAGGGCCTCATGCTCTGCACCTGCGAGAACCCTGAGTGCGAGATCGGACGCATGGCCCTCGACTTCGGCCGCGACACCTCGATCTACGTCGCCCTGTGTTCTGACTCGACGCACGAGACCAACGCCGATTGCATCAGCGACGAGGGCATCGCGGCGCTGAACGAGTACTTCAATCAGCGCCTGCGCGAGGGTCCCAAGAAGATCCTCGTCGTGCCCTGCAAGATGTGCGGCAACGTCGACTGCTGCCCCGGCATCGTGATCGCCGACAGCGGACTCATCGAACTGTAGGACCACCCGCCGGCGAAGCCGCGTGATACAGGGAAGGGGACGTTTCGTGAAGATCTCCGAGATCGTTGAGAAGACAGGACTCGAGGCGCTGAACGCGCACGAGGACGCCGACGTGCCCGGGGTGTACGTCTCCGACATGGCGTCGGACGTCATCACCGGCGCCAAGGCCGGCAGCATGCTCGTCACGCTGCAGACCCACAAGAACTTCATCGCCGCCGCGAACCTCGTAGACGCGGGGATGGTGGTGTTCGCCCACGACAAGCGACCGGCCGACGATGTGATCCAGCTGGCCGACCGGGTGGGCCTCGCGCTGTTCACGACCCCCGACGACACCTGGAAGTTCGCTCTCAAGCTCGCCGATCTCGGGCTGAGGTAGGGGGAAACGTGACCAAGGCGACCCGTCCGCGCCGATCGCCCGGCACGACGACGGGTAAGAAGCCGCCGGCCGATCCCTGGCCGGGCATCAAGCGCGGGTTCAAGGGCACTCGTTCCGACCTCGTGCCGGCGCTGCAGAAGGCCCAGGCGGTCTTCGGCTACCTCTCGCCCGAGACGGTGCGCCGCGTCGCCCGCTGGCTCAAGATCTCCGAGAACGAGGTCTTCGGCGTCGCCACGTTCTACGCCCAGTTCCGCTTTCACGCGCCCGGCCGCCACCGGCTGCGCGTCTGCTTGGGCACCGCCTGCCACGTCAATGGCGGCGTCCAGATGCTCGAGACCCTCGAGCGCCGCTTCGAGATCGAGCCCGGCGAGACGACCGCCGACGGCGAGTACGACCTCGAGCGCGTGGCGTGCCTGGGATGCTGCGCCCTGGCTCCCGTGGTGACGCTCGACGCGGCCATCTACGGCCAGATGAGCGTGCTCAAGCTACAGGGGATCCTCGATGCCCGCGCAGGCGCTTAGCCGGCGCCGCGCGCGGGCCGCGGCGAGCTGGCGGGCTCTGACCGCCAGCCCGCGGCCCGTCGTGTACGTAGGCGCAGGGTCCTGCGGGCTGGCCGCCGGCGCCGACGAGGTGCTGGCCGCCGTTGACGCGTATCTCGACGAGCACAAGATCGACGCCCGGGTCATGCGCGTCGGCTGCATCGGGCCTTGCTACCTCGAGCCGCTGCTCGACGTGCAACTGCCGGGCAGGCCCCGCATCAGCTACTCGAACATGACGGCCGAGTTGACTGCCAAGACGCTCGACGGCTTGTTCGCCGGCGAGGTGCCGAAGCGGCATCTGGTCGGGCACCTGGGCGACGGCGACGGGGGCGGCGACGTCGAAGGCGTGCCGCGCTTCTTCGACCAGCCGATGCTCGAGCACCAGGTGCGCATCGTGCTGCGCAACTGCGGCATCATCGACCCCGACAAGATCGACCATTACCTTGCCCGCGGCGGCTATCTCGCCCTCGAGCGCTGTCTCGAGATGGCGCCTGAAGACGTCATCGAGACGGTCAGGTCCTCGGGCTTGCGTGGCCGTGGCGGAGCCGGCTTCCCCACCTGGCAGAAGTGGCAGTACTGCCGCCAGACCGCCAGCGACCAGCGCTATCTCATCTGCAACGCCGACGAGGGCGATCCCGGCGCCTTCATGAACCGCTCGCTCATCGAGGGCGACCCGCACGCCGTCCTCGAGGGCATGCTCATCGCCGCCTACGCCATCGGCGCCTCGCAGGGCTACGTCTACATCAGGGCCGAGTACCCGCTGGCCGTGCGGCGGCTGCGCGGGGCCATCGCGACGATGGAGAAGCTCGGGCTGCTCGGTGAGCACGTGCTGGGCACCGACTTCTCGTTCGACATCGCCATCAAGGAGGGGGCCGGCGCCTTCGTCTGCGGCGAGGAGACGGCCCTGATGGCCAGTATTGAGGGCCGTCGCGGCATGCCGCGCACGCGGCCGCCGTTCCCGGCCGTGTCGGGTCTCTGGGGCAAGCCGACGATCATCGACAACGTCGAGACCTTGGCGACCCTGCCGGCGATCGTCAACAACGGCTCTGACTGGTACTCCGCTTACGGCACCGAGACTTCCAAGGGGACCAAGACCTTCAGCCTGGTGGGGAAGGTCCGCCGCACGGGGCTCATCGAGGTCCCCTTCGGGATGACGCTGCGCCGGGTGATCTACGACATCGGCGGCGGGCTCACCAAAGACTTCAAGGCCGTACAGACCGGGGGTCCGTCGGGCGGGTGCCTGGGCGAGGAGTTCCTCGACACGCCGATCGACTACGAGAACCTGGCTGCGGCGGGTTCCATCATGGGCTCCGGCGGCCTCATCGTCATCGACCGCGACACGTGCATCGTCGACACGGCGCGCTACTTCCTCAGCTTCACGCAGGAGGAGTCGTGCGGCAAGTGCGTGCCCTGTCGTGTGGGTACCGGGCATCTGGTGACGATCCTCGAGGCGATCTGTTCCGGACGCGCCGAGCTCGCCGACCTCGACCGCCTCGAGCGGCTCGCCGGCGTCATCAAGGCCAGCTCGCTCTGCGCGCTCGGGCAGACGGCGCCCAACCCGGTCCTCTCCTCCCTGAAGTACTTCCGCGGCGAGTTCATCGAGCACATCGTCGACAAGCGCTGCCGCGCCGCGGTCTGCCGCGACCTGGTCGAGTACCGCATCGTCCCCGGCAAGTGCACCGGCTGCCAGCGCTGCGTGCAGGTGTGCCCGACCGGCGCCATCACCGGACCGCGGGCCGAGGCCCACAACCTCGACGCCGAGAAGTGCATCAAGTGCCGCTCCTGCTACGAGATCTGCCGCTTCGACGCCATCGCCGGCGACGCCATCGTCATCGCCTCTGAGGGACGCCATGCAGACTGAGCCGCTGCCACGTCCCGACGCCCGTCTGGTGACGGTGGAGTTCGACCGCCTTCCCGTCTCGGTGCCTGAGGGCACGACCGTCCTGCACGCCGCCGAGTCGGCCGATGTCTACATCCCCTCGCTGTGCTCGCACAGGGAGCTCTCGCCCTTTGGCGGGTGCCGCCTGTGCACGGTCGAGATCGCCGGTATGCGCGGCTACCCGCTGGCCTGCAGCACCCTGGTCGAGGACGGCATGCAGGTGACCACCGATACGGTCACCCTGCGCGAGATGCGCAGCGAGATCTTGCGCCTGATCCTCTCGCAGCACCCCTCGAGCTGCCTCATCTGCGACGAGAGCGACGACTGCGCCCGCAGTCTGACGACCATCCGCAAGGCGGGCGTGTCGACCGGCTGCCGCAGCTGCCCCAACGATGGCGGTTGCGAGCTCCAGGACGTGGTCGACCATGTCGGCATCGGCGAGATCGGCTACCCCGTCTCGTATCGCGGGCTCGAGGCCGAGCACGACGACCCGTTCTACGACCGCGACTACAACCTCTGCATCCTCTGCGGGCGCTGCGTGCGCATGTGCCACGAGGTGCGCGGCGCCTCGGTGCTGGCGTTCGTCCGCCGCGGCCCCCGAACCCTGATCGGCCCGGCGTTCGGCGATTCGCACGTCGCCGCCGGCTGCGAGTTCTGCGGCGCCTGTGTCTCGGTCTGTCCCACCGGCGCCCTGGCCGACAAGGTCTCCAAGTGGGACGGCGCCGCCGACGCGGTCACCACCTCGACGTGCCCATTCTGCTCTCTGGGCTGTCGCGTCGAGATCGGCCGACGCGACGGTCGCCTCTCGTGGGCGCAGGGCGCCTTCGACTCCGACATCAACGACGGCCAACTCTGCGTGCGCGGCCGCTTCTGCATGCCCGAGGCGACCCACCACTACGACCGCGCCCGTAAGCCCATGGTGCGCCGCGGCGCCTACTTCCGCGTGGCCGACTGGGACGAGGCGCTCACAGCCGTCGCCGAACGGCTGGCCGGCGTCGCGCCGGCCGATATCCTGACGGTCGTCTCAAGCGACCTTTCGAACGAGGGCCTGTATGCCGCCCAGCGCTTCGTGCGCGACGGGCTGGGCTCACCCAACCTCGACTCGACGGCTGCGGCCTGCCTGCCTGGCGGAGCGGCCCTCTGGTCGCGCCTCTTCTCGCTGCCCATCTCCATGAAGGCGCTGGGCGAGGCCGACACGGTGATCGTCGCCGGGCTCGACTCGCGCTTCTCCTTCTCGGTCGTCGGGGTGCAGGCGCGGCGCGCCGTGCGGCGCGGGGCCACCCTTGTCGCCGTCGATGCTCGCGAGTCCAACCTGGCGCGGGCCGCCGACGACTGGGTCCGGCCCGCGGCCGGCGACGAGGCCCGCGCCCTCGTCGAGGTGTTGCGGCGCCACGACGGCAAGGGCAAGCTCGCGATCGTCGTCGCCCCGCGCGTGTTCGAGTGTCCCGCGGCGGTCGACCTCGTCGCCGAGCTCGAGACGCTGGCCAGACGCAGGGGCGTCACCGTCATGCCGCTGGTCCACGGCGCCAACGTGCGCGGGGCGCTCGAGCTGGGCGCCCTTCCGGGCGTGCTGCCGGGCCCGCGACCGGCCGCGCCGAGCGGTCTCACCCTGGCCGACGTGTGGAGCGGCCGGCCGCCCAAGATCGTCTACCTGGTAGGCGAGTCGCCGTTCAGCAGCCGGCCCGACTGCGAGTACGTCATCGCTCAGGATCTGTACCTGCCGGCGTTCGAGGTAGACGCGTTCCTGCCCGCCGCCTCGTTCGCCGAGGCCGAGGGCACCATCACCAATATCGAGGGGCGCGTGCAGGAGCTGGCCCGCATCGAAGACCTGCCGGCCGACGCCGTACACGGTCTCTCCCTGCCCGACTGGCGCATCTTCTCCGACCTGGCGGAACGGCTCGGCTACGCCGGCCTGCGATACGCCGATGCCGCCGCGGTGCGCAAGGCGATCCGTGCCGAGGTGCGCGGCTTCCCGCGCAGCGGCGACCGCCGGCCACGGCGCATGAGGCCGATGGCGGCCCCGGCCGCCAGACGCACCCCGCGCGACAGCGACGACCTGGCTGGCAGCGGCCGGTTCGTCCTGGTCCCCGAGCGCGCCTCCTTCCGCCACCGCGGCATCGACCTCACGTGGGTGGTCGAGGGTCTCGACGAGCTTCATCTGGAGGAAGGGCTGCGCATGAGTCCCGACGACCTGGACCGCCTCGGGGTCGCGCCGGGTGATCCGGTGACCGTCGCGGCCGACGGCCTGAAGCTCGTGCTGCCCGCGCGTCCCGACGACGACTGCCCGCGGGGCGCCGTGTACGTCTCGCTGGTCGACACGTTGGGCGGGCGGGGCGACGACGACGCCCCGCCCGCCCTCCAGCACCTCTCGCGCCGACCAGCGCGCCCGCTGCGCGTGCGCGTGACGGCCGGCGACCGGTCACAAGGTGAAAGGGCCAAGGGCACGCCTGCCGCCAAGCCCGCGCGCTCGAAGAAGGCCCCGGCCACCGCAGCCACGGCTCGCGCGCGGGCCGGCAAGGGAGGAGGTGGCCGTGGTCGAGGTCGTTGAGCGTCGCATGATCGTGCCAAACGTCCACCAGCTGACCGTCCTGGCCCCCGATGTGGCGGCCATGGCGCGGCCCGGCAACTTCGTCATCCTGCGACCCGACGCCGAGGGTGAGCGCATCCCGCTGACCCTCGCGGACTGGGACGCCGAGGCCGGCACCGTCACCTCGATCTTCGTCCAGGTGGGCGCTTCGACCGCCAAGCTGGCGCGCCTCAAGGCCGGAGACACGATCCCCTCGTACGCGGGTCCTCTGGGCAACGAGACCGAGATCGGCGAGTACGGGACGGTGCTCCTCATCGGCGGCTGCTACGGCCTGGGGAGCATCTATCCCATCGCCTCGGCCATGAAGGCGGCCGGCAACCGCGTCTACGCCCTGATCGAGGCGCGCAGCTCGTACCTCCTCTACTGGGACGACAAGCTGGCCACGGTCGCCGACCGGGTCATCGTCATCACCCGCGACGGCAGCCGCGGCTACAAGGGACACGTCACCCGCCTGCCTGAGATCCTGACGCTCGAGAAGCTCTCCCCCGATCGCATCATCGTCCACGGCTGCACCTTCCAGATGATGACGGTCGCGCGTCAAACGAAGCCGCTTGGCGTGAAGACGATCGTCAGCATGAACCCGATCATGATCGACGGCACCGGCATGTGCGGCGTCTGCCGCCTGACCGTGGCGGGCAAGACCAAGTTCGCCTGTGTTGACGGTCCCGAGTTCGACGGCCACGAAGTGGACTGGGAAGAATTCCTCGCCCGGCGCGAGAGCTACAACCCCGAAGAGGTAGACCCCCTGCGCCGCAGCGGGTGCGGCTCGCACTTCTGAGAGGGAGGTGACAGTGAGCCCGGTCGACTATGTCAGGCGTTCGATGCCCAAGCAGGAGCCGTTCGAACGCGTGCGCAACTTCGACGAAGTCGCCCTGGGATACCCGCCTGAGTCGGCGCGCGAAGAGGCCGGGCGCTGCCTGGCCTGCAAGAAGCCGGGCTGCGTCGACGGCTGCCCCGTCGGCATCGACATCCCCAGCTTCGTCGGCCATATCGCGGAGGGCGACTTCGCGGCGGCCATCCGCAAGCTCAAGGAGACCAACGCGCTGCCGGCCGTCTGCGGGCGCGTGTGCCCGCAGGAAGAGCAGTGCGAGGAGCGCTGCGTGCTCGGCAAGAAGGGCGACCCCATAGCGATCGGCCGGCTCGAGCGCTTCGCCGCCGACTGGGAGGCGGCCCAGGGGCCGATCCAGCCGCCACGTCTGCCGGCCGCCAACGGCATGAGCGTCGCCATCGTAGGCTCGGGGCCGGCCGGCATCACGGTGGCGGCCGACTGCGCCCTGCTCGGCTACAAGGTGATGATGTTCGAGGCTCTGCACGCGGCCGGCGGGGTGCTCACGTACGGCATCCCCGAGTTCCGCCTGCCCAAGGCCATCGTCAGACGTGAGGTCGAGTACATGAAGAGCCTCGGCGTCGACCTGCGTCTCGACTTCGTGGTCGGCAAGACACGCACCATCGACAGCATGCTCGAAGCGTTCGACGCCGTCTTCGTGGCCGCCGGCGCCGGCCTGCCATGGTTCCTCGAGATCCCCGGCGAGAACCTCAACGGCGTCTACTCGGCCAACGAGTACCTGACGCGCTGCAACCTCATGAGCGGCTTCCGCTTTCCGGCCTTCGACACGCCGCTGAAGCGGTCGGCGAGGGTGGCCGTCTTCGGCGGCGGCAACGTGGCCATGGACTCGGCCCGCACCGCCCTGCGCCTGGGCGCCGACGAGGTCCACATCGTCTACCGCCGCAGCCGCGATGAGCTTCCGGCGCGCCTCGAAGAGGTCGAGAATGCCGAGGAAGAGGACGTCATCTTCGACTTTCTCACCCTGCCGGTGCAGCTCGTCGGCGACGAGCGCGGCTGGCTGCGCGAGATCGAGTGTCGGCGCATGGAGCTCGGCGAACCCGACGACTCCGGGCGCCGCCGCCCGGTCGAGATCCCCGGCTCCGAGTTCACCATGAACATGGACGCCTCGGTCTGCGCCATCGGCAACAGCCCCAACCCCCTGATCCCGATGACCACGCCGGGGCTCGAGATCGGTCGCAAGGGCAACATCGTCGCCGACGAAGAGACCGGACGCACCTCACGCGAGCGCGTCTGGGCCGGCGGCGATGTGGTCACCGGCGCGGCGACCGTCATAAGCGCGATGGGAGCCGCCCGCAAGGCGGCGCGCTCCATCCACGAGACGCTCGCCGCCCGACGCGGGAGTGCGCGGCGATGAAGCTCGCAGGGGTCATCGCTCTCATGGGGTGCGAGACGCTGTCCGCCGCGGGCGACGATGTCGACGTCGAGGCCGTCGTTGCGTCCGACGGCATGAGCGAGATCCTGGCGTTCTCTCGCCCCCACGCCCTCATGCTCACCGGGCTGACCAACATCCAGTCGGTGCGCACCGCCGTGGTGGCCGACGTGAGCGCCATCGTCTACGTGCGCGACAAGCGTCCCGAGCAGAAGGTCCTCGACCTCGCGGTCCAGAACGGCATCCCGATCTTCGTGACGTCGCTGGGCATGTTCGACAGCTGCGGAATCCTGTACGAAGCCGGCCTAGAGGGAGTGATGTAGGTGTCGGAGGAGCTGCTCTCGCGCTCGTTCACCCTACACAGCCACGACTTCGACAGGGCCGGTGAGATCTCCACCGAGATCAAGGCGATGCTCAAGGAGCTGGGCATCGACTCGCAGGTCATCCGCCGGGTCGTCGTCGTCTGTTTCGAGGCCGAGATGAACGTGGTGATGTACGCCGATGAGGGAACGCTCACCTTCGTGCTCACCGACGAGGATGTCGGCATCGAGATCGCCGACCGCGGGCCGGGTATCGGCGATCTCGACCGCGCCCTGGAAGAGGGCTGGTCGACCGCCACCGACGAGATGCGCGAGATGGGATTCGGCTTCGGCATGGGGCTGCCGAACATCAGAAGGAACTCCGACAGCTTCGACCTCCGCTCCGAGGTGGGGGTCGGGACCACGGTCACCTCGAGGATACGGCTCGACGGCCTTGACTGAGTACGCACACGGCTTCCTGATCCGCGAGGACGACTGCGCGGGTTGCATGGCGTGCATGCGGGCCTGCCCCACCGACGCGATCAGGGTGCGGGAGGGCAAGGCACGGGCGATCAACGAGCTCTGCATCGACTGCGGCGCCTGTCTCACGACGTGCTCGCAGGGGGCCATCCTGCCGACCTCACGCACGCTCGACGAGTTCGGCGACTACGCCTTCAAGGTGGCCGTGCCGTCGCCGGTGCTGTTTGGGCAGTTCCCGCTCGAGGTCCGCCCGGAGCACATCGCGCACGGCCTGCTCGCGGTCGGCTTCGACGCGGTCTGGGACTTCGGCGTGGACCTGAGGCTGTCGACGCTCGCGATCGCCGACTACGTCGACAAGTGGAGCGGCCCTCGTCCGGTCATCTCGATCACCTGTCCGGTGGTCGTCCGCCTTCTCCAGGTCTCCTACCCGAAGCTGCTCGAGCAGCTTATCCGCATGAAGCCGCCCCGGGAGATCGCGGGAAGCGCGGTGAAGCGGCACTACTCGCTCGAGCTCGGGCTCCCCGAGGAGCAGATCGCCGCCATCTACGTGGCGGCCTGCCAGGCCAAGACCGTCTCCATCGAACAGCCCGCCGAGGGCGGGCGCAGCGCGCTCGACGGCTCGGTCGGCATACCGCAGATCTACAACTCGGTGCTCGCCGCCGCACGCGACGCGGCGAAGCAGGGCGAGGTGCGCGCGGACTTCGATCCCGTGCGGTCTGCCTCAATGGTGAGCTGGTCGACGCCGCGTCCGCTCGCCGATCTTCCCAGACATCATCGCTACATGTCCGTCACGGGTCTGCCCAACGTGATCCAGGTCTTCGACGACGTGGAGAAGGGCAGGCTCAAGAACATCGATTACCTCGAGTGCAGCGCGTGCTGGGCCGGCTGCGGCAACGGCAACCTCACGGTCGACAACGTGTACCTGTCGCAAGCGAAGCTGCAGAGTCTCGCCAAGGACCTCCCCTCCACCGACCCGATCACCGAGGCCGAGGTCGCGCGGCGGTACCCCAACGAGGACTTCTCCATCGAGCACGCGCCCGAGCCCCGCACCACCGTCGTGGTGGGCGACCTGCGCGAGAGAGTGCGGCGCATGCAGGAGGCCGGGCGGATCGAGAGCCTTCTCCCCGGCCTGGACTGCGGGCTCTGCGGCGCGCCTTCGTGCAGGGTCATGGCCCACGACGTGACCTCCGGCCATGCCTCCAAGGGAGACTGCGTCTTTCTCTCGAAGCGTCGCATCGACGAGCTGCGCCGCCTCTATCTCCGCAAGACGTAGTCGCGGGGCCCCCCCGGCGGCCGGGGGGGGCGGGGAGGCACCGCTCGAGCCGGCGGCGGGCGCAGGCCTGCCCGCCATCCGCCTGGGGAAGTTCACCGTCACCCGCCTGATCGCCGGAGGGAACCCCATCGGCGGATACTCCCACTCCACCCCGGCGCTGCGGCGGGAGATGCTCGAGTACTTCACCCA
>Ga0315281_10005241_pt1 | contig 18600 bp, 13 predicted proteins | sample YL17G07_0_MG_FD_204540 | JGI IMG/M metagenome (GOLD analysis project Ga0315281, IMG submission 204540) | Sediment microbial communities from Yellowstone Lake, YNP, Wyoming, USA - YL17G07_0 | ecosystem: Environmental > Aquatic > Freshwater > Lake > Sediment | place: USA: Wyoming | collected...
TCGAGCACCTGGTGCGCATTCGTGAGCGTCAGGCCATCCGTGGTCCGGGCGATGACGGTCTGGTGGAAGTACGGCCCGTTGGGGTCGGTGATCGGCTGGTTGTTCGAACTCGCCGTCGGCTTGCAGGACACAGTGGCGGTGGGAACGGTTGGCGTCGTTGTGCCCGTCGGCGCCGACGCAGGCGACGACCTGTCGCACGCGGCTGCCGACACGCCGGCCGCGGCTAGCGGGATGACCAACGTCCGGTATCGCATTTCGCCTTGAACCTACTGCGACGCGAGTGGACCCACCCCAACCGCCTTTCTGCTGGCCCCGTCCCTGCGCCCCATCGTAGCTTTCCCCCTCGATGGCCGCCCCTTCCCCGTCCACCCTCCGCGACCAGCTCCAGGCCGCACTCGGCGATGCCTACCGCATCGAACGCGAACTCGCGGGCGGCGGGATGTCGCGCGTCTTCGTCGCCACCGAAGTCGCGCTCGGGCGACCCGTAGTCGTGAAGGTGCTCCACCCGGAACTTGCCGCCGATGTCACGGCCGAACGGTTCGCGCGCGAAATCCAGCTCGCCGCGCGCCTGCAGCAGGCGAACATCGTGCCGCTCCTCACGGCCGGGCACACGGGCGAGCTCCCCTTCTATACGATGCCGTTCGTCGAGGGGCTCTCGCTCCGTCAGCGGCTCGCGGAAGACGGACGGCTCGCCATTCCCGAAGCAATCGGCATCCTCCGCGACGTGGCGCGCGCGCTTGCGTACGCGCACGATGCCGGGGTCGCGCACCGCGACATCAAGCCGGAGAACGTGCTCCTCTCGGGCGGCGCGGCGGTGGTCACCGACTTCGGCATCGCGAAGGCCATTACGGTCGCTCGCACGCAGCCGGCCGCGGCAACGATCACGCAGGCGGGAACCGGCATTGGCACGCCGGCGTACATGGCACCGGAGCAGGCGGCCGGCGATCCATCCGTGGACCACCGCGCCGACATTTACGCCTTTGGGTGCCTCGCGTACGAACTCCTCGCCGGCCATCCGCCGTTTCAGTCGAGCGTCACGCACGAACTGATCGCCGCCCACATGACGCAGCGCCCCGCTCCGGTCACGTCGCTGCGCCCTGAAGTCCCCGCCGCGCTCTCGAGCCTCATCGCCCAGTGCCTCGAGAAGCAGCCCGGGCAACGCCCACAGAGCGCGCGCGAACTCCTCGACGCAATCGACTCCGTGGCCACGCCGGGTGTCACCGCTGGCTCGGGCCCAGTCGGCTCGCGGCGCAGCATCGCCGTCGCCGCAGGGGCAGTCATCGTGGTCGCGGCACTCGTATACGCGATCTCGGCGCGCCGTGGTGGCGGCGCAACCCGAGCCGAGCCGTCGCTCGCCGTGATCCCGTTCACGAACGTCGGCGGCGACTCCGCTCAGGACTATCTCGCCGACGGCGTGTCGGATGAACTGGCAACGGCGATCGGCAAGCTGCCCGCCGTGCGACTGGCTTCACGAAGCTCCGCGTACCGGTTCCATGGCCGCCGCGACCTCGACATCCGTGAAGTCGGCAAGGCGCTTGCCGTGCGGTTCGTGGTCCAGGGCACGGTTCGCCGTGTTGGCGATCGACTGCGCATCTCAGCACAGCTCAACGACGCGACGACCGGCGTCGAGCTCTGGTCGCAGAGCTTCGACCGCACGACGAAGGACGTCTTCCGCACACAGGACGAGATCGCCACGGCCGTCACGGGCGAGCTGACACGGCGTATCGGCAGTCAGGTGGGCACCACTGCCGCCGTCGGCCGTGGACCATCCGTCGGCACCGCCGACGCGGAGGCGTACGATCTGTACCTGCGGGGCGAATTCCTCCTGCGGAAACGCGTCGTGGGAGAGGCGGCCGATTTCTTCCAGCGGGCCATCGCGCGCGACAGCATGTTTGCCCGCGCGTACGCCGGCTTGAGCCAGGCGCTCGAACTGATGCCGTACTACACCAGTACGCCGGGTCCTGCCGTGGCCGAGCGGGCGGCAAAGGCTGCACGGTTTGCGCTATCACGTGACAGCACGCTGGCCGAAGCGCATATGTCGATCGGCATGGCCTCGATGCATGCGTGGCGCTGGCCCGAGGCACGCGCCGCATTCGAGCGCGCGGTCGTGGCCGATCCGACCGACGTGCAAACGCATTTTCATTTTGGACGGTTCTATTACTACGTCGGCGATACCGAACACGCGCTCGCCGAGTGGCAGCGCGTGAAGCAACTCGACCCCTACTCCGCGCTCGCCGCAGGCTGGTCAGGCATCATACTCTGGCAGCGCGGGCAGCTTCAGGAGGCGCTGGCCGAGACCCGCCGTGCGATTGCGTACGACGCGACGCCTGCCGTCATCAGCCAGCTGGCATCGCGCGTGTATCTCGCGGCCGGTTTCCCGGACTCGGCGCGACAGATCGCAGACCGAATGCCTCGCACCCCGCCGTGGATCGGGATGATCGCCTACGTGCATGCAATGACCGGCGATCGCGAGGTGGCCCGACGAATCGTGCGCGACCTTGAGGCAGCCAGCCCGCGGCCGTGGTTTGGAAACGCCGCGCTGGCCTATGCATACGTAGGGCTCGGCGACACATCGCGTGCGCTGACCGCGCTCGAACAGGCAACGGACGCGAAGGAGATCTGGCCGAACTACAATGCGGTGATCGATCCCATGTGGAACCCGGTCCGGAAAAGCGCGCGCTGGGCCGCGGTGCTCCACAGGGTCGGACTCGAAGCGACGCCCGGCGCGTTACCCTGACACGACGCTATCGCTGCTCCTGCGTCGGATGCAGCGTCAGCTTCTGCACGCGCCAGTTGAGGATCTCGCCGACGTAGAGCTCGTTCTCCGACGGGCAGGCGATCTGGTGCACCCAGCCGAACTCGCCGACCTTCTTTCCCCCGTCACCGAAGGTGCCGAGCACCTTGCCGTCGAGCGTGAGCTTGTACATCCGGCCGGGCACGGCGTCGGCGCTGTAGAGATACTGCGTTCCCTGCGCGTTGGGCGGCGTGATGCAGATGGCCCACGGCGCGCCGTTCACGGCGAGCGGGCTGCCGTCGGGGCGCGGCATCGCGCCGAGCATCACGTTCGGCTCCTTGGTGTACGGCACCTCGATCTTGATGATGCGTACCGGGTTGCCGTCGTGGTCGAACACCTGGATGCGGTTGTTCGTGCGGTCGCCGATGTAGATGTTCCCCTTCGCGTCGCTGGCAATCGTGTGGAGAATGTTGAACTGGCCGGGCTCCTTGCCGTAGTCGCCCCACGTCTTCAGCCAGCGACCGTCCGGTCCGATCTTCACGACGCGCGAGTTGTTGTATCCGTCGGCGACGAAGATGTTGCCTTCGTTGTCCCACGTGACGTCGGTGGGCCGGTTGAACCCGCCCCACTGCGGGATCGGCCGCGCCCCGCGCTGCGGCGGTGGCGGCTCCGCCTCGACGGCTTCGGCGCGGCGCCCGAGCACCAGGAGGACCTTCCCGGCGGGACTCATCTTCACGACCATGTTCGTCCCTTCGTCGCTGGTCCAGATGTTCTGGTCCTTGTCCACCTCGACGGTGTGGGCGAAGGCGAAGCCGTACAGGTCCTTGCCGAGCTCCCTGATGAAGGTGCCGTCGGGACCGAATTCCCAGAGCTGCGCGGCGGTGCCGCCGTGCACGGTGCTCCGTTGGCTCGTGCGCTGGAAGATGTAGACGTGCTTCGCCTTGTTGACGGCGAGGCCGGTGACCTCGCCGAAGTTGAGGCCGGCGGGCGGCTTCAGGAAATCGGCATTCGCGTCGAACTTGATCTCGGCGACCTGGGCGTTGGCAACTGCGACTCCACCACAGAGCAACACGCAGATAAGCAACTGCAACGGCAACGACGAAATACGGGGGAACAACGCGCGGGCAATGCGGGTCATGTGAGACTCCGGACGGCACTCGTTACGGTGCCGTCGGTAGTGGGGTGTTGCTTGGTGACGAATTCGGGAATGGGCATACGTTAGGCTCGGTACGACACGACCGCAAACGTCGGCATCGCCGGCGCCGGCGCGGCGAGGGGAAGGAATCCAACACGGGTCACGAGCCACTGCGCCGCCTACGGTTTCGCCGTCGGCTCCCGCGCGGCGCCAAGGTCCAACGACAACGTGACGCGCACCGGCCGGCCCGCGATGACGGTGACGACCTCCTCATGCGGGCGCAGAAGTCGATGCCACGTGCGTAGCAAATATCTTCCTGGCGCCACGCCGTCCAGTCGGAACCGCCCGCGATCGTCCGTCACGGCGCGATAGGGCGACGCGACAACTACTACATAGCCGGCCATTTCGGGATGCACGTGGCAGAGGATGACGTACGCGCCCTCGTTCTCGAACCTGAAATCGCGCCGCTCACCACGCGGCCACGTGCCCAGATCGAACCCTTCGCCCCGCGCCACTGGATGGAACACGTTGTGCACCACGTCATCGCTATTGGAGAAGGTGACCGTGGACCCGGGTGTGACGGCCACTACCCGTGGCACAAAACGGAGATCGCGCTGATCCATTTCGACGGCCAGCGGCTTCGTGACCCGGGCATCGGATGCCCCCAACGGTATCAGGTACACGACCACGTTCGTGATCCCGGCTTCGGGCACCGCGACGGCTCCCCAAATCGATCCGTTCTGGGCGCCGGCGGCCGACGACGGCAGAAGCCAGGCGAGCGCGAGGGCAGCGACCATGCGCAGGCCCGTCATGGCTGCGCCTTCGGGGCGTCGGCGTTCAGCTCGGCAATCCAGCGGTGAAGCGTGCGGCGACTGACACCAGCCGTGGCCGCCGCGCGTGAGACGTTTCCGCCGTGAAGTTCGAGAAGGCGCGTGACATACGAGGCACGGAACCCGCGCAGCGCCTGTTCCTGTGCCCGTGCGTACGCCACGGATGCCGGAGCGGTTTCCTCGTGGGGCTGGACCACCCCACCCTGGAGTACGCCGCCGAGATCCTCCGCGGTGACGCGGTTATCGGTATCCAGCACCACGAGACGCTGGGCCGTGTTCCGCAGCTCGCGAACATTGCCGGGCCACGTATTCCGCTCGAGAATTGCCCAGGCCTCCGGAGTTACCTCGGGCGGCCGGCGCTGTGCGGCGGTCGCGAACTCCCGCAGAAATGCGTTCATCAACAGTGGGATGTCACCCTCGCGGGCTCGTAGCGGCGGCAGGTGGAAGTGCACGACGTTGAGGCGATAGTACAGGTCCTTCCGGAAGCTGCCGTTGGCCACTGCCGCTTCGAGATCGCGGTTCGTGGCTGTAACGACCCGAATGTCGAGATCGATCAGCCGGGAATTGCCGAGACGACGCATTTGGCGTTGCTCGAGCACGCGCAGAAACTTCGACTGGAGTGCAGTGCTGAGTTCGGCGATCTCGTCGAGGAACACGGTCCCACCGTTCGCTTGCGACAGTAGGCCTTCGCGCTGTTGCACGGCGCCGGTGAACGCGCCACGTTGGTGCCCGAACAGTTCCGACTCCAGAAGGCCCTCCGGCATCGCCGCGCAGTCCACAGGAACAAAGGGTCGTTCGGACCGCAGCGAGCGCGTGTGGATCAGGCGTGCAACCAATTCTTTCCCGGTACCGCTCTCACCCGTGATAAGCACGTTGGCATCGGTTGGTGCCACCTTCACGACCTGCTCAAGCAGCCGTGTCAGAATCGGGCTCGAGCCAAGGATCCCCTCCCCGCTCATTGTGCGCGCAACCTGCTGCCGGAGCGACCGGTTCTCCACCGATAGCCCGCGGAACCGCGCGGCTCGCTCGACGGCGACAATCAGCTGGTCAGCCGTGAATGGCTTCGTGATATAGTCGAACGCGCCCTCGCGCACCGCCGCCACGGCCGAGGCAACCGTGGCGAACGCCGTCATCACGATCACCGGACGCGTGGGATCGTCCGCGATCGCCGCCGCGAGGATCGTCATTCCGTCGGTACCCGGCATGCGCAGATCGGTCACTACCACGTCCGGCTCGAACGCCGCGGCCACCTGTCGAAACCGCGATGGATCGGCGAGCGTGCTGCACTCGAAACCCTCGCTGGACAGCAGACGATCGCAATTCTCGAGCATCGCCGGCTCGTCGTCGATCACTAGGATGCGAGCTCGTGCCATGTCGCCCTGATGGGTTGTACGGGAAGCACTACGATGAACCTACAGCCCCCTCCAAGCGGTTCGTCGACGCGGATCGAACCCCCGTGGCGGTCCACGATGTTCCGGCAGACCGCCAGGCCGAGGCCCGTTCCCTGCCCCGAGCCCTTGGTAGTGAAGAATGGCTCGAAAACACGCTCCCGCAGGGCGGAGGGGATGCCCGGGCCGGTGTCGCGCACTTCGATCTCGGCGGCGTCACCACTCGCGCCGCGCCGGACGGTAAGGGTGACGACTCCGCCGGCTGGTGTCGCATCCGCAGCATTCAAGAGGAGGTTGACGATCACGGTCTCGATCGCCTGCTCGTATCCTGCCACGACAGGGACGAGCGGATCCACCACGAGCTCCAGCCGCAGACGGCGCGTTGCCAGTGTCCGGCCCAGCAGCGCGACCGTCCCTTCCGCCAGCGAGCCGAGCGCGACGGGGTGCGCGTCCGACCACTGGTCGTCACGAGCGAACCGCAGAAGACTCGAGGTCAGTTCCCTGAGGCGCGTGACATGCTGCTGCAGGACGTCGATGTCGGCCGCGAGCGTCGCGTCGCCCGGTCTCCCCACGATGTCCCGCTGCATGCACTCGATGCGGTTTCCGATGATGGCCAGCGGGTTATTGATCTCGTGCGCGAGGCCGGCCGCCATCACGCTGATGGCCGCGAGGCGTTCGGAACGCCGCATCTGGTCCTCCAACCGGGACTGGACGCGATTATCGCGGACGATCAGCGAGGAGCCGAGCGGCCGGCCATCTGGGGCTGCAATCAATGTTTCAGTGAGGCTGACCCGGATCGCCTTCCCGTCGCAATCGAGGATTTCGGAGAGGAAGTTCACGACGGCTCCGTCACGCGCCAGTTCGAGCTTCAGCACGCCGCGTTCACGTTCAGCCTGATCGTTCGCGGGACGCAAAACGCCGTCAACGTCCCGTCCAATCGCTTGGTCGCTTCGGTAGCCGAACAAGCGCGCAGCACCGTCGTTCCAGATCCGGATGATGCGGTCGCGGTCGAGTCCAATGATGCCGTCGGCGGAGTGCTCGAGGATATCGGCCAGTTCCGCGTGCGTTTGCTCGAGGACTCGCGAGCGCTCGACGATCACCGCCTCCCGCGTGGCGCGATGTGCAGCCACCTGCTGTGCGACGGCGGTGAAGTCGAGCGCCAGGTCCTCGAATTCATCGTTGGTGGTGACGTTCAACGGCCCGACGGGATCGCCGCGCGCGAGTTGCCACGCCGCATCGCGAAACTGGAAGATCGGTTTCGTAAACTGATCGGCGGCCACGATCGCCAGCCCGAGCACGAGCAGAATCACCAACAGCGCCGTGAGAATCACCGACACCAGGAAGGGACGCGCGACGGCTGCGAGCGCCGCGAGCGGGACGACTCGGTACAGGAAGAGGCGCTCCTGGAATGCGGCGCCAAGCGAGAGCGGCCGGAAGCTCACCAAATCCTGATTCGGTGTCACGACCGCGCCGGACCGGCCCGACACAATGGATGCGGCGACGGCGCTGGGGAAGTCGCCGCGCAACTTCACCCGATCGCGGGCGGCGAGGAGCGACGCCCAATCGTCCTTGCGCACGGAGTGGAAGAGGAACCGTCCATCCTCGTCCACCAGTGCCGTGACGCCGGCAAAGCCGACGGACGCGCGGTCCAGGTGTGAGAAGAGCGTAGAGGCGTACGCTTCGCCGACAACGACCCCGGCGAGCGTGCCGTTCGCGCCATGAATGGGAAAGACGATCGCCACGGCGGGAACCGGGTGCCCGGGGCCGCTTTCCTCAGGACCTGCAACCTCGACCGGAAACAAGACCTGCGCGTCTTGTCGCAACCCACTCGCGCGCCACACGTAGTATTCGCCGCCCCCCGCGTCCAGAGCCATCGTGACCGGCCCAGACGCGCGCATCACCAGGCGGTATCTCCCAAGCGCGTCAATGAGCTTCACTTGGTACAGCGACGCCTCGGTCGCGAGAAGCGACTGCACGACCCGACCCGCCTCGACGAGTGCAGGCGCGCGAGCCGTGCCGCCGCCGAGTAGCGGTCCGAGCACCGACCGCGCGAGGAGTTCGACGTGATTCTCCGCCATACCGAGCGCCTGAGCCGTTTGCGCCTCGTCCATCTCGAGGTCGTGCTCCAGCGTTTCACGCGCGCGTCCCCGAATCTGGTCCAGCGTCTCACGCGCGCCGATGAGCGAGACCACCGCGAGCGGCCCGAGCGCCACAACCGCGAAGGCAATCGCGAGCTTGACGCGGATGCTCAATCTCGGAAAGAGCTTGTTGAGATTGATCATCCGCCTGCGCCCTGATCGGGGCAACGAAAGAATCGCGCGTTATCAGGTGTCGTTGGCGCCCCCTGATGTATTCATCGCCGCATGCGAGGTTACGCAACAGGTGGAAAACACCTACACAGCGTCGGGTGAATCACCGTCTTACCGGTTCTCCTATAGGCATTCCGCCGACGCCTCCGAAAACGTCACGGTGCGTCACACTGTGCCATCGACTGTCCCGCAGGACTTGGCTCGGCTGGCCAGCGAATCCTGTCGTTCACTGCCGCTTGTGCAGGGCAACGCGTTGGCATTCAAACACTTGTGGAGAATGCACCGATTCGCACGTCCGAGGCAGATCCATGGCACGCGTCGTGCCCTTCCTAAAGGCAAGGCACAGGGGAGACAAGCAAAATGGAACGACGTGATTTCCTGCGGGCGGGACTGGTCACTGCCGGAGGGGTTGCTGCGGGGACGGTCGCCGTCACTGAGTTGGCCGGTCGAACGAACCCGGGTATTGCAACCGGTACGGAGGAGGCGACGCTCGCTCTGACCGCCGACGGTGAGTTGGTGGTGACGCCCGCGCGGACTGGCCCGAAAGCCCCGCTCACGTCGGCCGAGGTGCGCCGCGGTGTGCCCGGAAAGAAATGGGTCATGGTGATCGACCTCGCCTCGTGCGACGGCTGCGGCAACTGTACCAACGAGTGCGCCAAGGCTCACTTCGTTCCCGGCGACCGGGAGTGGCTGCGGCTGTTCAAGATGAAGGACTCGGCCAGCACGGCTCCCTACTGGTTTCCGCGACCGTGCTTCCACTGCGACAACCCGCCATGCACGCGCGTCTGCCCGGTGGGCGCGACGTTCAAGCGCGCGGACGGCATCGTTCTGATCGACAACGAGCGGTGCATCGGCTGTCGCTTCTGCATGGCCGCGTGCCCCTACTCGGCACGGTCCTTCAACTGGAGCCATCCGGGCAACTCGCCCGCGGCGAACGCAAAGGGATACTCGCCGGAGTGGGGCTACCCGCGAAAAGTCGGGACGGCCGAGAAGTGCGACTTCTGCGCCGACATGGCGCGCGATGGCAAGTTGCCGCACTGCGTCGGGACTTGTTCGATGGGCGCGATGTGGTTCGGCGACGCAAACGAAGACGCCGTGACGAATTCCAAGGGGGATACGGTTCGACTCTCGCAACTCCTGCGCGATCGCGCCGGCTTCCGCTACATGGAGGAACTCGGCACGAAACCAAGCGTCTACTACCTCCCGCCGGACAACAGGCGTTCGGCAGCACCGGGCGAGCCCGGCGCGAACCGTTCCAACCCGCTGCGGCGGGTGGACCTCCAACGATGAGCGCCGCCGCGAAGGTCATCGAACGCGACCTGCTCGCGACGCTCGACCCGCTGGGCCGGTCCGGCCGGATCTGGATCGGCAGCCTGCTCGCCGTTTGCGGGATGGCATTCGCCGCCTATGTCTACCAGCTCGTGTACGGCCTCAGCGTGACGGACATGCGCAACTACGTCTCGTGGGGCACGTACATGACGAACTTCGTCTTCTTCATCGGCATCAGTCACGCAGGGACGCTGATTTCGGCGATCCTGCGCGTCACGGATGCCGGGTGGCGGCGGCCAATCACGCGCATGGCCGAGGCGATAACGGTCATCGCGCTCCTCGTCGGTGCGAGCATGGTCTGCATCGACATGGGACGCCCAGACCGGATTCTCAATGTGGTCCTGTTCGGCCGATTCCAGTCGCCCATTCTCTGGGACCTCGTGTCGGTCACGACGTACCTCACGGGCAGCCTACTCTACCTGTATGTGGCGATGATCCCCGACATGCCGATTCTCGCGCATGCCGCACGCGCGGGCGGCCGCTCGCCAGCTCTGGTCGGGCTGTACGAGATCCTCGGGCTCGGCTATCGCGAGTCTCCCGAGCACCGGCGCCTCCTCGGGCGCGCGCTCGGCGCGATGTCCGTGATCATCATCCCCGTCGCGATTTCGGTGCACACGGTCGTGTCGTGGGTGTTCGGGATGACGCTCAGGCCTGGCTGGCACAGCACCATATTCGGGCCCTATTTCGTCATCGGCGCGATCTTCTCGGGCACGGCGGCGATCATCACCGCCATGGTCATCTTCCGCAAGGCGTACCACCTCGAGCGCTACCTCCTTCCGAAACATTTCCACAAGCTCGCGAAAATCCTTCTCGCGCTGTCGCTGCTGTACGGGTACTTCACGCTGAGCGAATACCTCACCACGTGGTACGGCGGCGCCGAGACCGATGCGCGGCTGCTCGACCTGCTCGCGGGCAACGGGCCCACCGGCGCGACCTTCTGGATCTGGGCTGCATTCGGGTTGTTCATTCCCATCGGCCTGCTCCTGTTCCCAAGCAAGCGATCGCTCCGCTCGATCATGACCGCGTCGGTTCTGATCAACATCGGCATGTGGGCGAAGCGCTACCTGATCATCGTGCCGACCATGCAGACCCCGTTCATCCCCGCGCAGGCGGCAGGAATCTCTCCGCACTACTTCCCCAGCGTGATCGAAATGACCATCACGGCGGGCGCATTCGCCGGGTTCATGCTGCTGTACACGCTTTTCTCCCGCATCTTCCCGATTCTCTCGATCTGGGAGACCGTCGAGGACGCGGAGGAAGCGGCGGCACGGCTGCCGGCACCGGCGCGCACTCCGGACGTATTGCCGACACCGGCTCGCGCCGGTAGGGTTCCGACGGCCTTCGCGACGTTGCTTCTCATAGTCGGCGTCGCAACGGTCACGCCGCGCCCCGCGGGCGCGCAGGCGCGAGTGCCGGCATCGCCCGCGGTCGGACCCGCGCCGCCGGTGCAGATCGCGCTCAAGCGTACGACCGAGGACAAGCAGGAGATGCTCGTGGCCATAGTCACCGTGAACGGACGTCCGGTGAAGGATGCGGTCGTAGGATTCTCCGTCGCCCGCACGTTCGGAATCATGGCGCTGGGCGAAGACCAGACGCTGGACGATGGCACGGCGGCCGTGAGATACCCGAGCGGGTTGCCGGGCGACGCCAACGGCGAACTGGCTTTCAGCGTCGTGGTGAAATCGCCGTCTGCGCTCGCGGGCGCGCCCGTAGAGCTGAAGCTCGGCGGCGCGCCGGCGAAACACACCGAAGTCGCCGAGGTTCCCCGCGCGCTCTGGTCGTCACGGGTGCCACTTCCGGTCGTGGGCACCATCGGATTCCTGCTGCTTTGCGTCTGGGCGACCTACGGTTTCGTGGTCACCCAGCTCGTCGCCTTGTACCGCCTGAAACAGGAGGGATGACCCATGTCGCTGAATCGAATCATCGTGAATGCCGTCGCGCATCGGCGCGCACTCCCGCTGGCCCTCGCAATGCTGGTGGTTGCGTTTGCGGCGGCGCCGGCGCGGGCCCAGGGACAGACCGACAACCCCTGGGTCGCGCCCGAGCGCGCTGCGCACCGGGCGAATCCAGTCCCGGCGACAACCGACGCGGCGAAACGAGGCCGCGACTTGTTCCACCGAGAGTGCGAGCAATGTCACGGGAAGGCTGGTCACGGCGATGGAATGAAGGCCGCGTCGCTCATCCCTCGGCCGGCCGACCTCGCGTCGCAGCGCATCCAGGCACAACCCGATGGGTCGCTGTTCTGGAAGATGTCGGAAGGTCGCGGCATGATGCCGAAGGCGCCGCTCAGTGACACCGAGAAGTGGACGGTGATCGACTACCTCCGAACCCTGCCGGCCGCGCGCTAGCGCCTATGCCCCGCGCCACCCGCGAACCGATGTGGTGTTGTGCGGGTGGCCCGTGGAAGTCCGATGGTGACGTACGCCAACGCTGCTCAACCGAAGTTGTTCGCCCACATGATCCGGAGGTCTCATGCCGTTGTTTGCCATCGTTGCCAGCAGCCTTCTCGCCGGCGCCGCGCTGCTTCCAAACGGAACGTCGGCACCTGTAGCCGGCGGCCGCGTCACCTCGCCGGCTGAACTTTCGGCCTTGGTCACCCGCGCCACCCGACGCGTCCCGAGTTTCTCGCGCCAGACCAAGCTCTCCTGTGCGATGTGCCACAACGGCTTCCCGCAGCTCACCGCGTTCGGCCGGCTGTTCAAGCTCAACGGATACACGCTGACCGGCCTGCCGACGATCACCGAACAGGCGGACAGCGCCGCGCGCAAGACGCTCGAACTGTCCCCGATCGCTCCGCTCTCGGTGATGGCCATCATATCCAACACGTCCGTGGCGAAGACAGCCGACGGGACGCAGGGGTCCACGACCCAGTTCCCCCAGCAACTCAGCCTTTTCGCCGCAACGGAGATATCGCCACGCGCCGGCGTGTTCACCCAATTCACCTACGAGGACCGGAGCGGGACGTTCTCGATCGACAACGTCGATATCCGCATGGCCAATCACACCAGGTTCATGGATCGTGATGTGCTGTACGGCGTCTCACTGCACAACAACCCGACCGTCCAGGATGTCTGGAATACGACCCCCGCCTGGGGATATCCGTTTACCTCGTCCGCCGTCGCACCGGCACCTGCCGCGGCGACTCTCATTGACGGCGGACTGGGCCAGAGCGTGCTCGGGCTTGGCGCCTACGCGCTCTACAACGACTTCCTGTACGCCGAGTTCACGGGCTACACGTCCGCCCCGCAGGGTATGAGGATGCCGCTCGATTCCTCAGCGTCGAACACCACGCACGGCATCTCACCGTACTGGCGCCTCGCACTGCAGCACAACTTCGGCGCCACCTATGCAATGGTCGGAACCTTCGGCATGGTTTCGGAACTGTTCCCCTCCGGCATTTCCGGGTACACCAATCGATACAAGGACTACGGACTCGATGCGCAGTTGGAGCACAAGGTCGGGGAGGCCGGCACCCTGATTGGGCGCGCGACTTATCTCAAGGAAAATCAGGACCTCACCGCTTCCTTCCTCGCACACCCGGCAGTCGCATCGAATGCAACAAACTCGCTCCAGAGCTACAAAGTCAACGTGACATACCTGCCGAACGCGCTCCACACGTTCAGTGCGGGCTTGTTCGGCATCTCGGGTACGCAGGACGGGACGCTCTACGAACCGGGCGCAGTAACCGGGAGTGCCTCGGGCAAGCCGGACAGCCAGGGCGCGATCTTCGAGTGGACGCATTCCCCGTGGCTCAACACGCGCATCGGCGCGCAATATGTGATGTACAGCAAGTTCAACGGCGGCTCGACGAGCTACGACGTTGCGTCAGGCGGCCGGAATGCGAATCACAACAACACGCTCTATTGCTACCTCTGGTTTGCCTACTAGGCCTCCGGCTGGGAGCGCCAGGTGCTTTGGGGGTATCACCGGTACGATGCGCGCTCAGATGATCTTGGGTTCGATACTCACGCTGGCCGTGCTCTTGGCCCCCGCAGCCGCGAAGGGGCAGAAGCCGGCCGGCGAGGAGCCGGACACCGCGACCATCACGCCGGCAATGGTGGACGCCGGTCGCGCCCTCTTCCATGGCAGGGGCACCTGCTTCGCTTGCCATGGCCCGAAGCTCGAAGGCACGCAGCTCGCACCCACGCTGATTAAGAAGGAGTGGAGGGATGCAAAGGGAGGTGAGCTCAAGAACATCTTCTATGTGGTGACGCACGGTGTCCCGGGGACGCTGATGGTTGCGTTCCCCGGCTCCATCAGCAAGGCCCAGGCGGCAACCGCCGCGGCCTACATCTGGTCCGTGAACAACCGCGGCGCCAAGCCATGATCCCAACTCTCAACCTCTGGCCGACTTCTGATATGGAGCACGCGCTGACGCAACCGCAGACATCATGGACGCAGTCGTGGGGACAGGTCCCCCTGCGGATCGTGCTCGGCATCGTGTTCATGATGCACGGATGGCAGAAGCTGTTCGACTTTGGAGTGGCCGGAACGGCCGACATCCTTGGCAAGCTGGGAATCCCCCTGGCAACTGCCGCGGCGGTCCTGCTCATTGTCGTCGAGCTCGCCGGCGGCATGGCGATTCTGATCGGCTCTTTCGCCCGCACGGCAGCCCTGCTCCTGGCGATCGAGATGTGCGTGGCGATTCCCGTGGCGCGATTCGGGGGTGGCTTCTTCACGCCATACGGGTACGAATTCGAGATGACGCTGCTTGGCGCGTGCCTCACGCTTGCCGCGATCGGGCCGGGAGGCGTGTCCGCGGACACCTGGTGGCGGCGTCGGTCCGCGGCACCGGGATGACCCCGCCCTGGAAAACCAAACGCCCAGCGGCTCACTCGCTGGGCGTTCTTCTCGGTGGTGGTAATCACTTGGACGGATCCGAATGCGCCCAGAGGGACTCGAACCCCCAACCCTTTGCTCCGAAGGCAAATGCTCTATCCGATTGAGCTATGGGCGCCTACGGTGAAAGTTCGGCGCGCGGGCTCGGTACCGCAACGGGAAACCGCGGAGATTCGCGGAAAAAGGATTCTGAGAACCGCGGAGACTGCAACGGCTTTGGGGGACTACAGCGCGGGCAGCGGCCGTACCGGCCCGTGTCCGGCGTACACCGTGGTGGCGCCGAGGCCCAGTAGCGTTGCCCAGCTCTTGAGAGTCACCGCCGCTTCCTCATCGGTGATGAACTGCGGATGGGTGAGGTCGCCGGTGAACACTTCGCCTGAGTCGAGCAGCAGGCTCACGCTGTCGTCCGAATGGCCGGGCGTATGCACGAGTTGGCCGTCGAATCCAAGCTTCCTGAGAAACGCCCGGCTCTCCGCAAGCGGCACGATCACATTGTCGTCGAGCCGGATCTCGGTGTAGTTGTCCGCCGGCTTCATCCAGCGCTTCATCGTCGCGATGTGCGGAACCTGCTCCGGCGTGACGATGAGCCGCATCCCCCGGTTCTTGAGGTCCTGCGCCGCGCCGGCATGATCGCCGTGGTAGTGCGTCGCGAACCCGTGGGTGATCTCCTTGAGCGGGATGTCCTTGCGCTTCAACTCAGCCTCGAGCGCTCCGAACATCCCCATCCAGCCGAGGTCCACCAAGAGGCGCGACCTGCCATTGCTCAGCACCCAGAAATTGGTGGAGCGGTAGCCGACGTTGACGATGGACGGTGGGGCGAGCACGGCGTCAAAGATGCCGTACGATCGAGTGCGTGGCGAGCGGCTACTTCACCGCCTTCCCGGCGATCCTGGCCCGTAGCTCAGCCAGCCAATCGTACACCACCGTCGTCTGCACCGCGGCGCCGCCCGCCTTGAGCATCAGGAATCGCTTCCCGTCGGGCGAGATGTCGAAGTTCGCGTGCACGTAGGTTGTGACGAAGTTCCCCTCGAACAGTACCTGGCGATCGCTCACGCTGAACCCGCTGGTGAGGTTCACGGCGACGCCGATCAACTGCCGTCCATTGACGTAGTACAGCCGCTTGCCGTCCGGCGCCCAGACCGGCTCTTCTCCGCCGTCCACCGACACCTGGTAGCGCGGGCCCGGACCAGGGAATGGCGTGACGTACACCTGGCGCGCCCCCGATTCGTCGGTGGTATAGGTCACCCACCGGCCATCACGCGAAAACCGTGGCGCCGCCTCGTAGAAAGTGCTTGTCACGAACGCCTTCAGCGTCGAGTCACCGGTGAGCGCGCGGTACACGATGTCCTGGTTGAACTTCCCGCCGGTCATGCGAAGAAGGAGCAACTTGCCATCCGGAGACATCAGCCCCTCGTTCACGGTCATCCCTGCCCGCCCTTCGAGCACCGTCGCGGGACCGCTCCCGTCAACCGGTTGCCACCAGAGCGCCGTTCCCTGGCGAGTCGACCGGAAGAGTACGCGCTTGCCATCCGCGCTCCACTCAGGCCGCTCGTTTGAAGTCGCGTCGGTAGTCGTGAGCTTTGCGACCGTCCCCACGCCGCTGTCGTAGATCCAGATATTGGTGCCGGCGCTCGTCGCCACGGAGAAGGCGATCTTGCGACCGTCCGGCGAGAATCGCGGGCCCGAATATGCGCGTTCCTCGGGGATGATCGGCTTCGACGCGCCGCCCATATCGACGCTGACGAGCTGCGACGCGGACGCGCCCGTCTGGTAGACGAAGGTCCCCGTCGGCGAAAAGGCAGCGCGCGCATGGGTGGCGACGGGATCCACGGCCACCTGTTCCGACACCTGCACGGGCGAGTCGTTGATGCTCATCGTGCGCGACTCGTACCGCGTGGCCATCACCGCGCCGGTCGGGTTCACGAAGAGGATGCGACCATCCAGCAGGCCGAGGGGGAACGTGCCGGGAACGGACGTCGTGCGGCTCTTTCCGTCGCGGAGCGTCGCCACTCCGAGGTGCGCACCGGCAAGCGCCCCGCCACCGAAACTGGTGTAGATCACGGTATTGCCATCCGGAAGCACGAGGGGCCAGCGATGGCCGGTCTCGCCCGAGTCCGGACGGATCGTCGTGACCGTTCGCGGTGTGCCGCCCGAGGCAGGCACCAGCATCAGCCCCCCGTCCAACCCGCCGACGACGAGGTCACCGCCCGGGATCCACGCCAGGCCGCGCACGGCCAAGTTGGTTGCAAGCAGCACGGACGTGCCGCCGTCCACGGCGATCTTCCGTATTTGGTTTCCGGCGACGTAGGCGATCCACTGGCCGTCCGACGAGAACGCCGGCTGATACGCGCCGTCCGTCGACGCCAGTTCTCGCGCCTTGAGTTCGTCCACGCGTCGCACGTAGAGCTTGCTCGCCGTACTTCCGCGCGTGGCGCAATAAACGACGAGCCGGCCGTCCGGTGACACGGCGAAGGGTGTGCCGATGCCGTCCGTGATCCGCTCGTTGGAGTCGAACGCCAACGGGAAGCGAACGGCGGAGCGCGCGGACTCCGCACGCGGGAACAGGTGCGGCCAGGCTGCGGCAACGATCGCCAGCGCAGCGACTGCTGCGGTGATAGCGAAGGTCCGCCGCGATACCCCGCCGCGCCCCGCGACCGCGCCCGCCGCGCTGGCTCCGGTGAACGACGCGCTCGTGTATCCCGGATTCCCGAGCGCGTCCGCGAATGCCTTCGCGCTCTCGAACCGGTCGGCCGGGAGTTTCTCCAGTGACTTCGCGACTGCCGCCGCAACGTTCAATGGCACTGACTTCCGATGCTGCCTCACCGGCGCGACCGGCTCGGCGATGATCTTCATCACGATCTGCTGCGCCGAGCCACCCAGGTGCGGCGGTTGGCCGGCCAGCATTTCGTAGAGAACTGATCCGATCGAATAGATGTCCGACCGCGCCGTGATCTCCTTCTCCGCCGTCGCTTGCTCGGGGCTCATGTAGTGGGGCGTGCCGAGCGAGAGCCCGGTCTCGGTCATCCGCCCGCCCGCCGCCGCGCTCACCGCGAGCGCGATCCCGAAGTCCGCCACCATCGGCCGCCCGTCGTGCAGCAGGATGTTCTCCGGTTTAATGTCGCGGTGGATCACTCCGTGGCGGTGGGCGTAGTCGAGCGCGTCGGCCACCTCACGCGCGATCCGCACCGCCTCGTCCACGCCGAGCTGCGTCTCGCGGTTGAGCTTGTCACGAAGCGTCTCGCCCTCGACGTACGGCATCACGTAGAACAGGAACCCATCCGCTGTTCCGCTATCAAACAAGGGCAGGATGTGCGGGTGCTGCAGCGCCGCCGTCGTCTTGATTTCCACCACGAACCGCTCGGCGCCAAGCACCGCGGCGAGTTCCGGCTTAAGCAGCTTGAGCGCGACCTTCCGGTCGTGCTTTAGGTCCGAGCAGAGATACACCGACGCCATTCCTCCCTCACCGAGGTGGCGCTCGATGCGGTAGCGGCCGGCGAGGGCCGTGTTCAGCCGCTCAGTCTGGTTTGTGGCGGAAGGCACGGCCTCAAAGATGCCGCATCCCGGGTGTTACCGCGAGCCGTTGGCCGCCTACGGCGCCACCACTTCGATCCGGTGCTCGGCCCGCAACGTGGGCTGCCCCGCCACCTCGATCTCGAGCTGCACGATGTACGCGCCCTTCGTGAGCGTCGAGATGTCGAGCTCGATCGCGCGCGCCGACGTCGTCAGGCCGCGCGCGGACACATCATCCACCCCGACGCTCACTGGCGCCGAGCCGCCCGTCAGCCTGAGCGACCGGGCGAGCCGCTTGAAGAACCCACCCTCTTCCTCCACGGCATTCTCGCGCGCGACGATGAGCGACACCTTGATCTTCTCGCCGCCGGGATTGGTGCCGTACGCTTCCCAGTAGACGCCGAGTTTCTCCCCGGCGTGCACCCGCTCCGTGGGCAGCGCGTGCGGCGCGACCTCCTCCACCGACGCCGGGAACGAACCGTACGCCTTGTAGAACAGGAGGTCCGACAGCGCCACGCGCAGTTGC
>Ga0315281_10005242_pt1 | contig 18598 bp, 13 predicted proteins | sample YL17G07_0_MG_FD_204540 | JGI IMG/M metagenome (GOLD analysis project Ga0315281, IMG submission 204540) | Sediment microbial communities from Yellowstone Lake, YNP, Wyoming, USA - YL17G07_0 | ecosystem: Environmental > Aquatic > Freshwater > Lake > Sediment | place: USA: Wyoming | collected...
ACAGCCCAACATCCAACCCCATCACCCAATTCAGGATACCACCAAGCTGCTTTCCTGCGCGGCCGCTCAGCAGCAAACCCCGTGCCGAACAGGATTGGGTCTGAAGCCAGTTTTCAAGGAACCAGATATAGTCTGTACGCTGAGTGGTCAAGCTCTGCCGCTTGCGGTCAAGCGCGTGAAGAATATGAAGCAGTTGGTGAAACGGATCAGAGAGGGTGCGCGCCAGATTACACGAGCAGCAGACTATGGGATCATCTTTGTTGACGTGGTCATTGCGATGAATCCCAAGAACCATAGGGTGATAGCAAAAATGCCTGACACCGACTTTGGCTCGGCGTGGAGCGAGCTTCTGGGAGAACTCGTGAAAAGGCATTATGGCGGAATCCAGCAGGCAATACACAACGAGCGTGTTCTGGGAGTAATCTTGCACGACCATTGGGTCCGGATGGATTCCAGCGACCACTGGCGACTGGAGACTATGACATACGGAGTGCCAGCTCATGGGCGTCAACTTACAGAATTCATTGGCAAATATCTCCATGCCCTCCCGAACCTCAAGTGGGTGACTAAATAGTGGGAGTTGAGAGTTGGCAGAATGGGCACATTCTGTCTTCCTGTCTGACTCGTTTGCCCCAGATATCTGGATATCTGGGGACATCTATGAGCAAGCCGTTGTCAAGACGGTCGCGGGAATTCCACACATCTATTCGGCATCACCCGGTCCGGGGTGCCAGGAGTCTCATCGGTCCATCTTCGGTGAATGACTGATCAGCGATCCATCCTCAATGCACTCCTGGACGTAGGCGAACACGGCCTGCAGGTGCTTGGCCGTCAACCTCGGATAGTTCTCCAGCAACTCACTCTCCGTCCAGCCTTGGGCGAGCCGCTGGATAACAAATTCCACCGAGATCCTTGTGCCCCTGATGGTCGGCTTACCGCCGAGGACGGCGGGATCGGCAACAATGTAGTCTTTCCAGTCCATATTCGAATTGTACAGGATTCGACCCGATCTGTAAATGCCCTCCTGCGGTAGCGTCGGGTGGCAGCCTCAAGCGCAGCTTGGGGATGGCTTTCCACAGCATGAGCTATCGCCAAGTCCTGCGGTCTTGACGCTGCCACCCGGAGTCGAATCATCAATAATCGATCATCCTTCATCAATCCAAAGGCACGGCCCAGATGTTGCGGAAGCTGACTTCGTTGCCGTGCTCCTGGAGGAGGATCGGAGCAGGCTTCGGACCTTCGGGCTGGCCGGCGCCGGTCTTGCGCGGCACTTCGACGTTGTCGTGGATCAGCACGCCGTTTTGGAACACCGTGATGCGGGCATTCTGCACCTTCACGGGCTTGCCGTCTTTGTCCTCAAATCGAGCTGCGTGGAAGAGAATGTCATAGGTCTGCCATTCGCCGGGTTGCTTGCAGACGTTTCGGTCCGGGGCCTTGAACGTGTAGATGCTGCCGCACTCGTTGTTCTTCGGCTCCAGGCCGAAGGAATCGAGGATTTGGATCTCGTAGCGCCGCTGGATGTAGATGCCGCTGTTGCCGCGGCCCTGCCCTTTGACGTCCGGCGGCATCTGCGGCGTCCGGAACTCGGCATGCAGGAAGAAGTTGGCGAAGTCTTGCTTGGTCATAATGCTGCCCTTGCCGGGCACGGACTGCATCACGCCATCTGCGAGCTTCCACTGAACCTCGCCGCCACCCTCCCGCTGCCACTGCGAGAAGTCCTTGCCATCGAATAGGACAATCGCGTTTTCCGGCCGCTGGAGCTCGACGTTCACTTGTGGCGGCTCGGCGTAGTCGTGCCAGATTCGCTCGATCTGCTCGACGTCGGGCTTGCCCTCATGCACATACCAGCGATAGCGGAACACGTGGTCTTCGCCCGGCTTCATCTCCCACGGGCCCAGTTGCGAGGGGGCGAAGTTGAAGAAGATGTAATTGTCAGGCTCGGGCCAGAGGCGCATCGGCTCCGGGTGCCGGAAGTTCTTCGGATTGCTGAAGAAGGTCACGCCCTCCCACTCGTCGCCAGCCTTGCCGAAGTTGTCGCACCAGCGGGCGCGCGTGGCGTGGCCGTCCTTGCGGGTCTTGCCCTCACTGGTCAGGTAGTCCGCGTTCGGGCCCTTCCACTGGCGCGTCGCCCGGAATCCGAATCCGCCGTAGCGGTACTCATCCTGGATCAGCGGCTGATCCGCCACGCAGCGCTGCGTCGATTGGAAATCCACCAGCCAGTAGCCCTTCTCCGGCCCGCCCACGTTATAAACGCGCACGTCCCAGACCTCCTTGAGAATGGTCTGCTCGCCCTTGGAGGTCTTCAAAGCCACGTGGTCCTGCTCGGACTGGAAACCGCCGTAGACCGCGCCGCTGGTCGTGTTCAGGTACTTGGAAAACCGGACCGTACCCGTGCCGTCGCCAACGTTCCAGAAATCGACCATCTTGCCCTCGTACGTCGTATGGGTCCAAGGCATCCAGATACCCATATGGTGGATGTGGTCCGGCGGATTGATGTCGGTCAACACCGTCCCCTTGGGCGACCACAGAGGATGAATGAAGGCATTGTGGTTGTACAAGGCCCGGCGTTCCTCCGGTATTTTCCCGATGTTCTGCGGCGGCGGCACCATTGCATGATGGTACTGCATCACCTTGGTACCCCGGACGCTGATTTCCAGCACCTCGTCGCTCTTGACGGCCGAGACACCGCGGCCCGCCTTGACGTCTCCGGCGACCAGTTCATAAGTCCGCTTCTGTCCGGCCGGCAATGTCCCCGCGAGAATCCAATGCAGTCGCGGCGTCGGCCCTTGTTCGACCTGCGCCGGCACCGCCGCGCGCTCGGAGCCCCGGACCTCGCGCAACGACAGCCCCGTTGCCGTCAGTGGCACGCCCGCCAGCGGCACCGACACCGGCGTATCGATCCGCGCATACGGCCCCGCCTCGACCGTAATCGTCGCCAGCGGCTCCGCACAGAACGCGCTGCCGCAGAGAGACACGACCAGAAGGCTCACCAGGAAAATGCTGATTCCGAGCGCAGACGAACGTGCACACATCGCGGTACTCCTTTCTTGATTAGCTACCCTTACGCACCAACCCTCCCCGCCGCTGGAGCACAGATTCTAACCGCCGCCCGCGCGCACAGCAACAGCCCATCCGCGCTCTTATCGTTATCAACGAAACAAGGGGACTATCCGCAACCATCAGGCAACCAACAGCCAACCACTGACGACAATGAGAACAAAGAGAATAGAGGGAAGAAGGATCCCCGCAACTCGCAGGAGTTGCGGCTCTCCCAATTGTCGTGGGATTTGATCCGGGCGAGAAGCCGGACTTGCGCCGGCCCGACCATGCACGGATCAGCCTTTGATACAGATGAGCGGCTCGAGGCGGGCGACTTTGTTGGCCAAGCCGGCTTTCTCGGTGGCGTCGACGACGGCGGCGACGTCTTTGTAGGCGCCGGGGGCTTCCTCGGCCACGCCGCGCCAGGAGGGGCTTTTGATGATGATGCCCCTGTGGGACAGGTGCATGACGACGTCCTTGCCCTTCCAGCGCTTGGTGGCCTGGGTGCGGCTCATGGCCCGGCCCGCCCCGTGGCAGGCGGAACCGAAAGACAGCCTCATGCTGTCCTCCGTGCCCGCCAGGATGTACGAGGCCGTGCCCATCGTGCCGCCGATGAGCACGGGCTGACCCGCCGCCCGCAAGTCTTCCGGCAGCGACGGATGTCCCGGCCCAAAGGCGCGCGTGGCGCCCTTGCGATGCACGTACAGCTTCTTCTTCTCACCGTCGATGAAATGCTCCTCGACCTTGCAGGTGTTGTGCGAGACGTCGTAGAGCAGCGTGAGATTGGCACGCGGAAAGAGCTCCCCGAAGGCCTCGCGCGTCAGATGGGTGAGCACCTGCCGGTTCGCCAGCGCGCAGTTGATCCCGGCGCACATCGCGCCGTAGTACTGCCGGCCCACGTCGGACTCGATCGGCGCGCAGGCCAGCTCCCTGTCGGCCAGCTCGATGCCATGCTCCTTGGCTGATTTGATCATGCGGGGCAGAAAGTCCGTGGCGACCTGGTGGCCCAGACCTCGCGAGCCGCAGTGAATACTCACGGCGATATCGTTCAGACCCACGCCGAACGCCCGGGCGAGATCCTCGTGGAAAATCGCCGTAACCTTTTGCACCTCAAGATAGTGATTGCCCGAGCCGAGCGTGCCAACCTCTTTCTCCTGGCGGTCCTTGGCGTGCTCGGAGACATAGCGCGGCTCGGCCCCGGCCATCCGGCCGCTCTCCTCGGCATGTGCCAGATCGCTGCGGTTCCCGTAGCCCTGCTCGATAGCCCACACGGCACCGCCCAGCAGCATCTCATCCATCTCCAGCCCGGAGACTCTCAGTCGGCCCCTGCTGCCCACGCCGGCCGGGATGCGCCGGGCCAGCACGTCCGCCAACGGCCCTTTCTGGCCCTCGATATCCTCCGCGGTCAGTCCCGTGCGCAGCGTCCGGACTCCGCAGGAAATATCAAAGCCGACGCCGCCCGCCGAGATGATGCCGCCCGCCTCCGGATCGAAGGCCGCAACGCCGCCGATAGGGAAGCCGTAGCCCCAATGGGCATCGGCCATCGCGTAGGAGGCCTTCACGATGCCGGGCAGGGCCGCCACGTTCGCCGCCTGCTGGTACACCTGCTCATCCATCTCCCGGATCAGGCCCTCGTCCGCGAAAACGATCACCGGCACCCGCATCTTGCCGAAGGGCTCGATCACCCATTGCGCCTCGGCACGCTTCTGCAATCTCTCGGCGAACATTCCTGTGCTCCTCACTTGATCCAACCAAATCCGAAATTCGAAACTCGAAATTCGAAACAAGCTCGAATGTCCGAAATCCAAAATTGGAGATCGGACGTTTCAACTTGCGCCAGCGTCTGGATCATTTGCATTTCGGATTTGTTTCGGATTTCGTATTTCGTATTTATCCTCACACATCCACGATGCACTGGGCGAGCCAGTTGCCATCGCTATCCCGCTCGACTTTCAGATCCGCGTACGTGGCGGCCTTGACTTCGACCGCCGGCTCGTGCTTTTGGACATCAACCGGCTCTCCCCATGCCCGCGCCCGGATGCCGCCCTCGATCGGCTCCACTTCGAACCGGCTGAACAGCATCTCACGCGTGCCCATCTCATAGAGCAGCGTGCTGAGCCAGCTCACGAAGAGCAAGTCGTCATTGTCCTCCCGGCAGACGATCTCAACCGCCTGTTTCGGCTCGACCTTTTGCGGCTCCGTAATCACGGCGGTCAGCGCGATCGCGGCCTGCGCGAAGGCTTCCTCCCGCGTCGGCCCGATGCCGCGAACGCCGATATCCGACGGATGCGAATACAGCTCCCAGCGCGCTTTGCCCATACCCACACCATGTCTTTCCACTCACGAGAATGGAGTACATATTAACCGAGAGGCTTCGGGTCCGGAATCAGTTTTCTCCCGAATCTTCAGCCGGCCGGCAGAGATGCTTCGCCACGCCATATTCCGTAGGAGAGATATGGACGGCGCTGATGACGAGGGTTCCTCTGCCTCCGCGGCTCCTACAACGTAGGCAGTTCGGGCGACCAGCCGGTCTCGTTGTGACTGGGAGACGTATCGCGTGCCTTGACGCGGAAGCGCAGGCGCTGGCCCGTACGACCGACCTTGACCGTGTACTCGCGGGAGGTCTGCCAGCCGCTGCTCAACTGGGACAGCGACGTGCACTCGAAGAGGTACTCGACGCCGGCCGTATCGTCCGTCGCCTCCACAGCGGTCATGGTCGCCCAGTAATCGAAGCTGCCGCCACCCTTGTAGAGCTCTTTGGGTTCGGACTCCCACTTCATCGGGTTCGGCGTGGGCGCCTGCAGGTCCACCGTCACCTCGTCGGAGGGTTCCGTCGCGTTGTGGTTGGCCGATTTGTCCCGCGCCCGGACCTGGAACTTGTATTGTCCGCGCGGCACGGACGTCACCTCATAGATGGGGCTGTCCTGCCAGCCGCTGCTGTACGTCGGGTGCGAGGTGCACTCGAATTGGTACTCGACCCCGCTGTCGTCGGTGGCCCTGGTGGCCTCCATCCGAATGGAGGTGCCTGAGACGCCGTAGGGCTGAGTCTGCCAAGTCATGGGGTTCGGCATGGGCGCTGCGAGGTCCTCGCGCGGCGTGGTGGCGTCCCAGCGCTCGGACCACGCGGTCTCCAGCCGGTTGCCGCGATTGCGCGCCTTGACCTGATACCAGCATAATGTCTCCGGCTGGACGTGCGTGTCCTCCCAGCGCGGCTCCTGGTTCGGTGCGAAGTACAGCCACCCGCTGTTGTACTGCGGATAGAAAGCGTCCTCGAAGTAGTACTCGACTCCCGTGCCGTCGGTGGACGTGGCCGTAGTAGCCACCATGGCGACTGAATAAGGACTAGTCGCATAGGGTTTGGTCGCCCAGGTCATCGGGTTCGGGATCGGCGGAGCCGGTGCGGCCGGGCCGGCACGCCAGTGCATGGCGAAAATCGCAAAGTCGTTGAAGTCCACCGCCCCATTGCGGTCCAGATCCTCCGCCTGTAAATCCTGCAGCAACAGCCAACGCTGCGAGATCAGCGCCAGGTCCTGCAGTCCCACGTGCTCATCATGGTCGAGATCCGCCGGGTTACCCAGATTCGCAGGCGACAAGCTCGCCTCCGGCGTCCCTCCGAAGGCCCCGAGGTTGATGCGTTTGCCGTGTGGCCACAGCTCCGCCGTCCAGTCCGAGCTCGGCTTACCCGCGTCGATGCAATGGCTTGTCTCGCCATCGGTCACCCACCGCCGGTTCTCCGGGTCCCAACGACCGACCTGGGAGCGCAAATGGTAATCGCCGCTGACCCAGAAATCGTCGTCGGTCTTCTTGGTCCCGTTGTCGCTCCAATAGCCGTCGGAGACGAACAGCGGGTTGGTGACAATATCGCCGACGCCCGAGATCAGACCGCCGCCGAAGTTGCCGCCGAGGTTCATCCAGAAATCGTTGTACGTGTTGCCGGCCGGTCCCAGAATGCCGCCGGCGGTTGGCGCCTCGTTGAAGGCGATGATGTTATTGTAGACCGCGCCCGGGCAATTGCTCATCGCACCACCCGCCTGGACGGCCCGATTGCCGACAATGGTGTTGTCATAGATCGCCTGCTTGCAGTCGTATAACCCGCCGCCCGCCCCGCCGGCCTGGTTGCCCGCAATCACATTGTTGTGGATCGGACCGGTGCAGCCGCGCAGTCCGCCACCGTGCATGGCGGCCCGGTTGCCCGCGATGCTGTTGCCGGCGATTTCGCCGCCGCAGGAGTACAGTCCGCCCGCGGGCCCATTTCCGGAGATTACGTTATCGAGAACAGGACCGCCGCAAAAGCCGATGCCGGCGCTATTGCCTTCGATCGTGTTGCCCTGGATCGGGCCATCGCACGAGTAGATGCCTTCCTGCTCGTTCGAGAGAATCTGATTGCCTGTGATCACAGGAGCGGCGTTCTTCTGGCCGTTGATCCCTACGCCCCGGCAATTGCGTATCACGTTCCCCGCGATGGTGGGCGACGCCGCCGTACACACGATTCCGCGTCCGGTGATGGTGAAGCCCGTCAGCACGGACTCTTTGCTCTCGCCGAAGTCGAAGGCGACGCTGGCGTCGGTGTCCCAGGTAATTATGGTGGCCTGCACGACCGCCGGATCATCAGGGTTTTCGCTTCGGACCGTCACCCGCAAGCCGTTGAAGGAGGTTTTCTCCCGGTATGTGCCCGGCTTGACGACAATCGTATCACCGTGCCACGACTTGTTAATGGCATCCTGGATGCTGCGGTAGTCGGCCGGACCGTTGTCATCGACTGTGACCGTCTTGGCCCAGCACGGAACGATCAGGAGAAGGACCCCCAGTGTTGCAACGCGTTTATCCATATTGTTTTCCAACCTTCCGCGCAGTTTACATCGAACCCGTATTATACCCGAATTGCCCACGCCGTTCAAATACAATACCGTGGCGATGTCCCCAGATTTCCTTATGGGACCTGTTGACGTTCATGGGATGGCACTGGCCCCGCTAATATCAGACGATAAGTGGTGGCAATGGGGGCGACAGACGCTATGATTGACGCGTTTTGGGTTGCTTCTGAGAGGTAGAACGATGACTGAGGTATACGGTTTGATTTTTGACGTGGACGGCGTGATCGCGGATACCGAGCCGCTGAATGCCAGGGTCACGATCAGAGTTCTTGGGGACATGTTCGGGCTGCGGGACGTCAAGCCCGAGGATTTTGCGCCAGGGTTCGGCCGAGGGGCCGAGGCGTACGTCAAGGCAGGAGCCCACATCCACGGCCTGGAGTTGAGCGATGAGCAGGCGAAAGCCGCCGCCGATCTGCGCGAACAATACCTGGTCGAGGCCCTGCACGAGGAGCCGCTGCCGGCGTTCCCCGGCGTGCTCAAATTGATACGCGCGGCCCTGAGCCGGCCCGAGTTTCGACTGGCCATTGCGACGTCGGCCTCGCGAGACCTGTCCCAGGCGATTCTCGAATCGGCCAAGGTGCCCTACAAACACATGGCCTACGTCAACGGCAGCGAGGTCAAAAAGAAGAAGCCGGACCCGGAGCTGTTCCTGGCCGCCGCCCGGCGCATGAGCCTGGCACCCGCCCGTTGCGTCGTGTTCGAAGATGCCCCCAGCGGCGTCCAAGCCGCCAAAGCCGCGGCCGCCCATTGCATGGCCGTAACCAATACCGTGCCCGCCGCTGAGCTTGCCGAAGCGGATGTGATCTGTGACTCGCTCGAAAAGGTCGACCTTGCCACGATCCGGTCGCTCGTGGACCGAAATCCGCCCTCAGAGCCGCGTCGATCGTCGCGGTGATATCCGCCTCTGCGCTGGCGGCCTATGTCGTCGAAGGAGTCGTCACGGGCGCCGGGCCTTTTGCGCCCGGGGCCGTAGCGGATGCAGTCACCTCCTGACTGCTGAGGGCGGGATAGGCCAGCCCGGCCAGCCACGCGCCGACCAGTGGAGCAAACCAGAACAGCCACAACTGCGTCAGCGCCCAGCCACCCACGAACAGGGCCGGTCCCGTGCTGCGGGCCGGGTTCACGGACAGGTTCGTCACCGGAATGCCAATCAGATGAATCAGCGTAAGCCCCAGGCCGATGGCGATGGGGGCAAATCCGGCCGGAGCCCGTGCATCCGTGGCGCCGAGAATAATCATCAGGAACATGAACGTCAGGGCCACCTCCGCCACGAGTGCCGCCATCAGGGAGTATCCGCCGGGTGAATGTGCCCCGTAGCCGTTGGCGGCAAAGCCCCCGTCCAGGCTGAATCCACTCTTGCCGCTGGCAATTATGTACAGCACCGTCGAGGCAATCACGGCGCCCACCAATTGCGCGATGGCGTAGGGAATCACCTCGTTCCACGGAAAGCGCCGGCCCGTGGCCAATCCCACGGTCACCGCCGGATTCAGGTGACACCCGGAGATATGACCGATCGCGTAGGCCATCGTCAACACGGTCAGTCCGAAGGCCAGGGCCACCCCGAGCAGCCCGATTCCAACCTGAGGAAACGCCGCGGCCAGGACCGCACTGCCGCAGCCACCGAACACCAGCCAGAACGTCCCAATCATCTCCGCCGTCAGCCGCTTCGACAAAGGCATGGTAGCTCCTTTCGTATCTGATTTTTTGTTCTGCAAGCGGACACCTGTCCGCCTCTGCCGGCTTTGTCGATCCGTCGGTGCGATTATCAGGGTGTCAGGTTTCACCACGTCCTGAGTATGCATTATATCTGCCGGAGCGTGACATGTCCACATCTTTGCAGAGCGGGACGTGTTGTGGCGTAGTCTTCGCTCGGTGAGTACAATGCGTTGCTTTTGGAGTTCGCCGCATTGGGACAGAGCGACAACACGGAATCGGCTCGCAAATGATACGTCATGACTGCCGTGGCCATCGGCATCATCGTGGTCCTGATGGTCGTCGCCGTGCTTCTGAGCCTGTGGGCCCTGTGGCAGGAACGCCGCCTGCGGGCCGGCCGATCCGCATCGCGCAACTGGTGATCCATGTCCACGCCACGTCACTTGGGCAGATAGTCCTCGCGCACGGGGGAGAAGACCTCGACGACGATGGAATCTTCCAGACTCTGCGCCCCGTGCTCCGTCCCGCCGGGTATGCACCAACTGTCGCCGGGCCCGACCTCATGCTCCTGCCCGCCGATGAGAAGGCGGATGTGTCCCTGCACGAGGTAGCCGGTCTGCTCGTGCGGGTGCGCATGCCGCGGCAGCGTGCTGCCCCGCGCCAGAAGGAATTCCGTCATGAGCGTCCGGTCGCCATACGAGACCGTTTTCATCCGGATTCCCGGCAGGGCCAACTTATATCCGTCCGAGCTGTGCTTCCCAAACATGGTTCCCCTTTTGCCGCCGGCACGCCGGCCGTACCCGCCATAGGGTTTATGATTAATTCGTGCGCGGTAGAGACTCTGTCATCCTGAGGCGCAACCGAAGGATCTGCCCCTCGAATGGGAGGTTCCTTCCTCTCGCAGCCCAGATCCTTCACTGCGCTGCGCTCCGTTCAGGATGACATGCCGTGCAAGAACTTTTCCGAATCCGTATCATTTCTCAGTATTCCACGATTCCGCCATCTCCTCGGCCAGGATTTCCTGGGCCTGCCTTCTGATATTGCGGTTGGGATGGCTTTGGGCCGCTTTCTTCAGGTAGGCCAGGACACTTGGGTGCTTCAAGTCCTTCAACGTGTCCAGCGCCTTACGCTGGACCGCTTCCTGCTCCTTCGGATTGTCGACAATGCTTTCCAGGCTCGTAATGATTCCGGGAAGAGCCTTGGCGTCGAGCTCCTCCGCACGTCCCAATTCGTCGATTGCCTGCTGGCGTATCCGCGGGTTGGCATGAGTTGTCGCCGTCTGGATCAGCAGTGCCTGCGCCTTCTCATCCCGGGCTTGGGCTAATACTTCCAGGGCTTTTCGCTGGATTCTCTCCTGTTCGCTGCGGTTGTTGAGGACGCTTACCAGACACGTGGTGACGTCGGGAGCGGTACCGAGTTTCCATTCGTCCACGTTCCCCAGCTTGTCGATCGCGCTTTCCCGCATGCGGGGATCGGCGTGAGCTGTGACAATCTGAGTCACCGCATCCATGGCCTCCTTCGTCCCATACTCGGCCAACTGATCCAAAGCTCTCCGTCGGATTTCCTCCAACTCCTCTTTCTTGTTGATGAGGCCCACCAGACAATTGAGGACCACGGGAGAACTGCTGCTCCATTCCTCGAAGCGTCGGAACTCTTCAATCGCCCGCCGGCGTATCGAAGGACGGCTGTGCGTCTGGGCGACCCCGATCAACATCTCCAGCGTTTTCTCGTCCTCGATACTCGCCAGCGTCTCCAGCGCCTTCGCCTGGATTCTCTCGGGCTCCTCCTTGCCGTTGATGATGCTCAGCAGGCACTCACGAACTTCCGGAGACGCGCGATCGCGCAGCCGGTCCATGGCCTGCTCCCGCATCCGCGGATTGGCGTGCGTCCTCGCGACCCGGATCAACATACGGAGCGCGTCCTGGCTCTCCATTTGTGCCAATACCTCCAGCGCCCGGCGCTGGATGGCTTCGTCTTTGTCCTGGTTCACGATACCGACGAGACAACTGATGACCCCGGGCAAAGGGTGCTCCCTCAGCTCGTCGATCGCCTTGTGTCGAATCCCGGCATTGGCATGAGTCTGCGCCATCCGGACTAACGTGTCCAAAGCTTCCTGGCTCTCCAAGCGCGCCAGGATTTCCAGCGCCTTCCCCTGAACGGCTTCCAGTTTATCCTGGTTGATGATACTCACCAGGCAACTGACGACCTTGGGCGAAGTGCGACCGCGCAGATTGTCAAGGGCCTCATGACGGACCCGGGGATCGGCGTGTGTTTTCGCCACTTGGAGCAGCATGTCCAGCGCTTCGGCACTTTCCATGCGGGCCAGCGTCTCCAACGCCGCACGTTGGTTCTCCCGAGGCTGGTCCTGGCCGTTGATGATACTGCCCAGGCACTCGACAATGGCGGGGGAAGTGCGCTGGCTCAGCATATGGATCGCTTCCCGCCGCACACTGGGAGAAGACCCCGCCTTGGCGATCTCGATCAACACATTCTCGACGCCGGGCACTCCGAGACGGCCCATCGTCCCCACCGACTCCCTCCGGACACTGTCCGACGCATCCTGTCGCACGGTGCGCAGCAGAATCTCCAGGGATTTCTGATTGTCGTACCCTCCGAGCTCATGCACCGTCTCGCGGCGGACACGTTCCGACTTCTCCTTCTGTAGCACCTCGTCCAGAAAGGACAGCGCCTGGTCGTTCTGCGCCTCGGCGACGTGTGACACGAGCCGGATTTTCAAATCGTCATCCTCGGCACTGCGATAAAGACTCTGGAAGAGAGACACAGCTTGCTCCTGGCCGACCTCTCCGAGCCAGAAAAGGACGCCCCGCGTCAGGTAGACCGATAGCGAGATATCGCTGGTTTCGGCCCGTTCTATGCGGCCGGAGGCCCGCTCGACTTCGAACACGTAGGCCACCTCCTTGGCCACCGTGCGCGGCGTCTTCTGCCGGGAATAGGAGAACCGGGGCAACTCCACCCGGACGCCATACACCAGCTCACTCAGTGTCGGGTAGTCGGGACTGACAGGCCAACGCCCGACAAAAGAGTTCTCGTGCATCAGCCGCCGCGTGCTGAACCCAATCCAGACATGCTCGGCGCGGGGATGCGTGGGAATCTGCGCCAACGCCCATTGCCACCGTGCTTCCAGAGAGCCGCTCTGATCGGGATGGTGGACGACGGACAATGGCTCATTGTCTGCCGCCTGGGAGAAACCAACTCCCGTCACGACAGCCAAAACGGCAACGGAAACGAGATACAGCGTGCAGGGACAAAGCTTCATGTTCCACATGGCAGGTTCTCCTTGTCATCGCGCCTATCAAGGCGCAGTTTTCCCCGAGGCCTCCGGCCCGGCGGTATCCGCCTCCGGCAGAATCACCACCGCTCCCATGGTTCGCGTTCCATACGAATCCCGGTTGTATCCGATGATAATCGGTTTGCCCACCTTGCCCTGGACGGAGTTGGACAGAATGCGGGTCGTCGGCACGAAGAAGGGAACCTCACTCTCGCGCTGGACCTCGATCTCGAGGAGCAGATCGCCGGCTCGATTCGTCCGGGGATCGGAGCGGGTCTTCAACTCCAGCATCCACGGACCGATGGGGGCCCGGACCTCACTGGGAAACGACAGACTGCCGAACCAATAGCCCACCGTCTGGATCTCGTCGCCCAGAAACTTGCGGAGGTGCTCCTGCAGCGGCTGGGGCAAGCGCGTAATCTGGGCCGCCGGAATCCCTGAGGTGAAGGTCTCATCCTCCCATACCAGTTGTTTAAGTTGGGAGCCCGGGATTTTCTCCACGATCCGCTTGATGGCGTCCTGGGAGGCCGCCCGGCCCTGGATCACCAGTCTCCCTTTTTCCTCCTCATCCCGTTGATCACCTTGAAACAAGCCCCCGATTTGCAGGTCCTTGTCCTTCAGGGCATCCAGCAACTCCGTGGAAGATTGTCGGGACGGCCTCTCCAACACCAGGGAAAAAGACTTGAAATCCTGACCTTTCAAGGGAATCTCCAGCATATAGACGCGATAGGTCAGATATTGGGTCTGCAAGGTCCCGGCGTTGGGGACGTCCAGTTGCTGGATCAGGTTGAGAAGCTCCTTCATGCGTTCCGCCGGCGCCGTCAGAATGAGCCGGTTGGACTTCTCGTCCGACGTGACCCCGACCTCCGGGGCAATCGACCTTAATAATTCGGCCAACTCCCCGACCGGATAACGCCTGACCTGGACAATCACCGTCTGCAACCCGCCTCCGGACGGGTTCTGGGCCGGCCCCGACGACGATTGCAGGGACTGTTCCTGAGATAACGATGTGCCCGCCACCCACAGAACTGCCAGGCACATGGCAAGCAGAATTCGCATTTTCATATCGGATCTCCTTTCTGTCACAGATTCCAAACCACATAGATTTCGCCGTCATTGATGGTCCCATAGAGGACCCGTTGCGGCGTCGCAGAGGGCGCGGTCCTTTCGAGCACAATGCGCGGATTCTCGATTTGCGGATACAATTCCCTGATGATCGTGCCCCGGTAGGTCTGCGTGTACCCCGTGCGCTCGATCGTTAACGGTTGCTCCGCCGGTGAAGGAAGGACCGACCGAGGGCCCAAAACAGCCAGCATCAGGATGCATCCGAAAACGAGACCCACAGCAAACGTCACGGCGGGCTGCCGGAAAAAGGCCAACCACCCCCATGCCCACGACCAGTCCTGCCGCGGTCCCGGCCAGGAGCGCTGAAAGATTTCCGCTTTCTCCCGGGTGGACAGTTCAGGCACAGGCACCGTATCCAGACGCTCGAAAACCGCCCGAAAAGACTCGTACTCTTTCCGCAACTGCTCCTCGGATTCGAAATGGTCCTGGAAGAGCGTCCGGAATTCCTCGAAGGACAAACGTTGGTTCCGCATAGGTGTCGATCCTATTGTTTGAGTGTCTCGGCCAGTCTGGCCCGTAACGCGACCAGAGACCGGTGAATATGGGTTCGGACTGTGCCCTCGTTACAGCGCAGCGTTCGAGCGATCTCCGAGATGGGCATGTCCTCGAAATAGCGCAGGATGAACGCCGTCCGCTGGTTCACGCTAATCTCCTCCAGTGCATCGTGGATTCGTCGCAGAACGACCTCGCCGTCCAAGCGGCATCCTTCCCCCTGTTCATCTGTCGCCGACAATTCCATCTGGCTCTCGTCGATATCGACGCGATTTCCGTGCCTTTTGTGTTTCCGATAGTAATCGATCGCCATATTGGCGGTGATGGAATTCAGCCAGGAGGCAAAGGATCTCTCGCGGCGGAACCAGCCGAGGCTGCGAAATACCTTCATCCAGACTTCCTGAACGCAATCCGGCACCTGCGCAGAATCCAGGACGATCCGATAGCAGATGCGATGGACCCGGTCGATATGCCGGTGGTACAGGCACGCCGCCGCATCCTCATCGCCCTGTTGAATCGCCTCAATCAAGGCGTCATCCGAGATCGAATCGTATCGGCCCATCATTCCTATAGTATGTACGAACGGCTGATGCCAAATGAATACAGCGAAAAGCCGGAGATTGGAAGTTCCCGGGCCCGGCGCGTACGATGGGTCCGGCGCCAGGTCCGTACGTATATGAATAGGCTCAGGCGATGCCAGGCACGTTCCCGCATTCATCCCGCTGAAGACCGAGCCGCAGTTGCAGGCACGAGCATGGCACTCCGCCAGACTACGGATTCTGGTACAACTGGCCGGTCAGGCAGAGGTTGCCGTCGGCGTCGACGGAAGCGATCGTGTTGCCGAACCAGTCGCGCACCACGAATCCGCCGCCGGTCGGCGTGCAGTTGGATAGCTCGCTCAGGTCGCCCCGGATGCACATGTTGCCGGACAGGTCGATATAGCCGGCGATGCTCTGGTCGGGGCCGTGGAGCACGAACGCGCCGGCCGGCGGCGTCGGCTCGGCCTGCGTGGTCAGACTGCCCTGGAGGATAAGGTTGCCCGAGTCGTCGAACTCCGCCACGGGGTTGCCCAAATGCCCGGTGATGGAGAGGACGGATGCCCTCGGCAAGACCGGGACAAAGCCGCCCTCGCTCGTCACAAGTGAATACGCTTGCGGGCTGTGCGGGATGGTCGCACCCCAGACCGCAATCAGCCACGTCCCCTTGACCGGATTCTCGACCTGAACCTGCTCAACGTTATTCGTATGGTCGGGTCCGATCCGCTCGGCGGGCTGATTGGACTCGTAGGGGTCGAGCCGCCAGGGGTAGTACCGTTTCCCGTCCGGGCCGGTTACCACGAGGTCCAAGTCATTCACCAGAGCATGGGCGGTCAGCGGGTCGGCCGGGTAGTCGTCCCAGATGAGCGAGACTTTCAGCTCCTTCTCGTCACGGCCGACCGCAAGCGTGTACACGTCCCGCTCCCCCTGCCGGTCGATGGCATCCTCCACGACAACATTCTCGATCGTGTCCGTCCGGACCAGGTCGACGGCCCTCTTGGCGTTGATCAGCCCGTAGCCATGGCCATAATCCGGACCGGGATCGCCCAAATCCGTCGCCGTATGAATCAGGATACCTTTTATCGTCGCAGGCAATGGATCGCCGTCGTGTGTGGCCCGCCAGTCTTCCAGGATCAACGCCATGGTCCCGGAGACCGACGGCGCCGCGAGAGACGTTCCGCAGGCCCCGCCGTAGCGGTTGCCCGGCAGCGTGGACCAGATCGAGCCGCCGCTGCGGGTCTCGCAGCCGGGCGAGACGAGCTCCGGCTTGATCCTCCCATCCTCCGTCGGGCCTTTGTTGCTCCAGGTCCACAGGGAGCCGTCGTCGGAGTTCGTCGCGCCGACCGTCACGATGTTCTTGGCCACCGCGGTGCACAGGATCGTGCCCCAGCCGCCCTCGTTGCCCACGGCCCAGACCATCGAGACGGGCTTGCCGAGCGAGCCCCGCACAATCCCGTCGAGGGCGGCGGCGTAGTCCTTATAAATGTGCCACTCGACCTTGCCCCAGGAGTTGTTGGAAATGTCGATATGGTACATCTCTATTGCCTCCTGGTACTGCTGGCGCAAATCGGCGACGTCCTCCCAGGTGTGATAGGAGACAATCGTGGCGGCGATGGCCATGCCCCGGTAGCGGCGGTCGACCAGCAGGCTCCCGTCGCCGATAATCGTGCCGGCCACCTGCGTCGCGTGGTCGCCGACGGGCCACTGGTCGTCGATGTTCGTCACGCGGCCGGCCAGATCGGCATGCGTCGCATCCGGGTGTCTCGATTCCCATTGGCCGATGACGACGCCGGAACCGGTCAGGCTGTACGGAGGGATCTGGACCGGGTTGACGTCGATGGCCGCCCGCACACCGTCGTTCAGATCGATCGACGCATAGTGCTGGTCGATCCACTTGACGCCGTCGTACGCCGCCAAAGTGTAGACAGCCGTGATGGGCAGGTAGAACGTTACGCTGTTCTCGACCGGGTCCCGGCTGATGATGCCGCCGCCCATCTTCTCAATGATTGATGCGCCGGTCTCCAGCGCGACATCCTCGAAGAACAGTGCGGTCAGCTTCACGTCGCCGGCGGCCGTGGTCGAATAGGCATTGATGCCCGTCTCGCGGATGGAGGGAGCGAGTTTGTCTTGCGGCAGGATTTCGCAGATGGCCCGCACGCCCGCAAGTTGCGCGACCTCGGCCGCCTGATCGGCCGGAATGCTGGCAAACCACGCGTGGTTCGGAATGTACGACAGCAGCTTGACACCCGCCTCGAAGAAGGCGGCTCGCCGCTCGACGGTGGGAACGCCCTCCAACTGGACCAGGACGTGCACCCGGCCGGGGGTCGCCGGCAACTGGGTGCGCAAGGTCTCGCTCAGTCCCGCCGCGGGCACGAACCGCCGCGACTTGAGAATGATCTCGTCGTCGCCGGCGGCCAACGCCGCACCCAGCAAAACCAACACGCAGGCCCACACACCCACTTTGCTCACGATAACCCTGCTCCTGCATAACCCATGCGGACTCATTTTCGCGGGATCCCCCGTAGCTCCGTTACGCCGGGCCCGCTCCGCGCCGGCCCAAAGGCTAATCCCGGCGTTTGTGGCCTCCATCTGCCTGAAAGCCACCATTATCAGGCCGCCCCTGCCAATCCGGTCACCAGCCATTATACCGCTTTCGCCCCGTCGTTTCCAGCACCACCCGCCTGCGAGCAGTGACGGGTGCGGCTGGGATTGGCTTTGTTTTGCCTGACCCCAAAATCGAGCATAATAACCATAACCCTTTTTCCCTAAAAGACTTATCGTTTGTTCCCGCCTGGGGAAATTGGCTTTGTTTTGCACAATCCGGTCCCACTCGTAGCGACGCCGTGAGGCGTTTCTGGGGAAGTGTGAAGTGCGAAGTTTGAAGTTTGAAGTCAGAAGACTCGACGCTTGATCTTTCCGACTTGACACTTGAAACTTCACACTTGACACTCCCTTCCGATGCCCTGACGCGCACACTACAAGCCCGCGCGGGAAATTGGCTTTGTTTTTGCAGGCCCATGACCCGCATGCTTTCATCACAAACCTTTATCGGAGCGTCAGTTAACATTCACCCAGCTCCCTGCAAATTGGCTTTGTTCTGCATAATTGCTCCTCGACTCCCGCCCAGCGGCACCGGCGAATGGAATCCTGGAATAATAGAGCATTGGAACAATGGGCCCATTGGGCACCGGGCTCGTGTGGACCCCTGGCGACGACTTGCGTTTCGCTGGTCACGTCAGACCCCTCCGGATCTACCATTTATGATTCGCGATTTACGATTGCTGATTCATCGTTCGATTGTGACTCCATCCTGATAGTTGCACAGTTATCATATAGGCACACAGGTTGGACGTCAACTAAAATCACAAGAATGTGGGGGCTGGCTGTGCACGACAAATTTGTGGCAGGGCAGGTGTAAAACCCGTTGGGCCTCACAGGGTCCAGCCCCACCGCAGCCGCACCATCAAACGATTTGGCAGTGTCCCAGATTCTTGAGTTCCCGTTGGCACAAGCCCGGAGATGGGTGGCAGCGGCAAGGCCGAAGGCTTTGCCGATGGCGGAGGGGCCAACCATCGGCAAGCTACCAGGCT